>Ga0116229_10004242_pt1 | contig 23513 bp, 20 predicted proteins | sample S1TSphgellanicum_3_FD_87313 | JGI IMG/M metagenome (GOLD analysis project Ga0116229, IMG submission 87313) | Host-associated microbial communities from peat moss isolated from Minnesota, USA - S1T2_Fc - Sphagnum magellanicum MG | ecosystem: Host-associated > Plants > Peat moss > Unclassified...
GCCAGCGACGCCAGGCGGCGGAGCATCTCGGAAACCTCTTCGTACGGATAGTGGAAGAGGACGTCGAGGCAACAGACCACGTCGTAGCGGCGTTCTTCACCGGCCAGAGCGGCGATGTCGCCGACCAGGAAGCGCGGCTGGATGCCCTTGGTCCGGCCGTTGTTGATGTACTTGGCGAAGTGGATCATCGGCGCTGAAACGTCGAACGCCTCCACTTCGAAGCCGTGATTGGCCAGCTCGATCGAGAGGTTGCCCGTGCCGCATCCGGCGTCGAGCGCCGTGTGGCCCTTGGCGCTCGTGATCCAGGAGACGACCGTGTCCAGCGCGCGCGAGTGGCCGTCGCGGATGACTTTCCAGATCGGCGGGATGTCGCCCGAGCCGTAGATCGCGGACCACCGCGAGAAGCCCGACGTCTCGAAGTACTTACGAACACGCTGTCCGGTCTCCGAGGGCTCACGGTCGGCGAACAGCGACGGGGAAGTCGTCGAAATCCGTAGGGCATTCGAAGAACTGCTGAGCATGCGGCGTCCTCTTTCAAGCGGGGCGGTGCCGCCCCGGAACGCCTTTACTCTAGCCCGGGGGAGGAAAGGCTACCGTGACGGTCATCACCTGCCCAGCATGCGGGCGGGTTCCCGGGTCCGCATGCGCCGCGCGAACCCGCGGATGAAGTGGACCGAGAACAGGCAAACCACGGCCACCGCCGCGATCGCCGCGGCCACGAGGACGAGCTTGAGCACGAACGCGGCGACCACGATCGCGAGGAACGCGGCCGTCAGCAGCAAGGTCAACCGAACGAAAAATCCCACGTTTTGCTCCTTATATGGGGGGGACCCCCCCAAACCCCCGCCGCGGACTTCGCTTTATACGGGGGGACACGTCCCCCCGATCCCCCCGCCGCGGACTCCCGCGGCTCTCCACGGGCGGGCTCTGTCGCGCGCTACGGCCTGACCCAGGCCGTGCGCGCGTTCTTGTCGATGTTTTTTGGAGGCGAACCCCCGAATCAAGGTCCCGCCGGTGGCTCCCGCGGCGCTTCGCGCGCGGGGTTTGGCGGGCGCTCTCATGTACCGGGGTGGGCGGGGGTTGTTTCGAGTGGCGGGGACTCGTGGGGGCTGGGCTCGCGAAGCGGTGCGGGGCGGGCTACTCGGAGGCGCCGCTTTCGGCGAGTTTTGCGAGGGCGTTGCTGTCGCATAGGACGATCGTGGCGTTCTTGCGGGTCTCGACGATGCCCAGGGCCTGGAGTTCGTGCAGCTTGCGGGTGACGGTGACCCGGTTGGAGCCGATCATGTCGGCGAGGCGCTGATGGGTCAGCGGGTAGTCGATCAGGCTCGAGGTTCCTTCGGCGCGGCCGAACTGGCGCGAAAGCTCGAGGAGGGTGCGGTAGAGCCGCAGGTTGACGCTGTTGTTGAGCAGGTCTTCGATCAGAACTTGGGACTCGGTCAGGCGCCGCGCGAAGTTGGCGATCACGTCGACGGCCGCGGCCGGCTGGGCCGAGACGATCTCGGTCATGTCGCTTTCGCTCGCGGTGATCACGCGTGAATCTTGCATCGCTTCGGCGCACAGGCACGAGAGGCTCTGCGACTCGGCCCGCCACTGTAAGAAGACGTCGCCCGGGCCGAGGATCGAGAGCGTGATGCAGCGGCCGTTCGGTAACAAATTATAGAGCCGAAGTTTTCCGAAATCGACGAAGTGGAACTTCATGCCGCCTTCGTAGAGCGGCGGCACCTCGTCGCCGTGGGCGAGTTCGGCGACGGAAAACTTGCCGGCCTTGCGCAACATGACGGCGCGCAATTGCTCTTTGGCGGCGGCGTCGGCATCGGCTTCGGCGCCCGCGCGCTTGGAATCCTGATCGGTCTTGTAGCCTTCGGCGACCGCCATCGCGATCATCGAACGCAGGTCGGCGATCTCGTTGATGATCTCAAGCGGCGGCACCGCGCCGTCGTTGGCTTCGAGCAGTGCCATCTCGATCATGTTCGTCGCCTCGATCGTGCGGCCGATCGCGTCGGCTAGATCGAAACCCTGCGTCGATTGGAAGCGGCCCGCATCGCGCGAGAAGGTCATCAACTCGTCGAATTCCGAGCTCTCGACGGCTCGGACGATCGCCTGCCAATAAAGGTTATGCTGCTTGACCGTCTCGGGGTTGGGCGTGCGTTTATAGCCCGACTTCGTCTGCTCGACCCAGCGGTCGTTGTAGATTCGCGTGCTCTTCCGGAGCAGCTCGGCAAGTACGGCAGACACGCGGCACTAGTTTGAGGGTGCGAGGTGGCGCCCCTTCGTCAGCAGTCCTCCGGCGGTTGCCGGTCGAAGGCAAAGCCGGTGGACGATCCGTTTTCGATGCTGCACCCGGCAGTCGCCGCCTGGTGTGCCGACAAACTGGGCCGTCCGACGCCGCCCCAGGAAGAGGCCTTGCCGCTCGGTCTGGCGCGCCGCAGCCATCTGATTTGCTCGCCCACGGGTACGGGCAAGACGCTTGCTGCGTTCCTACCCATTATGAGTTACTTAGCGGAGCTTCGCGACGGCGACCGTCTCTTTCCGCGCCCGTATGCGCTCTACATCTCACCGCTCCGCGCCCTCGGGTACGATGTGGAGCACAACGTGCGCCGGCCGCTGCGCGAGATGGGATTGCTCGAACGCCCGAACTCGGAACGGGCGACGTTGCGGCGCGGCCGCATCCGCGAGACGTTCGTACGGACCGGCGTGCGCACGGGCGACACGCCGCAGGAAGAGCGGCGCCTGATGATGTCGCGGCCGCCGCACATCCTGATGACGACGCCCGAGTCGCTGGCGCTGATGCTCGCGATGGAGTCGTACCGCAAACACCTCAAGGCGGTCGAGACGGTCGTCGTGGACGAAGTGCACGCGCTGGCCGGCAATAAGCGAGGCTCTTATCTCGCACTCTGCCTGGAATCGCTCGAAGCGTTGGTGGGTGCGCCGCTGCTGCGCGTCGGCCTCTCGGCGACGGTCGCGCCGCTCGAGCGCATCGCGAACTTCTTGGTCGGTGAAGGGCGGGCGTGCGCAATCGTCGATAAGCGGGGGTTGCGCGCAATCCGGCTCACGGTGAGCGCACCGTTCGGCGGCGCGATGGCGCCGCTCGCGAACGTCGCCGAGCGCTGCGCCGAACTGGGCGCCGACGTGCGCACGCAACTGGTATTCACCAACGTGCGCAGCCAAGCCGAACGGATCGCCCACGAACTGGCGTTGCTGGCCGCGCCGGCCGGTTCCGCGCACGCGCCGGTCGCCGTCGCCGCGCCGGATGCCCTGCCGCGCCCGCGCACCGATGCGAAGATCGGGATCCACCACAGCTCGCTCGAGCGCAGCGTGCGACATCGCACCGAAGCGCAGTTGCGCGCGGGTCTGCTGCATACGGTTGTGTGCAGTTCGAGTTTGGAACTCGGCGTCGACATCGGCTACATCGACCGCGTCTGCATCGTCGGCGGCGCGCGCGGCATGACGCCCACGTTGCAGCGTGTCGGGCGGGCCGGACACCGGCCGGGCGCCGTCGCCGACGGCGTGATCGTGGCGCAAGACCGCGACGATATCCTCGAAGCCGCCGCGACCAAACGCTGCATTCGCGACGGCATACTCGAGGAGTTGACGATTCCGGACGCACCGCTCGACGTGCTCGCGCAGTGGCTGGTGATGAACGTGTGTTACGAGCGCCGCCTGACGCGGGCCGATGCGCTGTCGCTCGCCCGCCGGGCCGCGCCTTACGCGACGCTCGACGAGGCCGACCTCGCGCGGACCATCGATTACCTCTCGGGCGGCGGCGCGGGGCCCGATGAAGCGCACGTGCGCCGGCTCGGCGCCGATGATACGGAGATCTTCGGCCTCGGGCGCGAAGCGTGCGCGGCATTCTTCGAAAACGTCGGCACGATTCCCGACGAAGCCCAAGTAATGGTCAGCGCGCGCGGCGGCGCGGCGATCGGTAAGCTCGACGAGAGCTTCGTGGCCGGACTGCGTGAAGGTGACGTGCTGCTGATCGCCGGTAAGACGTTCAAGGTCAAGGAAGTCCGCGCGGGGGGCATCGCGGTCGAAGCGTTCGCCGGCCGGCCCAACGTGCCGGTCTGGAGTTCGCACATCAAAGGCGTGCCGATCGTGCTCGCGCGTGAGATTGCCGAATTACGCAGCGGCCTCGCCCACCGGCTCGCCGGCTCCGGCGCTGCCGGGGCGTACGCCTGGCTCGCGCAACGCTACGGTCTGAGCGGCACCGAAGCGTCGCATGCCGTGCGTTACATCGCGCAGCAGATGGCGCTCTCCGCCGTGCCCGAGCCCGGCGGGGCGCTGGTCGAAATCTACCGCATGGATCGGCGCCAAACGGCGGTCTTCCATACGTGCGCGGGCCGGCGCGCCAATGAGGCGCTGGCGCGCATCGTGGCCGCGCGGCTCTTTCGGGAGATCCGGGTCAACACGCAGATCACGACCGACGATAACGGGTTCCTCGTGACGATGCCGATGGGCAAGTCGTTGCCCGATGCCGTCTGGGGTGGATTGTTGCACCCACGCGACGCAGACCGCGACTTGCTCGAAGGGCTGCGCGGCTCGCACCTCCTGCGCGCGCACTTTCGCTATGTCGCCAATACGGGGTTACTCGTATTGCGCCGCGCCGGCGGCCGCACGCTGCGGCGCGGCGCCTTGCGCTGGAATAGCGAGAAGATCTTCGACCGGCTCTTCGAAGCCGATCCGTCGTTTCCGTTGCTGCGCGAGACGATTCGTTTCGTTACGAACGATTTGCTCGACGCGCCCGCGGCGCGCGCCTATCTGGAAGGCTTGCCCGCGGACCTGCGCGTGATCCATCCGGCGGCCGCCTCGCCGTTCACCTTCGGGATCGTGACGTCGAGCTTCGGCGATTCGGTCGTGATCGACGACCGCGCCAGCATGGTCGAAGCGCTGCACGAACGCGTCCTCGCTCTCGTCGGCGACGGTGACGCCGCTGCTGCGGCGCCGGTGCCCGCGGGCGCGCTTGGCCCCTTGTTCGCGGGTAAGCCAGCGTGAGATCCGCGTCGCCGCCCGTCGAATCGTACGAACTCGCGCCGGGCGTCGTGGCCGTGGCGCCCGGGCTCGCGTGGCTGCCGGAAACGCGGACGCTCGTGGCCGCCGACGCGCACCTCGCCTACGAAGACGTCGTGGGCGGCGCGTTGCCGCTCTGGAGTACCGCGGAGATCGTCGCGACGCTGGCGCTCGCAGCCGCGCGACTCGACGCTCGCGAGATCGTGTTTCTGGGCGACATCGTGCACGGCTCGCAGATGAGCGCCGGCGCCATGGGCGTCGTGCGCGACGCCATCGCGCACCTGCGTTCACGCATGGAGGTCACGCTGGTCGCCGGCAACCACGAAGGCCGCTCGCGCGCCTTTCGCGTGCTCGGCGCGACGGTCGACGGGTGCGAACGCGGCGGGTGGTTGCTGGTGCACGGCGACCGCCCCGCCGAACTCGGGCGGCGCGCGCTAATCGGTCACCTGCATCCGAGCTTGCACTTGGCCGCCGGCGCGAGCGCACCCGCGTTCGTCGCTAGCGATGCCCTGGTCGTCCTGCCCGCGCTGACGCCGTATTCGCCCGGCCTCAGCGTGCTCTCGGACGACTTCGCCCGCGCGATTGGGCTCTGGGCGGTGCGTCGTGACGACGTTCACGTCGTCGCGATCGCGAACGACCGCGTTTACCCGTTCGGTTCGCTCGCGACCCTACGCGATTCGCTCCAATTATCGCCGCCGGCCCGCGTCCCCGCCCGTTTCCGCAAACGCCGGCTAAGCCCGGAGCGGTAACTCCCCCGCCGCGGCTCGATAGCCGTTTTGCCGGCGGCCTGCATCGTCGCGATTAGGCATCTCAGGAGGAGCACCGATGCCGGCCAGTCCACTAGACAACCGCATGGCCCGACTTGAAGGCGCCTACGAGCAGGTCAGCCAGCGGCTGATGAACATCGATCCGCGTTTCGACGCACTTGATCGCAAGATCGACCTGCGCTTCGATGCGCTGGACAAGAAGATCGAGGCGCTCGACGCTAAGACCGACCAGCGCTTCAACGCGCTTGAAGCAAAGACGGACCAGCGCTTCAACGCGCTCGAAGCAAAGACGGACCAACGCTTCAACGCGCTCGAAGCAAAGACGGACCAACGCTTCAACGAGCTCGAAACAAAGACCGGCCAACGCTTCGATGGACTCGAACAACGCATCGACGCGAAGATCGACCAACGCTTCATGTGGACGATCGGCATTATCGTCACAACCTGGTTGACGACGATGGGCACGACGATCGCCGCACTCTACCTCCACTACTGACATCGTCTCCCGAGGCCCCGCTACTTGTCAACAGACGCCCCACGCTGAAACGCGCTCCGCTACGCTTCGCACTGCAGCGCCCCACCGGCAGACGGACGGGTCCCCGGAGCGCGTCGCTGGCCGTCGTGCTGGCCGCCGCGGCGGTCTTTGCCGCGCTTTACATTGCGCTGGATTTCAACGCGCTCTTCGCGCTTCGCACGAATCAGAACACGGGGCTGTACCTGCAGAGTCTGGTGAATTTCGCGCACCGTGGGACGACCTTCGATCAGTCCGATGGCCGTCCGCACCTCGCCGTGCACGAACAGTGGACGGCGTTACCGCTGGCGCTGTTTACGGCGCTGTGGCCCTATCCTCAGACGCTGATCGTCATTCAAGTGCTTGCCTTAGCGCTGGCCGCGCCCGTCCTCTACTTGTTCGCGCTCGAGCGCGGCGCGGCGCCGCGGGTCGCGGCCATGATCGCGCTTGCCTATCTTCTTGCACCGAGCACGCAGGGCTGGGCCTATCACGGCTTCGTTCCTGAGGACGCGTTGCCCGCGCTGGCCTTCGCCGCGGCCATCGCGATCGGCCGCCGTTCCCTCGCGGGCACGCTGATCGCGGTCGCGCTCTTGCTCGGAATAAAGGAAGACGAAACGTATTTCCTGATCTGGGTCGGCTGCGTGCTAGCGTGGCTCTTCGACCGGCGCATCGGCTTCGCGATCGCCGTACTGGCAATTGGTAACGGCCTCGCGTATTACGGCTTCGAACGCGCCTTCGGGTATTGGCCCGAGCATCCGCAATACGCGTTCGCGGATCGCGACTTCGCGCACCAGTGGCCGTTCTTGATCGAGATCATGGTGCCGCTCGCGTTCGCACCGCTGACACTCGGCCTGCCGGCGATCGCGGCCGTCCCGTTTCTGGCCGAGCTGTTCCTCGCGCAGGATCGCTCGTATCCGCTCTACCAGGCCGGTTCGTACTATACGGTCCCGTTCGTGACGCTCTGCACGCTCGGCGCGGCGCTCGCGATCGCGCGGCGACCGGCTTTCGGGCCGTGGGCTCTGGGAGGCGCGCTGCTCATGGCGCTCTTTTTCAACCCGACCGTGCTGCACTTCGGCCGCCACGCCTTTTCGCGCGATCCGCAGTTCGACGCGGCGGCGCGCTGGGGCCGGACGGCGCAACCCGTTGATTTCCCGTGCGCCGACGAGGGCGCCTGGACCGTGGCGGCCGCCAACCCGAACGCGCGGCTGGCCTGCCCCGGCACCGCGACCGCCGCCGTGCTTCCGGCCGATACTCGGCCGGCGCGGCCTGCCTGGCAGGATGTGCCGCTCGACTCTCCCGCCGCGTGGGCGAAGTGAAAGCGCGCGAGCCCGGTGGGAACCCAACGGTGCGCGAATTAGGTCGGGCCGACGTGCGCGACCTCGCTTGGGAACTGCCGGCGCGCGATCTCGTTTGGCTTACGGTAATCGTCGCGGTCGCGATCGTGTTGCGGCTGCCGGGTTTAACGACGGGACTTTGGCGCGACGAAGGCAGCACGTACTTCGATGCGACCGCGCCGTCGCTCGCGGGCGCGCTGCGCGAAATTCGGTTAGCTGAAATCAATCCCCCGGCGTTCTTCCTTTTGATGCGCGGCTGGCTCGCGCTCGCGGGAACGAGCGATCTGACGATGCGGCTGCCGGCCTTCGCGTTCGGGATCCTCATCCTGCCCGCGACCTACGCGCTGGCGCGGCAGACGGGCTTGCGCGCGGGCGCGCTTGTAGCTGCGGCGTTCGCCGCGGTGGGGCCGGCCGGCATCGTGCTCGCGAGCGACGCGCGCCCCTATACGTGCGCCGCTCTTTTCGCCGCGCTCGCGACGTTAGCTGCTTTTCGCGCGCTCGGCGCGCGGGCCGGCGAACCGATCGCCGCGCCGCTGTGGGGTTACGTTGCGTCGATCGTCGTGCTCGAATACGTTTCGTATACGGGCCTGTTGCTCGCCTTCGGCTTGGCGCTCGGCGCGCTCGCGGCGGCCGTCGTTGCATCCGGGCCGCGCCGGAACGCCGTGGCGCTCGCCGGTGCGAGCGGCGTGGCGGCGCTGGCGCTCGTGCCCTGGCTACTTTCCCTGCGCGGCGTGGAGCGGGTTGCGCCGGCGTGGCTCGTGCCGATGGACCGGGGTCAACTCGTGGGCCGGATCTTCGAGCAGTTCGGCTTCGTGGTGCCGTCGGCGTTCATGCACGTCCAATTTTCATTCGCGCTGTTGATCGCGCTCGTGGCCGCGGTCGCTCTCCGGCGCGCGAGCACCGCGGTCGTCGCGGGCGCGGTCGCGGTCGTAGCGGGCCTCGCCGTCGAGGCGGGGGCGCTGCTGCGCGAGCCGCGCTACGCCTTCGTCTTCACGCCGCTAGCCGACGTGCTGGCCGTCGTGGCGCTCGCGGCGCTCGTCCGTGCCTGCGCCGCGTTCGTTTCCGGGCGCGAGCGCAATCTCCGCGCCGGCCTTGCCGTGGGGCTCGCCGCGGCGCTCGCGGTATCGCTCGTCCAAGGCGCGCACGTCCAATTCTCGGCGTGGAAGGACGCGGTCGACGGGCGCGCACGTTCGGGCATGCGGGCGTCGGTCGCGGCCGCGCGCCCGGACCTCGGGCCGCGGACCCTGGTCGTCGTCGCGCCGGATTACCTCGGGCCCAGTTTGGGCTACTACCTGCGGGGCCGTGCGGTTGAAGGGACCGTCGGCTTCGCGAACGCGTCCCAACCCGAACATTTCCGCTGTTGCGCCGCGTGGCGCCGGCCCGCGCTCGTCAGCGACGCCGAACGCGCGATCCTGGCACGGGCTCGCGCTCGCGCAGTCGAGCGCATCGCGTTCGTCTACGATCCGGGCGCCGTCGATCGCGGCTCGGTGCCGTATTCGGCGGCTCTCGATCTGCGCGCCGGCCTCGCACGCGTCTTCCCGGTCCTCTGGGACCGCCGCTACCCGGGCGAGTTTGAATCCGTCGGCGTCACGCTTTTTGCGATCCAGGCGATTCCGGCGAACCCGCGCGGCGCGATCCCGCGCGCGAAGTCATAGCCGGCCGAGGCGGTCCAAAACGAAGTAGATCGAGGCCACGTGCACGCCGACGTCGATCGTGCCGTCGCGCACGTAGCGCCGGAGGTCGTCGAAGGTGGCGAGTTCGAGCGTGATGTTCTCGGTTAAGTCGAACGACTGCGCGACCAGCGGCTTCGCGTCGCGGGCTAAGTAGAGGTGGTAGCGCGTGGTCGAGCCGGTTGGATCGAAGAAAAAGCTGCCGAGGTGTTCGAGCGGCAGCTCTCCGGCGACGTAGCCCGTCTCCTCGGCCAACTCGCGTTCCGCGCACGCTTCGGGCGTCTCGCCGATGTCGATACCGCCGGCCGGCAGCTCGAGGACGGCCTGGCCGATCCCGTGTTTGTATTGGCGCACGAGGACGACGTGCTCGTCCGGCGTCAGGGCGAAAACGACCGAGAATCCCCGTGACTCGCGGACGTAGTAGCTGCCGACGCTCTGTCCGTCGGCCAATTCGATCTCGTCGCGGCGCAGGCGGAGGTGCGGTGTTTCGATGACGATTTCCGAGGTGACGACCTGCCACGGCTCGTCGCTGGAACGATCCATGGGGCTCACGATACGCAGATTCAGGCAGCGCCGCAACGGCAAGCATCCGCGCGCCGGGGGTATACGGGGGGCAGCCCACGTATACTTCTTTGTGCTACGCATCGGAGAGCAGTACCAGACCACCTACGGCACGCTGTGGAAGGACGGCACCTACTTTCCCCGCGGCACGCGCGTGATGGTAGCGGGCCTGCACCTCGAGCAGGGCTTCTGCGTCCGGTTCCCGCTGGAAATCGAGGGCGAGCCGCTCGAGACCTGGGAAGACTGGGGCGAAGCCGAGTTCCTGGCCGAGGATGGCTCGATCGACGGCGCGGCCGACCTGTCGGCCGCCGTCTTAGCCGAGGCTCGCGAGGTGCTCGACGAGGCGGAAGACGGTACCCACCTGCATCTGCACGAAACCGACGATTAGGGCGGCCCGGCCGCCGAGCCGAGGAAAAATGGTACGCGTGCGAAGAATGCGCGCGTCTCCGAGCGTTTACCCGTATTTCTGGGGGGACCGGCCATGACGACGACCGTCGATTCGCGCTTAGACCTTTCGACCGCCATCCCGGGAACGATGATGGACGTTCCGCTCAATATCCGCTGGATATTCGAGCACGCGCTGCGCAATAACGGCGCGCGCGAGATCGTGACGCGGCTGGACGACGGATCGTTTCACCGCTATAGTTATGCGGATTTCGGCCGCCGGGTCGCGCAACTGGCGCACGCCCTCGTCGAGCTCGGCATCGAGCCGGGCGACCGGGTCGCGAGCTTCGGCTGGAACACCTACCGCCATCTCGAACTCTACTTCGCGGTGCCGATGATCGGTGCCATCCTGCACACGACCAACATCCGGCTCTTCCCCGAGCAAGTCTGCTGGGTCTTCGATCACGCCGGCGACAAGCTGATCTTCGTCGATGCGTCGCTCGCGCCCGCGGTGCGCAATGCGACCTTGACGCAACCCGATTTCGCGAAACCGTTCGTCGTGATGGGCGAGCCCACGGAAGCGCTGCCGGACGCGCACGATTACGAAGCCCTCCTCAAAGACCGCCCGGAGACCTTTCCGTGGCCCGAGGTCGACGAGCGCACGGGCGCGATCCTGTGCTACACCTCGGCCACGACCGGCGATCCGAAAGGCGTGCTCTTCACCCATCGCTCCACGATCTTGCACGCCCTGGCCGCGGGCCAGAGCGACGCGCTCGCGGTCTCGCAACGCGATACGATCATGCCGGTCGTCCCGATGTTCCACGTCAACGCGTGGGGCATCCCGTACCTCGCGCCGATGATCGGCGCGAAGCTCGTCTTCCCCGGCGCGAAGCTCGATCCGCACAGCGTGATCGACACCGTCGAGCGCGAAGGCGTCACGATGTCGCTCGGCGTTCCCACGGTCTGGCTCGCCGTGCGCGACGAGCTGGAGAAGCGCGACGCGTATTTGCCGACGTTGAAGTCGCTGATCATCGGCGGCTCGGCTTGCCCGCCGTCGCTCTTCGACGATCTCGCCAAACGCGGCATCGCGACGGTCCACGCTTGGGGCATGACGGAGATGAGCCCGATCGGCACCGTCTCGCGGACGGTCGCGGAGCTTGAAGATAAATCTCCGAGCGAGCAGCGCGAAGAACTGCTCAAGCAGGGCCGCTTCACGCCGCTGGTCGCTTGGAAGCTGCTCGACGACGACGGCAACGACGTGCCGCGCGACGGCAAGACGCCGGGCGCGCTGTGGGTGCGCGGGCCCGCGGTCACGAGCTCGTATTTCCGCGTCGGCTCCGATCTGCCGGTATTCGCCGACGGCTACTTTCACACGGGCGACATCTGCACGATCGACCAGTACGGCTATCTGCAGCTGGTCGATCGCTCGAAAGATCTGGTGAAGTCCGGCGGTGAGTGGATTTCGAGCGTCGATCTCGAGAACACGATCATGGGCCACCCGCACGTTCGCGAGGCCGCGGTGATCGGACTCGAACACGCCAAGTGGGTCGAGCGTCCCGTGGCCTTCGTCGCGCTGCGCGAAGGACAGACGCTCGACGAGCCGTCGTTGCAGGCCTGGCTCGGCGAACGGGTCGCCAAGTGGCAGATTCCCGATCGCGTCGTGTTCCTCGACGCGATTCCGCGCACCGGCGTCGGAAAATTTCTCAAGCGCGATCTGCGCGCGCAGTACAAGAACCTCTTGCTCGACGAGAGCGGGAAATAGAAGGAGCGCCGGCGTGGACATTCTGACGCGAACGGCGCGCGCGCCGCAACTGGATCTCTCGACCGCGATCCCCGGCACGATGATGGACGTCCAGCTCAACATCCGCTGGATTTTCGATCACGCCGTGCGCAACAACCCGGCTCGCGAAATCGTCGCCCGGCTCGACGACGGGTCGCTCTTCCGTTATACCTACGCGGATTTCGCCAAGCGGGTCGCCCAGCTCGCACACGCGCTCGTGGCTTTGGGCGTCAAGCCGGGCGATCGGGTCGCGAGCTTCGCCTGGAATACGCACCGCCACCTCGAGCTCTACTATGCGGTGCCGATGATCGGCGCCGTGTTGCACACGACGAACATCCGGCTCTTCCCCGAGCAAGTGGCCTGGGTGCTGCAGCACGGCGGCGACCGGCTGGTCTTCGTCGACGAGTCGCTGCGCGCGCCGCTCGAAAAGGCGCTCGCGACCGCGCCGCATTACCGTCCCGAGATCGTCGTGATGAGCGCGCCGCCGGCATCCGCGTCCGCGGCGCCGGCATTTGCATCCGCGTCCGCGGCGCCCGCAAGCGCATCCGGGGCCGCTGCTCCGGACGCCGCAGGCACGGTCTATTTCGAGTCGCTGCTAGCGTCTCAACCCGAAACGTTCGATTGGCCCGACGTCGACGAGAACGCGGCGGCGATCCTCTGCTACACGGGCGGCACGACGGGCGACCCCAAGGGCGTCGCCTACACACACCGGTCGACCGTCGTCCACTCGTTTGCCGCAACGCTGGTCGATGCGATCAACATTCGCCAGAGCGACACCGTGCTGCCGGTCGTGCCGATGTTCCACGCCAATGCGTGGGGGTCGCCGTATTACGTGTTGACGATCGGCGCGAAGTACGTGCTGCCCGGCCCCAAGCTCGATCCGCACAGTGTCATCGATCTCGTCGAAGGCGAGAAAGTGACGATCTCACTCGGCGTGCCGACCGTCTGGCTCGCGGTGCGCGACGAACTCGAGAAACGCGATGCGTACTTGCCGACGCTCAAAACGCTCCTGATCGGCGGGTCGGCGGTTCCACCCTCACTGTTCGACGATCTCAAGAAACGCGGCATCAGCATCCTGCAGGGCTGGGGCATGACCGAGATGAGCCCGCTCGGCACGACCTCGACCCTCATGCACGAAAACGAGAACGCGCCGTGGGCGGAGCAGCGCGCCGACCTGCTCAAGCAAGGCCGTTTCAACCCGATCTGCGCCTGGAAGGTCATCGGCGAAGACGGCAACGACGTCCCGACCGACGGCCGGACCGCGGGCGACCTCTGGGTGCGCGGCCACGCGATCACCGGCGGGTATTTCAACGTCAGCGAGCCGCTACCGGTGTTCGAGGGCGGTTGGTTCATGACCGGCGACGTCGCCACGGTCGACCCGCGCGGCTACCTGTCGATCGTCGACCGCTCGAAGGACCTCGTGAAGTCCGGTGGCGAGTGGATTTCCAGCGTCGACCTCGAGAACACCGTGATGGGCCATCCGAGCGTGCGTGAGGCCTGCGTCATCGGGCTCACCCACGAGAAGTGGCAGGAGCGCCCCGTCGCCTTCGTGGCGCTGCGCGAGGGCCACACGCTCGACGAGGCCACGCTTCAGGCGTGGATCGGCGAACGGGTCGCCAAATGGTGGATTCCCGATCGCGTCGTCTTCATCGACGCAATCCCGCGGACCGGCGTCGGCAAGTTCCTCAAGCGCGAATTGCGGGCCACGTACGGCGACCTGCTCCTGGGCTCCTGAGGTCCACCAGACCGTTTTCTGGCCGGGCTTTTCGGGAAAGGCTGATGACAGGCTCGCGGTATTCGTGCTATAAGTGCGGAACGCACCGGGCCATCGATCAGGAATAGGCCTGCCAATGTGGAAGAACCTTTTTCGCGGCCCTTCGCCCTTCGACAGGCTCACCTTCGACAGGCTCACCCTTCGGCAGGCTCAGTGTGACATGACCATTCGGCAGGCTCACCCTTCGACAGGCTCAGGGTGACATGACCATTCGGCAGGCTAAGGGCGACATCAAGCTTTGGCAGGCATCGGCACCGTCACCCTGAGCCTGTCGAAGGGCGAAACCAGGCCAACCGTAGCGCTTACGGAGCGCGACGCTCCGTACACAGAGAGAGGATAGACGAAAGCCATCGTGTCAGAATTCAGCGACGCAAAACAGCTCGAACTCATGTGGGAATCGGACCCCCGCTGGTCGGGGATCAAACGCCCGTACTCCGGCGCCGACGTCGTTCGGCTCCGCGGTTCCGTCCACATCGATTACACGCTCGCGCGCCTGGGCGCCGAGCGACTTTGGAAACTGCTTTCCAACGAGCCGTACGTCGCGGCCCTCGGCACCTTGACCGGCGGCCAGGCCGTGCAGGCCGTCAAGGCCGGCCTCAACGCCATCTACCTCTCGGGTTGGCAAGTGGCCGCCGACGCGAATCTCTCGGCACAGACCTATCCCGACCAGAGCCTCTATCCGGCGAACTCCGCCCCGGCGCTCGTCAAGCGGATCAACAACGCGTTCCAGCGCGCGGACCAAATTCAGACGATGGAAGGCAAAGGCGACGTCCACTACTTCGCGCCGATCGTCGCCGACGCTGAAGCGGGCTTCGGGGGCGCGCTCAACGCGCACGAAATCATGAAGTCGTTCATCGAGGCCGGCGCCGCCGGCGTCCACTTCGAAGACCAGTTGGCCTCGGAGAAGAAGTGCGGCCACATGGGCGGCAAGGTCCTTATTCCGACCAAGACCGCCGTGCGCAACCTGATCTCGGCGCGACTCGCGGCCGACTTGCTCGGCGTGCCGACGATCATCGTCGCGCGCACCGACGCGGATGCCGCGCAGTTGATCACCAACGACGCCGATCCGTACGATCACGAATTCATCACGAGCGAGCGCACGGAAGAAGGCTTCGGCCGGCTCAAGAACGGCAAGGGCGGACTCGACATGGCGATCTCGCGCGGCCTCGCCTACGCACCCTACGCCGACCTGATTTGGTGCGAAACGTCCGAACCGAACATCGCCGACGCCAAGCGCTTCGCCGACGAGATCCACGCGAAATTCCCCGGCAAGTGGCTCGCCTACAACTGCTCGCCGTCGTTCAACTGGAAGCTCAAGCTCTCGCAGAGCGATATCGAAACGTTCCAGCAGCAGATCGCGGCGCTGGGCTACAAGTTCCAGTTCATCACCTTGGCCGGCTTCCACGCGCTCAACCACTCGTTCTTCGAGCTGGCCCGCGAGTACAAGTCGCGCGGCATGGCAGCCTACTCGGAACTTCAGCAGTCCGAGTTCGCGTCGGAAGAGTTCGGTTACACCGCGACGCGTCACCAGCGCGAAGTGGGCGCCGGCTACTTCGACGAGATCGCGCAGGTCGTGGCCGAAGGCAAGTCCTCGACGACCGCCCTCCACGGCTCCACCGAAGAAGCCCAGTTCCACGCCGAGACCGCCGCAATTAAGTAACGTCTGGTCTAAAATCTACGGACGCTTGGGGACGGTCGCGCTGTGCGGCCGTCCCCTTCTCGTAGCTCCTGACCTCGCGCAACTCATTTAGACTTGGCCTGCGTCCGACCAGGAGCGGAAGCATCTCGTTGGAATCCTGCGAGCGTGTTGCCGAACGGCGGGTTCTGGAGCGAGGATGTCAAGCATGGAGCGCGTGAAGATTTCGTTTAGCGGTCGAAGCGTAGACTTCGATCTCAATCGCGAGACGAAACGCTGGAGTTCGGTCGAGGCGGCCACGCCGCTCGATGAAGGCGAGTTTCCGCTGACGGCGATGGCGAGCGGTAAGCGATACGAGCTGTACAGCGACGGCACGTTCGCGGAGGTCGAGCTCTGAGGGCTGCTGCCGCCCCTCCGATTCCCGCGTCCTCGTTCGCCTTGGCGTTGTTGTTTACGTCCGCGCTCGTTCCGCCGCCCGTCGCCCGAGCGTCGGAACTGGATCAAAGCCGGGCCGAGCAGAAGCTCGGTGTCGGCGGTCTCGTCGGCGTCTGGTCGTGCGCGGGATCGTACGCGGGCAAGCCCGTGACGGCCATCATGCGGTGGTACCACCTCGAGGACGGCACGCTCTGGAACACGCTGCATCCTACGCATCCCAATCCCGCGGGCAAAGCTCACGCGACGATCGTCGAGGCGTGGCAGTGGGATGCGGAGCCGCAGGGTTCGCGCTGGCTGACCGCTCCCGATCCGAGTTCGTCCGACCAAGCGATGTTTTCTTCGCCTGGGCTCGTGGGCCACACGATGACTTGGATCCGCCAGGCGGCGCAATCGACGATGTCGCGGACGTTCACGCTCCCGGCGCCCGATCGCCTCTCGTTCGTGGAACGCTACGCCGGCGAGGATGGAACGCCCGCACATCTCATCTATTCGCTGTCGTGCAAACGCACGCTCCGCCACGAACCCGCGCCCGCATAACTGCCCCACACGGCAACGACCGGCATGACGTTCACACGGCCTTCACGGGCGCTTCTCGTTGAGGGCTTACGCTGTCCGGGATATGCCCGCGCGCGCTGATTCGATGATTGCGACGTTCCGGACGTGATCGCGCCGGCGCCGCGGCCTGCTCGTCGCGCGGTCGGGACGGGCATTGCCCTCGGCGCGATCCACGTGGGCGCGTGCGCCGCGTTTCTGCCGGGCACGTTCACCTGGCCCGCGGTGCTCGTTGCTTTCGTGCTGTATTATCTGACCGGCGGATTCGGCGTTAGCCTGGGTTACCACCGGCTGCTGACGCATCGCAGCCTGAAGCTGGCGTGGCCGCTCGAATATATCACGGCGACCTTTGGGGTGCTGGCGCTGCAGGGCGGACCGATCAGTTGGGTAGCGACGCACCGCGCTCACCACGCGTTCTCCGACACCGAGCGCGACCCGCACGACTCGCGCCGCGGCTTCATGTGGTGCCACGTGGAATGGCTCTATCGCAACAACCCCGCGCGGCTCTCGGCCGACGAGACGCGGCGTTACGCGTCGGATCTGTACGCCGATCCGTATCACCGCTTCCTAGAGGTAAGCGGTCCGCTCTGGCAATTCGCGCTCGGCGTCGGCCTATACATCGCCGGCGGCTGGCCGTTCGTGGTTTGGGGCATCTTCGTGCGGCTCGTGGCCACCTATCACGTGACGTGGCTGGTCAATAGCGCCGCGCACCTGTGGGGCTACCGCAGCTATCGCGCGCCGGGTTTGGACCAATCGACCAACAATTGGTTCGTGGGTCTCGTCGCGTGGGGCGAAGGATGGCACAACAATCACCATTCGTTCCCGTTCTCGGCCCGCCACGGTTTACGCTGGTTCGAATTTGACCTGACCTGGTGTGCGATCAGACTGTTAGCGCTCTTCCGTCTGGCCGACGACATCAAGTTGCCGGCCGAAACGACCTTAGCGCGGCGCGCGCTCCCCGCGGGCAAGCGCCGATGAGGCCTTACTTCTCGGCGAGTAACTGTTTGACGGTGTCATCGACGAGTTGGTCTTGCGAGTCGCCGACGATCGTCTTGCGCAACACGCCGTGTTTGTCGAAGATCAACTGGGTGGGCCAGTACTCGGTGTCGTAGGCGTCCCAGAGCGTCTTATCGTTATCGACGGCGACCGGCCATACGATGCCAAGCGCGGCGAGGTTCTCGACGACGTTCTTGCGGTTCGCCTCGTACGGGGTTTCCGGCGTGTGGATGCCGACGATCTTCAAATCGCCCGAGCGGTGGTCGCGGTAGAGCGCGCGCAAGTTGGGCGTCACGTTCTTGCAGTTGTAGCAAGCAAACGTGAAGATGTCGACGATGACCACCTTGCCGCGCAGATCGGCGGCCGACGGGCGAGCCGAAATCCAATCGCCGTAGCGTTCCAACGGCTCGAGCGTCGGCGCGGCCGTGGCCGGACACTGGGGATCCCAGGCTAAGAGCAAAGCGATCGCGGCGAGCACCAGCGTCGGTCGTTTCATGCGAAGATTCCTCCGAAGAGAGTATAGCGCGCCGACCCCCGGCTGCGGCGTAAGCGGGCTTGCAGCGGGGAAGAAACGGAGGGTGGCAGGCATCGGCACCGACACCATCCGCACGGACATTCCGCAGCGGCTCGATCGACTTCCCTGGAGCCGCTGGCACTGGACGGTCGTGATCGGGCTCGGCATTACGTGGATTCTGGACGGGCTCGAGGTGACGATCGTCGGTTCGCTCGGCCCTCGTTTGCAAGATCGCGCGACCCTCGGCCTCTCGGCTGGTCAAGTCGGCTTTTCGGCCACCGCGTACGTGGCCGGCGCGGTCGCCGGAGCGCTGATATTCGGGTATTTGACCGACCGGTACGGCCGCCGGAAACTCTTTCTCATCACGCTCGGCTGGTACATCGCGGCGACCCTGCTGACGGCGACTTCCTGGAACCTCTGGAGTTTTGTCATGTTCCGGTTCCTTACGGGGCTCGGCATTGGAGGAGAATACGCCGCGATCAACTCGACGATCGACGAATTGATCCCCGCGCGCAAGCGCGGCTTCGTGGATCTGGCGATCAACGGGACGTATTGGCTGGGCGCGCTGCTGGGCAGCGGCGCCAGCATCTTCCTGCTCGACCCGCGCTTCGTGGACCAGCGGGTAGGCTGGCGGATCGCGTTCGGCATCGGCGCGCTGCTCGCGTTCGGCGTCGTGTTCGTGCGCGAAGGGCTGCCGGAGAGCCCGCGCTGGCTGTTGACCCACGATCGCGTCGATGACGCGGAGCGAACCGTCGCGCGAATCGAAAGCGCCGTGCGCGCGCAGCACGGCGGCCGCGAACTGCCGCCGCCGCGCGGCACGATGGACCTCGACCCGCGGCGCCGCCACGGTTTGGCTGACGTGTGGCGCACGATGGTGCGCGCGTATCCGCAGCGCACGACCGTCGCGCTCGCGCTGATGATCGCCCAGGCGTTTCTCTACAACGCGTTTTTCTTCACCGAGTCGCTCGTGCTCACGACGTTCTTCAACGTCCCCGCGCAGAACGTCGGTTATTACATTTTCCCGTTTGCAGCCGGGAATTTGCTCGGCGCGGTGCTGCTCGGCCCGCTCTTCGATCGCGTCGGCCGAAAGCCGATGATCGCACTGACGTACGGTGGATCGGGACTGCTGCTGCTCGCGACCGGCATGGCCTTCGAACGCGGGCTGCTCGACGCGACGACGATCACGATCTGCTGGTGCGTTACGTTCTTCTTCGCGTCGGCCGGCGCGAGCGCCGCCTATCTGACGGTCAGCGAGATCTTCCCGCTCGAGATTCGCGCGATGGCGATCGCGCTCGTGTACTGCGTCGGAACGCTGGCGGGCGGTGCGCTCGGTCCGACGCTTTTCGGCGCGTTGATCGCGACGCGTTCGGCCGCGGCCGTGTTCGCGGGCTACGGTCTCGCAACCGCGATGATGGTGGCCGCGGCCGCACTCGAGCTGTGGCTCGGGGTCGAGAGCGCGGGGCAGGCTTTGGAGGCGGTCGCGGCTCCGCTCGGCGCCGTGGCGGAAACCGGACCTCGGCAAGAGCCGCATGCCGCGACGGCGTAGCTTGCAAAATGCTACCCTCCGCGCTGGACCCAAGCCGACTCGCGCTTCCGCTGATCGGCGCGCCGCTGTTCATCATCTCGCAGCCCGATTTGGTCATCGCGCAGTGTAAGGCGGGCGTGATCGGCGCCTTCCCGTCGCTCAACGCCCGCCCCGAACCGGTGCTCGACGAGTGGCTGGTACGCATCGAGACCGAACTGGCCGCTCACGACCGCGCGCACCCGGAGCGCCCGGCGGCGCCGTTCGCCGTGAATCTGATCGTTCACAAGTCGAACGACCGCCTGATGCACGATCTCGAGGTGGTGGTCCGCCACCGGGTGCCGGTCGTCATCACCTCGCTCGGCGCGCGCGTCGAGATCAACGAGGCGGTCCACTCGTACGGTGGCGTGGTCCTGCATGACATCATCAACGACACCTTCGCCAAGAAAGCCGTGGAAAAGGGCGCCGACGGCCTGATCGCCGTGGCGGCCGGCGCCGGCGGCCACGCGGGCACCCTGTCGCCGTTTGCCCTGATCCAGGAAATCCGGCAGTGGTTCGACGGCCCGGTCGCGCTCTCGGGCTCGATCGCCAACGGCGCGGCGGCGCTCGCGGCGCTGGCGATGGGCGCCGATTTCGCTTACGTCGGTTCGGCGTTCATCGCGACCCGGGAAGCGAATGCGGCCGAAGAGTACAAGGCGATGATCGTCGACTCGCGTGCCGGCGACATCGTTTATACGAACCTCTTCACGGGGGTCCACGGCAATTATCTGCGGCCGTCGATCAGGCGCGCCGGGCTCGACCCCGACAACTTGCCGCAGAGCGATCCGTCGAAGATGGATTTCTCGACGTCTCGGCCCACCAAGGCGTGGCGCGACATCTGGGGCTGCGGACAAGGGATCGGCGCCGTTACCAGCGTTCCGTCCGTCGCCGAATTGGTCGAGCGGCTCACGCGTGAGTTCGACGTTGCCCGGGAGCGCGTGGCCGGCAAGGCGCTGGCCGTCTGAGCGTGGGCTGAACGCGGTCAAAAGCGGTCCGAACGTGGCGAGTCCTCGCGAACGCTTTACCGATCGCGCGCAGGCCTACGTCGCCGGACGTCCCGATTATCCCGACGCCGCCTTCACGGCGCTATTCGCCGGCGCCAAGGCGCCGTCGGATTCGATCGTGGCCGACCTGGGCGCGGGCACCGGCATCTCGGCGCGAGCGCTCGCGCGCTACGGCGCGCGCGTCTTCGCGATCGAACCCAACGCCGCGATGCGGGCGGCCGCCGCGCCGGATCCGCGGGTGACGTGGATCGACGGTAGCGCCGAGGCGACGACCTTGCCCGGTGCGTCGGTCGACCTCGCGGTCGCGCTGCAGGCCTGGCACTGGTTCGATTTCGCGGCGACCCTCGTTGAGGCGCGCCGCATCGTGCGGCCGGGCGGCCGAATCGCCCTCGTCGTCAACGAACGCGACGAACGCGACGTAACGACGGCCGCTTACGGCGCCATCGTGCGCCGCTTCACCGTCGAGAATATCGAGGAACGGCGCGCTCGCGTGCTCGAGAACTTTAGCGCGTTGCCCGGCGCGGTTCGCGCGGAATTCAAGAGCGCGCAGGTTCTCGACCGCGCCGGATTGTTCGCGCGCGCCGCCAGCACGTCGTATCTTCCGCATGACGGCGAAGCAGCCGCGCAGCTGCGCCAAGCGCTGGCCGCGCTTTTCGAAGAGCGCCGGACGGACCGCTCAATCACGCTGCAACTGACGACGACCGTTGCGTACGCAAACCCGTGAGTGGCCTAGCTTCACGCCTCCCGCCGCATAGCGTCGTGCATCCACGCTGGGAACGAAAAAAGAACCGGGCTTATCGTTTCCGATAAGCCCGGTTCTTGCGCTGGTCGCGGATGGGGAGCCCGCTAACTGTAGCGGATGAGGCGGCGATTTAACGGCCGCGTCTGGCCTCGGCCCGTGGCCGGCTTACCGGCGCGGCGGCGCGATGGACCGCATGGAACTGCGCGGGTCGCGTGACGTGCGCGATACGCGCGGCATGAACCGCGTGCGGGACTTCCCGCGAACCGGTGAAGGCGGCGCGCCGCTGGATGGCAGCTGAGTGGTACGCCGGCCGAACCACTGGGCGAGCTTCGCGCATCGCGGGTGCGACGTGGGAGACGTGCGTCACGGGCGCAACGTGTGTGACACGGGAGAACTCGCGGGGTCCGGCAACCGCGGTACGGCCCGCGAGTGGCCGGGCGACGGCCAGGGTCGCGGGATGGCCGTGATTCACCGAGGCGCGCAGGCTGCGATCGCGTGCGGCCGCGGCGAAGTGTTCGCGCTGCAGCGCGGTCATCGTCACGTGCCGTTCTTGCAGCGCGGCGCGCTCGGCGGCGGTGGGGAAGGCGCGCACGCCGTGCGGGCCGCCGTTGTAGCTAACGGTCCGCGGCCGGAGGCCGCCGTAGTAGTTGTTCACGACGGTTTTATCGACGTAGACGTTACGCACGATCGTCGTGTTGACGTTGGTAACGGCGGTGTTGTAGCGGAAGTTGTTGCCGTACCAGCCGCCGCCGGCGTAGCCGTGGCCGAAGTAACCAAAGCCGTAGTTGATCCCGCCGTAGAAACCGATGTGCGGTCCCCAATAGCCGGGATGCCACGCGTAGACGCCACCGCCGAAGCCCCAATAGCCGGGCGTCCAGAGGTAACCGACCTGGGGCGCGACGACCCAGGTTCCCGGAACCCAATAATAGCCGTACGGGCCCCAGGCCCAGTATCCCGGCGTCCAGATCTCGTTGGGCGCGGGGCACGGAGGTTGAACGTACACGGGCAGCACCGGCGGCCCGAAGTTCACGGAGACGCCGACCGAGGGTAACCCGATGCCGATAAAGACGTTGGCAGAGGCGGGGGCGGGGACGGCGAGCGCGGGAACGGCCAGCGCGGCCGTTAAGGCGATGAGGTATTTGACGAAACGCAGATGGCGCACGAACCTCGTTTCCTTCCAAGAAGCTAAGAGTGCAGATGGAAGAGCAACGGGGCCGAGGCGCATTGCGATAGCGTCCTCACCAAAGTTTCATCGCTGGGCAGAAAAAGCGTGCGGGCTATTTTTTCTTCGGTTCGGGTTTGGGATGCTCAGCCGGCGTCGTATGGTGAACGACCGGCGCCGTGTGGTGCACCGGCGCCGCGTGGTGCACCATCGCCGCGTGGTGCACGACGGCCGGGTGCGTCGTCGCGGGGTGGTGAACCGTCGCCGCGTGGTGGACGACGGCCGGGTGCGTGACGGCCGCGGGATGCGTCATCATCGTGGAGTGGTGAACCACGGGTTTCGTGGTTTTCTCGTGAAGTTCACCGACCGGTTTCGTCTCGTGGAGCGCCGGTTTTTCGGTCGTCTTCGTCAGCAAGGCCTTATCTTCGGGCTTGACCGGCGTGTACGCGGCCGGCAGGTGCGTATGCGAATACGGATGCGCCACGGCCAGTTCGGTGGGATGTCCCTTATTGACCGTCGCCAGCAGGTTGTGATCGCCCTGCGCCGTCTTGATGTGATCGAGTTGCACGGGCGTCGGCTTCAGATGGTGCTCGGCCGCGGCCGCGCGTTCGGCTGCGGTCGGAACAGCGTGAACGCCGCCGGCTCCGCCGTTGTACGCGACCCGCGACGTGGTGTAGTTGTTCACGACGGTCCTGTTGATGTAGGTGTTGTGGATGATCGTCGTGTTCACGTTCGTGACGGCGCTATTGTAGCGGAAGTGGTTCCCGACCCAGCCGCCGCCGGCGTACCCCTGTCCGTAATATCCCGCGCCGTAGTTGATGCCGCCGTAGAATCCGACGTGCAGGCCCCAGTAGCCGGGGTTATATCCGTAGTAGCCGTTGTTATAGCCCCAATAGCCGGGCGTCCAGAGATAACCGGGACGGGGCGCCGCGACCCACGTGCCGGGCACCCAGAAATACCCGTAGGGCCCGTAGGACCAGTACCCGGGCACCCAGATCAGATCCGGCTGCGGGCAAGGCGGCTGAACGTAGACGGGGAGTGGCGGGGGTCCGAAATTGATATTGATGCCGATGCTAATTTGAGCGGATGCCGGGGCGGCGGGAATGGCGAAAGCCGCCACGACGGC
>Ga0116229_10004243_pt1 | contig 23511 bp, 17 predicted proteins | sample S1TSphgellanicum_3_FD_87313 | JGI IMG/M metagenome (GOLD analysis project Ga0116229, IMG submission 87313) | Host-associated microbial communities from peat moss isolated from Minnesota, USA - S1T2_Fc - Sphagnum magellanicum MG | ecosystem: Host-associated > Plants > Peat moss > Unclassified...
CCTTAAACACGTGGGTGTCGTTGGAACGGTCTTTTGGTCTCCGGGGGGGGGGGGCTTAATTGAGGGAGGTGGGGGGGGGGGGGGGGGGGGGGCGGCGGGGGGGGGGGGGGGGGGGGGGGGAATGAGTGGCCGCCCCGTTAGATTTCGTTGACCCGGAGTTACCGTACATCGCATGACCCGGATATGGCTCGTCAACGGACTGCCTTTATGACCCAACCGGACCCGCCACTTTACCTGGTCACCCGTTCCTCCTCTCCCTTTAATTCTTTTTTTTTCGGGGGGATTAAAAAAATCGCCGCAATTAAGGGGGTTTTAATTAGCGCGACTTCCACAGGAGCTTCCGGTGGTAATTAGTAATTAAGTTTAGTCGTAAACTAGGATTAAGTGTCGTCCTAAACTATGATTAGGTTTTTGAGTTAACTCGGGTGTAGTTAGTTTGGCAGGAGGGGGGTATGGCAAGGGGGGTGGCCCGGGTTTTGGTTCGGTACGGGGCGGCGGGTGACCCAGGAGACTCGGGGGTAGACCCTCAGAAGACGCAGGCAAAACAAGAAGAAGACGACGGAGAAGATGAGTGTGTATGTGTGTGCTGCGTTCTTTTGTTTCTCGCTCTCTCTCTCTCGAGCGTTCGATGTCGTTTCCTTCCATTTTTGCTCTCTTGCGGGGTATAGTTACGTAGTCTCCCAAGTGCAGGACTTGTTGCTACAGTTTTTTTTGGCTTCTAGGGAAGTTTTCGGCGGTGATTTTGATGCTGTATTGCGCGGTCTATTGTCACGGGAAGCTGGTCAGGGGGGGGCCAGCTGGGCGCGAGGGAAGGGAAGGGAAGGAAAGCTGGAGAGAGAGAGATAGCAGGGAAGGAGGTGCGGAAGAGGGATCCACAAAGATTCGTTGGTTTCTTCTTTCTTTTTTTGGTCTTTTCTTCTCTTTTTTTTTTTGGTTTTTGCGATGGACTTTGTAGGTTTTGGCTCTGTTGTTGTTGCTGCGGATTAATACGTTCGTGGTTTGTTTTTGTTTTCCTTTTCTGCGCTGTGCGACTCTCAGGAAGAGTGAGTGGCACGGTGCTTGTAGCATCGGAGACGATTGAAGATCACAGGCTTCTGGCCGCTGGTAGTCGAGCAGAGAATCAGTTTTCCCTCGCCTCGAAGAATTGGCACTTACTGTGTGTAACAGATTCAGAGGCTATTGCTAAATTCGGGAGAGAACTCGCTCGTGAGGACAATATTCTGGATATTATAAGCTTTGCAATCCCTGATCTGTGCATGCTACTCTCTAATTTTGTCTTGATATGATCACTAGCGTCGTGATCAGCAAGAAAAAGAAAATCTCAGGCCGGTGCTGCATCTCTTCGCTTGCAAAACTGTCTGAACTCCTTCCCTGCATGCTCGAGGAGGGTCAAAATGTCGTCACATGACTAGTACTGAGCCTCGTTTCTTACAAGATTCGCAAGATTCTCAAATCGTGATCTCACAGAAGAGAGTGGATGCTGCGCCTGTGCCGCGATCAGCAGAAGTGACCGTAACAACAGCAGATCACGTGATCCCATGAACTGGCGGCGGGAGTTCTCATGGTACACGCGGCTGCAGCAGCATCAACAACAATGACTCTTGTGATGGCCGAGAAAGATCAACCTGTGTTTCGGGATTTCCTAGGACTTGACCGTGGAGTAGTACATACGAGCAAGCAGCAGCAGCAGCCGGAGACGACGAACACGTTGTATTCCACCACCACGGCGTCAGATCATCCTCATGCAGTACTATTACGACCTTCAAGGATCGTCAGTAGTTCTAGCGGTGCAGCAGCAGGCGGATTTGATTCCGAAGCTGCAGCACTAGGCGATCATGATGTCGAAACCGGCTTCGTAACAGCAACAACAACAACCCGGGGAGGGGCCTCGACGTCAGGAACTGGAACGACTAGCGGTCGTTTTGAAACCTCATCTGCTCCGGGATATGTCTCTCCCTCGTCATTCGGTTTCGCTCTTCCTGCAAGCTGCTCGTCTGATCCTGGTTCTGGTAAGCTTCTTCCCGGCCTTCCTTCATCGTGCTCCTCGATCTTCCCGAGTCGTCCTTGTCTTCATGCATTCTATCTTAAGGCTTTCAGAATATTAATCCATGTGAAAAGTTTTCACAACCATCGCTTTATCATTGCTTCGCTTCTTTCTTTCTTTCTTGCAGTTGGCTGGCAGGTGTGTAGCACAAGCTCCCTTCACCACCATGGTGTCAGGAGTGCCTTCTGCAAGCCAGACTTTGTTGATGGCAGCAGTAAGGCAGCCTGGAAAAAGAGGGATTATGCAGCTGCTGCCGTCATCCATGATCATTGTGGTAGTAGGGAGTCTTTGCAGGCCGAGTGCCTGGAGGCAATGCAGGAGAACAGCTCTGTAGTTCCTCCTCAAAAGGTGTGCCTCCTGCAACTCTGTCCAATTCGTGTTTGCAGCTCTTCATGCCCTCTGTTTGATCCACTGATTGCAATTTTCCAAAGCTGGAAGCAGCATTGGCATTGTTGCAAGATTGATTTTTTTCCCCCCTTATTGTAACAGATGGCTCGCATTGAGCAGCACAAGTCTCGGAAGTATGCAGAAGTACTTCCGCCGTCCATAGTTGATGATCTGCGCTTATCTATGCAACCTCCTCCTCGGCAGTCATCTGTGAATCCACCTCTATGGCTGCAGCAAGCCAGCAGCAAACAACCTTCAGACGTTCTGAACAGAGTTGCCATGCATGAAGGCAGTAGCCAGACCAGGCAGCAGCAGCTTGTTGTGCATGGTACTAATTCAGGGCAGCTACAAGTGCCATCACGCATGACCCATCTTGGTGCATGTGCAGAAAGAGAAGCTGAGAGAACTAGAGAAACAGCAGCAGTCTCTATAAGAGAGCACACTGGAATATTGTCTCCACCTATCATCACCCGCCCTGCTGCAGATGAAGGATCCCGGACTGGTCTCAAAGGCTCACCACTGGTAGGGCTTATTAACAATTCTTCTGCTGGTGGCAATGCTCCAGTTCCTTCTGGATCCAGTGGTCCCCCTCCACCTCTGCTGCCACGGAAGCCAATGAACTCTACAGCAAGTGGCAGTGGATCAGACTCAAGGCTGCCCACAATGTGAGCTCTCAATTCATTTTCCACTGTACAATTGTTTGAGATTGTCCACAAGTATTTGAACAAGATTGTTATAACATTGTTTGAAAATACCTGCAATGAGCAACAACTTGGGGGGGTATTTTAGAGGATATCTACAACACATTGTGGGAGTTCTTTTTTTCCTAGTTCCTTCGATCTGTTGGGTGTCATGGCATTTGAGTTTTGCTTCCATATCTTTGCAGATGTGCACTACCCAGCTGCATCTCTTCACATTGTATCTTCATTCATGTGAAGGGCAGTTTTGTGTGGTTTCCCTAATTCTTGATCTCTGCTTTCATTTTGTGGGTACTGCAGCCGGCAAGGTCTGCCACCAACCAGTCGGCAGCTTACCATATTCTATGGTGGACAGGCTCATGTTTTTGACAACGTGCCTTCTGATAAGGTGAGGTTCTTATGCAAAAGGCATCTTCCTGCCCACTAGAGCAGAGAGAATACTAGGGAGTCATCTGTACCTGTTGTCATAGTTGAGCTGGTCAGTCTCAGGAGTGGACATTGAGGAGGATGGCATACCTTTCATCAAGGGCACTGTTCTAGGGATGTTTACATGGCCGTGTGCAAATTTGTCTGGTCAGTCTGGTCTGGAGCAATTACATCACTGAACATGGGGTTGTAGGTTGGCAGTTCTCATGGAATGCATCTAGGCATCTGAATAACAATGTGATGGACACAGTGGTCTTATTCAGCAGCATTTTCTTAGTTGTATCTTTTGGGTGGTTGTGGTTGTGCACGGAGAATGTGTGATTTCAGTCTAGTGCCAGGCTTGTATTAGGATCGAGCTGGTCACTTCAATGTCACCTGCATTTTGTGCTTCCCTTGGGCACAGCTTTTTGCTTTTGTGGTTATCAGCCAATGTGTCAATTTTGGGATCTTGAGCATCTGTTCAGAATTATTCAATCTTCTGAAATTGGAAACTTTTGTGCAGGCGGAGTTTATCCTGGCACTGGCTGGATCACATGGCAAGTCATGGTCCACAACCTCCTCACCTCGACCTGCAGCCAGTGTACCTGATTCAGCTAGTGAGGGGTCACTGTCAGCTTTGGAAAAGGAGAAAACTGTACAGAGCCATGGAGGGTCAGTGAGTGGCAGAAGAAGCCTGCCATTGTCAACAGATGTGCAAACTTTGCTGCGTGGATATGCAAACACTGGCAATGGCACGGGTTGCCCTTCTTGACCATTCCCACTTCCCACCATTCACCTTGGCTGAGTCAATGTGGTGGAGCAAGCTACAGCAGGTGCCCATCTTCTTTTCATCTCTTCTAATCTCGTCTCATAAGAGGAATAGTCTTCCTTGTGAAAATTTCTCAATCACCTTCTCTTACTGTGGTCATCACATTCCATTCTCAGGACGTGCTGCTTTAATTTGTTTCTACTAAATATCAACAGTGGACAAGTGCAATATTAGCTAGTTTTGGTCACATACTACAGTGCCTATTCTGGCCTCTGTAGGATCTTGTCTGTGACTGAGCTCTGGAACATGTGCTGCAGTTCTCTTAGTGGCTGGATGGTATCCAAAGAATATCCCAGTTGGATGAATCATGGCTCCCTCACAACCTTTCTCACCTAGATCATGATGTACTCCCTGTGTAGTCAATGTCCTAAGGCACACCTAACAGTGCACTGTTAGGTTTTTAGTTCGTGAATCATTTTTGGGCATATGCATGACTTCTCAGTGTTAGTGAGATTGTGACAGTAACAGAGTTCAAAAATTGGTTACAGTTTGTACTCTGGAAATGCTAACAAGATTCAAATTGATATGTTATGCAGGGGTGAATGAGATCTTGATCCTCCATATTTTTTAACAGTTCAGCAGTCTGCAATTCGAACACCAGCCAGGATGCACCAAGTTGAACAAAGTTCACATGTTTTGAGTAGCGCAGGGGCTAGAATTGTTGTTATAGATTGCTCTTACAGTCTGCCCACTAAGTTGGTTTCCTGTAGTATATCACCAACTGGAATGTGGGTGGAAAATGTTTCCCTAAGTAGTATAGGTAGAGGTAGGTTGTAATGGCTCTTGGATATGAGTTTGTTCAGGAACAGACATTTTTGAGTTAGAATGGAGAATGTAATGTCTTTTTTGGACAATTCTTCATCCCTGGACCTCTGAACATATTATTCTTAACGATTTTTCTCAGCTGTAGTCAGCTGAGTAGTCACAACATGGTCAACTAAGTAGTCATGTTGTGTTTGTATTTGAGCATTGACTTTTCTTGTGTTAATTGCTGTAATTTCTTGGTAGTAGATTTCTTAGGGTCCTAGAAACTCCTGAGGGAGTCTAAAAGCTAACAAAGGATATGAGGTTGTGACAATGGGTGCTAGGATCCAACCCCGAAAAGCAAAGAAATACCACTTTGAAGGATTTCCCGATGCTGCTGGGTGGAGGAGTCTTCAATGTTCAAATTCAAAGTGGAGTTCCTTCTCTACACCAGATTGCAAGGTTTTGCCTTCTTTACACACTTTTTGAAATTTAATGACATTCAAGTCTTTTTTACTAGGGAAAAAAAAGAAAGTCATTTTCTTGGATACATACATACAAAACATATAAATGTACACATTGTGAGCTCATTTTTTCCGTATTGATGGTTCTGCAGAGTTCAGCTTGAAAATTGATATGTATATGTTCAATATATACTCTTGTTACAGACATTGTGTCCAATGCATTATTCATAAGATTATCTGTTTTGTGTGTGTGTGTGTGCCACACCAAAAATGTGAACACTGTTGCTTGTACAAATAAGTACACACACATTTGCCTGTGTGTCCGTGGTAGTCCCCACTGTACATCCTTTGATAGTACTGCATTGTTCACATGCAACTATTGTAGGTGTAACTGGAAAATTCTGTCTCATCTGTCTTGTCTGTGCGAGGGCTTACATAGGTACTCTACCTACCCTCTCTCCCTTTAGAGACTTTACCTCCCTCTCTATGCAGTTGGCCTTCAAGAATAGTTACTTTCAAGCTCATATACTTTATCTCTCTTTCTTTATCTCTCTCTCTCTCTCTCTCTCTCTCTCTACAGAGTTACCTCCCTCTTTACCAATAAGGGGCTTTATACAAACCTTCAAGGAATATGTACCTTTCAACCTCTTACTCTTCTTAATCAATCAGGTGTTGTCGTCTATGTGAGCAAAAGGAGGGATTGCAAAAAGGAGAGAGAATTTGTGTGTGTTTTGCCGCATTGTGAAAGGAGAGACAAAGTGCATGGTTGTACTTTTTTATTGAAGTGAAAGATATTTTCAGCTACATAATCAATAGGAAGGCAAATCACACGGGCATCACCTTCTGATTTGTCCTTGGGTCTCCCAAGTGCTATTTCCTCATAACCTTGTGTATTAATTTGTTCACAAGGAACTAACTAAACTACCTTTGTTTTGTTTTGTTTCATTTTGTATTCATCATTCAATAAATAGCCTTCTGGAACTTTAGTTTTTGGTAGCTAGAAATTCCTTGAACTGGAAATGAAATCAATTATTATTACACCTTCCAAGTCAATTAGAAAGTGGTGTAGAATCCAAAGAAGATGATACCTACTGGGTGATATATATATATATTTCGGATATTTTTCGAGATATCTATTGAGTGATGCAAAATATCTTGAAAAGAAAGAAGCAATGCCAACTAATTTCTCCATCCAAAACCAGTTTTTGTAATGTAGTTGAAAAAAATTTGAGTCAGAAAAACCTCCTCAAAATTAAAAATCTCTCACACCAAGCTCAAGCACTGGAAATTTTTCTTAGAACTTTAGCTTTGATTTTATTGAATTTTCTATGACAAATTTGTTCAATATTTCAACAACTTTTGCATTGTAGGTCTAAACCTTATGAATCCACCACCTCAGTTGCACCCCTTACTTCTTCTTGAGGCCTTTCCAACTGAACCAAGAGCAAGATGGAGGTGGCCATGTGGTTCGAGGGATCTCAAATGGGCTGGTGAATCCAACAAAAGTTGCTGTATTTTTCAAGGAAAAAGAAGGAGAAACCTCCATATATTTAGACCATTGCTTCGAAGATGGAGCTAGAATATTGTGATGTACCAAAATATTTTTACTTTCCTATGACTTGTGGAGCCAAATTTGGCTAAATCCTCTTGTAGATGATCGATTGCCAATCCACCTGCTTTCGCAAAATTATTTAAATTTTTAAATTACAAAAGAAACCTGGATAGAAGTGAGTATTATGAGTTATTTGTATTTTTTTTTTAAAAATATTTTCCTTTTAAAAGATTAAAAAGATGGTAAGGTAATGGGTTTTAGTTTTTGCAAAAACCCTTTTCCCTCTTTTGAAAAGAAGCACATAGTTAACCAAACATTGCTTTTAGAGAACTTTGTAATATAAACCAGTAATCATAAAATTCATTACTTTGATGATGGCGTGCAAAGAAAACATATTACTTGGTAGTATAATATAACACTCATGTTTAACCTAAGGAGAATGTCCCTAACACAATGAATATGGTTGTCAAATATTCCAACATAATAACTAGAGTATGTCATATATGAGCATAGTTTTGGGGCTCTTATTGTGAAGTATTATTATCCTATCATTGGTTTTTAGCCCTGTCTACATACAGACAAGGGTTATCATTTTAGTGTGCTAATATCTCGAGGGTGTTCAATAGGCACAAGTGTGTGCATGTACCAAAAAAAAAAGTTATGGCCAATGAAATTGTTGGATCTGGTGGTGTGAATTTCTTTTCTTGGGGATGTTGAGTGAGTTAATAGTTAAGTGTGTAATAGGGTTTGGTAAGCTTGTGAGAATTTTAGAGAATGAATGGAAAGGGGATCATTATTTTCAAATGTTGAGCAGACTAGGGTTGTGTGTAGGCTTGAAGATGTTTTAAAAAAAAAGGCTAATGTATATTGAATTTGATTATAAGGTCTCACACATTTTTGGACAAATTACATTAGAATCAATAACCCAAGTGATTGCAATTTATGCAAAACTTGCAAGTGGTTATGGGTCTAATTTACTATTAGGTGATGTGAATGAAGTGTGGGTAAACCCTAAACCCTAAATGTGATGTTAAATGCTACATATAACACATACCTTTTGTTTTAGAGTGGGGCCATCAATAACAATGTGGATTTACACATGCAATTTTAAATTTTGTATTAAGAAGCAATCACACATGTGATTTGATTTTTCAAATGAGAACCTCATCTGAGTTTCAACATGAATAATGAGACAAAATGTGAACCAATCATGTTCAAAAAAATTTAAGTTTTCATATGGAAGAGTGAGATTGCTAGCCAAAAAAAAAAGAAAAAAAATGGGCAGGAAGAGAACCTCAAATGGATAACTTACAACCCCAAATAATGACTACCTATGTAGTCTTTTGAAGCAAAAACACAACCTAAAGCCCAATTCAAACAAAATGAATGCCAGTCGAAGAATAAAACATTCTTACACATTCCCTTCATTCTTTCCTCTGGGGAAAGATTATTTTCAATTATTGTAATATTTTGCAGACAAGATTTGCAGAGAGACACACAAAAAAGCAAAGTCCTGATTCCTGAACATATTTATTATTTTAAAACTCGAAAATTGAAAACAAACTTTTGAAAAGAGAAAAATAAATAAAAATTATGGTAAAAAAAAAAAGGGAGTAACAATTATTATTTGCTTGTTTTGGTTTGCTGTTGCGGGGGCACTGCGAGAATCGAACTCGCGACCTCTCGCACCCAAAGCGAGAATCATACCACTAGACCAAGTGCCCGCAATACAACTGCATGCTCAAATCGCTACCAAATTTTATTTATTTTGGTATAAAGTGGTTTCTTTTCAGGAGGTTACATTTTACAATTGTTTTCATTTTGTATGTGTGAGAACAGAATTTCTCAACAAATGAGCACACACCAGAAAATAATTGTGCTTTTCTTTGCAAAGGGTCATTTGAGATTATCATGTACTAGAGAGTGTTGCCCGGAGGGTAAAGGATCCTTTACCTCTCTGAGTGCCTGCCTCATTAGGCCAGAAGCCCAAGGGACAAAAGTTGGTGGCAGAATTGCACCCAATGCACACATTACCTGATAATGTAAATTTGCACATTACCTGAGGATGTAAATTAAGTACTTTAGTTGCCCTAAAGTTTCTCCATTTTTTCCATTAAAAAGTCTAGAATAAGCACACACTTCATGTGAAATATGTTTTTGAACTTGTTTTCCCACTTCATTGTTGATTCATATAACAAATTTATCATTCTTTGAGAAAGTTCAAGGTTTATTATGATTCACATGGTTTGTTTGTCAGTTTTGGAATTGTTGGTGTTAAATTTTCCATTTAATGAAAACTGTTTGTTTCTCAAGTTCACTTTCTCTTTAGTATTATTGAAGTCCATTTGTGCTCTGAGCACCTGCACCTGATGATATTATACTCGTCATCTTGGGCAGTTCTCTCCATTTCTAAGGAAGAGAGGGCAGTTTAGGAGGATTCGGTGTTATGTACTATGAACCCTTGATTAGTGGTTCTTGAAAAATCAAAGAACCCAGTTTGGGAGCTGATTTACTTCTGGGCAAAGCAATTAGGGAAGGACCTCAGTCATGTCATGACATTTGGCTAGCACTAAGAGATTCAAAGCTCAGAAAATAAGTCATTCGCATCCTGATCCAAACTACAGCAAAGACTGTAACGATATGTATGCCAAGGGATTGATGCAAAAAACAAAACAAAACCAAAACCAAAACCAAAAAAAGGAGGTTCCAATTGTGCAAAGGGTGCAGACTTCAAAAGGTTTTGAGGTTTTCCAACATTTCAGAGATGTAGGAAAATACATACCTTTATTTTGGCTAACACCATCGCTGCATGTTTGAAGGTGAACTCATCAATCGCTTCTGATTGCAGGAACCTTCTCACATGAACCCAGCAGTCACTCAGGAGGCAGCATCTCCTGCCTTCCAAAAGATGTTCTGCTGGATTACCAAGACCCCCCCCCTGCAACACTCTTGGCATTGAATTTCCGACATTCTCATTAGCAATGAATTCCAATAAATATTTTTCCCAGCCTTCCTGGAGTAACTGTTATTTGGTCTAAATATTGTAGGGGCATGCACATAGCCCACAGTCTATAATCTATCCACATCAGGCACTCTATATGATCCTCCCTGATATCATGGAATGTTACAGCTACCTTTAGGCAGACCCTCTAAAGCCTCTTCCGCAGAATTTGTTGCTGTCCAAAAAATCTTCAGGGAAAGCTGAGAAAGATTCTCAAAGAATCTTGGAATGTCTACCGCAGATACCACTGCCTCAACATTTGGCAGTATCATTTCAAGGTCCCCAATGCATTTGGAGATGGATCTGTTGGCTATGCCTACTAATCCAGAGCCAGTGTGGTTCATCACACCTGCATGCTGCGATTCAAACATGCTGGCGATCTCAACAAGAAAGCTCTGCTCATCGTAAAACCCCATTACCACCCCACCCACTAAAGAATTCCTAATTCCTAATTCCCATGACTAGTTCAGAAACTATGTGGGCTAGGATTAAAATAATTGAAAGGCCTTGCCTTCATTCTGAACCTGCTGATTTCTCCTTGCGATCCCCAAAGATGCGACCACGGAAATCCTCAACCATGCGTGGCAGCCCTTCTTTCAATGACACTTTGGGCTCCCATCCCAGCAATTCCTTTGCCTTTGAGATGTCCGGTTTCCTCTTGTGAGGATCATCTGCTGTGTTCTCACGGAACTCAATCTTTGCAAGAGGGTCAATCACCTCTTTCACCACCTGGATGGCCAAACACATGGGATTGATGGACAGCCCAGACACGTAAAAAGAGGGAGAGCAGCTCTGACATCATTCTGTGAATTCATATAACATCCCTACAACTATTAAGTGAAAAACCAGACATCATAAGTCATAGGTGGACTGATGCCTGTTTCTCATCCTTATGTTACAACAAGTACAAACATGATGGTTGATGATGGTTGACACTTCCTACAATGGCACAAATCTGGAAAGCAGGTGAGGAGTGACAGCAACTAAAGTGTGTCATGTTGCTGTTAATCTCTGAACATGTCAACCTCTCTGCAATCCTCCAGGGAGTTACCAGACCTATCTTGAACTGCAATAGGATTCTGATGTTCAGATGGATCTTCTCAATGGCACAATTAACTAGCAGGCAACATATTATCAGAAAGAGGACATCACATCCACACCCTGATGCTCTATTTTACAAATTCTGACATCAAAAAATCCTTGGTTTCTAGACCTGACTGACAAGAGCAAAGAACTCAAGCTTCACAACCCTGACAATAAACAGGAGAATATCCCAAACTGAGGATATTCCTCCTATGAGGGTCAAATCAATGCCACAAGAAACTCATGGTCTCTCCTTGAAAGAATCCTTTGAGAGAAAGAGATGCTGACCTCAGCAAGCTCCAACATGGTAAATTCACCAGGATTTCCCAAGTTGAATGGACCAATATGCTCACCCTCCATCAACCGCATCAGACCATCAACCTACACACCAAACCCTCATCCAAAACTGTCAAGCCCTCTCCAATTCTTTGCAGTGCAATGTGGATGACCTTCCTACAAGGGTAGCTTCAGGGCTCACAATGGACATAAGCATCTCTCCAAACAAACCTGGCTAAATTCATCAGAGCCAATATTATCATAACAAACAGAACTTTGTCTCATTCCTGTAATAAGGCTATCCAAGCAGCATACTATACAGATTAACCAATCATATTGGAGCATCACATACCAGATCTGAAACATACTGGAAACTCCGTGTTTGCTTTCCATCACCATATACTGTCATCGGTTCTTTCCGGAGTGCCTGCAAAATGTTTTAACAAAAATTTGAGCTTCATTTAGAACAACATCCTCCTGCCTTGTGAGGATGGTGCCAACCTCAAAATGTTCCTCATCTATTGGTGAAATCATGCAATCCATTTCAACAGCTCAACAGTAGCCAAGGTCCATCCTATTGAGATTTGAGATAGGCATGGCTTAGTAGACACAAACCTGGGCCACAAAATTGCTCACAACTCTGCCATCATCAATACACATCCTTGGACCATAAGTGTTGAATATGCGAGCAATCCGAACCTGCAGCAGATGTGGAGTTCTTTGGGATTACAATTCATAATGGACTCCTTTCCTGCTACCATCTACTACTTTATGTGACCACATTACTTGCATCCAACATGGATTGCAACTCATCTTAAGGGAGCCGATGCTGCGCATCACTTCAGAATGAGCACAGCTAAAAACTGAATTGATCCCAGAATCTGGCAATTTGTAATTGCAACAAAATCAAGGGGTTGATCTTGGAAGTAAAGATAAAGTGACAAAAAGTTTCCAAACACCAAACCTGTACATCAGCTCCCCTGTGGTAATCCATAGTCAGTGTCTCTGCTGTGCGCTTTCCTTCATCATAACAACTCCTGACACCTGTGTCAAAAGTAGACAAACTCTGATCTTTACCAAGCTAAAACAAATGGCAGCCAACTTTTGAACACTTCACAGCATCAAGGGGATGAAGATGCCACCAATGCAGGGCATAAACTATAAACTAAAATCACAGAACAAAGAGGCTTAGGGTTTTGAAAGCACACACCAATTGGATTCACATTGCCCCAGTATTCTTCCTTCTGTGGATGCTGCAAGGGATCACCATAAACTTCACTAGTGCTAGTGAGCAAGAAGCGTGCACCGATCCGCTTTGCCAGCCCCAGCATGTTGAGGGTTCCAACCACATTTGTCTTGTACAAACAGGATTAAGGTTTTCACCATCAAAGCCTCAGAAAGTGAGGAGAACACTTGCCAGCAATCATGCAATGAATGTGAATCTGAACCTCTGAGCAACGGGGATGATTTGATGACAGAGTGATGATGATCTTGAAAGAGAACAAGGGCACAAAAATAATAATAATGAAACAAATCCACAATCAAAGAAGAATGAGAACAAGGACAAGACAAGGATATGATAGTCTTGACAGGATTGAACTTGTAATGAACAGGGGAGGCAGGGCACGCCAGATGATAGATCTGATCGACTTCCAAAAGCAATGGCTCAACAACGTCATGGCGGATCAGCTCAAACCTAGGGTTTCCAAAATGATGCATCACATTCTCCTTTCTGCCTGTGAAGAAGTTGTCCACCACAATGACGCTGTCTCCTCTGGCCATCAGCTTGTCCACAAGATGACTGCCGACGAACCCCGCTCCTCCCGTGACCACAACTCTGAGCGGCTTTCTCTGCAAACCGAGAGGTAGCTTGGCACCCGGGCTGATGACACTTGGTTGGTGTTTTCTTACAATAGCCATGCGATCGTAGCTGCTTATGCTACTACCGAGCTCTTCCGCAATTTCGTACGGCATTTTCCCGTACGTATCAGCAGCAGATCCATGCTGCTTCCGTGAGACCAGGAACTGAGGCTGCAGGAAAAAGAAAGCTGAGGCGATGGCCATACCTATGAGAATGAACATCAACCGCTGCTCCCTGCACAGATACTCTATCGGCTTCGTCAGCGACCATGGCTTCTGCGGCTTCGGCGAGTAATCCTGTGATTGCTGCGGAATCTCCGGCCTCCGGTGGTTCAAGTTCGTGTTCATGGCTCTCCCCTGCTTCGCTTCCACACGCTCACACCGACGGATCCTTGCAACAACAACTTTCCTTCCCGCACCGAGTCTCAACCGCACGAGTCTTCTTCTTCACTACCACGTTATTATCAAGGGGGGGGGAAAAATAACACACTTTCTCAAATCTTCAAAGATCGTCGGCTTAAGCAGGGGAAAAAGAAGAAGAAGAAGAAGAAAGACACGCTTCGTAAGCGTCAAATGAAGCCCTGTAGAGAGAGACACACACGAGAACAACGAGAACTACAAGAACGGCAAGAACATTCAGATTCAAGGATTGCTACAAGACTGTGAACAACAAAAAAGCTCAACAAGACCTTTGAAAGAAAGTTTCGGGAAATAATTAAAACGTTAACAAATCAACGAGATCCAACCCAAAAAAAAAAAAGGACTTCAGAGCTCCTTGGAAGAAACAGAAGAACAAGAAGAAGATCTGGAGCGCTGAAGATGATCTGGAGAGCTGAAGAATCGGTAGATCGCTGGCTTGCTGGAGCGCTCGCTCGCTCCCTCGTCTTCTTTGCCTCTGCTGAGGCAAACGCGGCAGCGGACGAGCGCGGAAGGGGAAAAGACAGAATAATGCAAGGCGGTCACCCTTTTGAGCTCCGAAAAAGGGTGGCATGGACGTATGCCGAGGTAGCAAAAAGCGTCTTTTTGCTTCTGTTTGCCACCCTTTTCGAAATGGTTTGGGAACACGGGCCCCCGGGCGACCCGGCGTTTCTCTTTTCCTGGCGAATTTTCGCCAAATTTCGACCCGAAAAATATGGTTTTGAGTTATACAAAAGATTTTTCGTGGAAAAAAGGGCCCAAACTCGCCAGAATTCAAAGGAAAATAAGTTTCCGAATAGCCAGATTTTTATGATAAGTTTCAGTAGGTAGCCAAGAAGGTAGAAGGATTCTCTTATTTTCCCCCTACTTTCATACTTTCATATATAGCCAAATTTGGCTAAATAATTTTCTGGATGATCGCCACTTTGACTACATCACAAAATCCTTAAAAGAAAAGGAAAAGAGAGGAAAAATAATAAAATAAAATAAAATAAAATCTGGACCTTTTTTTAAAATAAAGAGTGTTAGTACTTTTCTTTTCTTTTTTTTGTTTTCCTTTTTCATTTATTGATTTATTTGGAGCAGAAATTGCATACGTAAAAGTCCACTATTTTCTATTTCAGTAGAACAATGCAGAGTTTTTTGCTGGCTAAATTAAATTAAGCCCCAATTACTGGCTAGATTTTATTTTTTCAAAGTGGCTAAAACTTTTGTGTATTTTTGTTTTCTAGTCGCCAAATTCGAACTTTTTTTCTATGAAAACTCTCCAGCCAGATTTCTATATTGGGAATGTTCTAGCATTTGTAGCCAAAAATGAGAATTATTCTTAACCTTTTTTTTTTTACTTTCATATCCTATCGATTAGCCTATATCACAAAAAAGTAAATTCAAAATATTAATATTCAAAAAAACCACTAGTACTACTAGTACCTTGGCAACTTCAAACTAGGTTATATTATTTATAGAAAAACATCAAACTTTTCCAAATAATAAATAAATAAAAATTTCAAAGAACAAAATTTTGTGAAGGATTGTGAAAGAACCCTAATTTGGAGAACCGTGGTTATATATATATATGTATATATCACAACTGGGTCTTTGTTTTTCTGGGGGGGGGAGGAGGGACTGTGACTATGCCATTACCATCGACCAATCAAAAATAGTGAGCCGCAGTCAACTCCAATTTATTACACTCTTTTTTGGAGGTGCACAACTGTGTTGCGCCTTTCACCAGCCAAGGCAAGCTGCACGATTTGGTGCAGAAAAACCAATTTCCTGAGCTAAACCCTCACATTTTGACTTTTTCACAATAAATTTTACTGTCTGGAGTCACATACTGAGCACCGATAGAGATGCTCTATGTACACTATGAATTGTCTCAGAGGGTCTCACCTATTCCCAAACATATTTGACGTCCCAGTCGTCACTAAAATCATGTCATAGAATTGTATGCTTTATGCTGTGAAATTATTTTTAAAAATTATTGTATACATGCATTTATTTTTGTGAAATTATTATTTTTAATTATTATTTTTTAAAATTATATATTTCAAAATTATAGCCACCAATAATCATCCGACTTTGGTGACTTTAGAAATCATCGCCTGGCAAAGTGGATGGATGCACTTTTGCACACCATGATTTTTCTTTTTAATCATTGGCCATTTGCTTCCGAACCAAAAAGCTGAACGTGCAAAAGTGCATCCATCCACTAGATGTTCAAGCAGCTTGAGAGATCGTGGTAGAATTGTTTGGAGAACCGTGGTTATTGTATTTACAAGTGTTTTTTTTTAAACTTGTAAATGCAATACAATACAATAAAGTTATATGTAAAGTTAGGCGATTAGGGGGCGAGAATGGCCAGTTTCGGTATAATAGACCATCAAATGCATAACTGGGAATGAAATTTTACAAAACGAAATAACTTGGACCCAAACTAGTTTTTCAATTTTGGCGGTAAACTGAGTTTTTTATCCCCTCTTTCCTTTTCCCTGAGCGCCTCCATAATTGCTGCTACATATATTTTTCACTGCTCCTACCTTCTATAATCACTCTCTAGGACATCTATCTATGAAGGAAGAAGGTTGTTTGTTTGTTTTGTTTTGTTTGTACTTATGAGGTCCACCGAACTGGGATGCTTGAGATCGTGTTCTTGGTGTCTTTGGAAAGCGCTCAACGAGGAGGGGTGCATCGGCTTGGTTCCCTGACGTTTGGACTTGTGGTGCAAAAGTTCTTGAATATTCAATGATTTCTTCACTGAAAATTAAATTAAATTGTAGCTGAAATTTTCCAAGGAATTGGAATGTGCTTTTGGTGTTGTGTTGTTGGAAAGATCTTGATGAGCAGGATTTAATGGAATTTACCATAGTGCCTTGACCATTTCAACACATGTCCATTGAATAATTAATTAAATTTGAAAAAAAATCATTTCAACAAATGGAATATTCCTAAATATTCATTATTTTCTTTCACAACAATTTTTTTATTGGGAAGAAATAAATTTTGAAAATTTCAACATTTCTTAAAATAATATAATTAGTGTCAAATTGGCCAAGATTTCAAGGAAATAAAATATAGCAGGATTCTTAAAAAGTTCATAAAGGAGGGTGTTACCAAAACGAAGGCCACACTTGGCCCCACTTCACCTTGTGAAGGCCCCCTTATTCTCGAAATGCCCTCCATCTAGGGCCTTACCTCCCACTCAAAGAAGATTGAATGATGATCAAAATCCTATAAAGTAGTGCACATTTTGAAGTTTATGAACTCCATTAGAATGTTTTGTTTTTTTATTAGTTAATCATGGCAATTACCGTAGTACCTTGGCCATTTCAACAAATGGAATATTGCTAAATATTCATTATTATTATCCTTCACAATAGTTTTGTGATTTGGAAGAAATAATTTTTGAAATTTTCAACATTTCTGAAAATAATATAATTAGTGTCGAATTGGCCAAGGTACTACTAGGGTAGTCATCCAAAAGATTATTGGAGTTGCTTCTTTTTTTAAAACGACATTCAAGCTTTCTATGTCTATTATGAAGTATTAGTGCAAAAGAATTCTAAAAAATTGCTACACAAAACTTTAGAATTCACAAACAATAAGAATAGTCTTGGACACTTTGTTTGTTTGTTTGTTTGTTTGTTTGTTCCTCAATATTGTTGAAATTTGGAGCTATTCAAGGTAGACATCAATTAGTAAAGAGCAAGATAGTAGTATTTCAAGCATCATAGTTTACCCAAGTTCATCACTTTGCCAACGCCATGAATTCAATGGCTTGTGTAAATGGCAAGTCTTGTTTGGTTTGATGAATCGTGTCTCTTGATCAAGAGGGGTCATCATCTCCAAATTGACACTTTGAAGTGTAAGAGAAGTGACAATTCTAAAGGAACCAAACTAAAATGACAAGAATCATTCCATTTGAGTATGTATGTTCAAAGATTAACCTTGTTCTTTTGAGACATCACCACCAAGATTGGCAAATTTCAAAACTCATGCATGCTCAAAATGTACATGTATGAAATTTGGGTAGCTAGAAGCAAAAATGTTCAATGTTGATAGATCAAGGAGTTTATCAATCATCATTTTACCAAACATTGATTTGTTTCCCTTGTGTGGTGGACTAATGGCCAATTTGTTTAGATCATTGATGGAAAACCCCCAATGATTTGTGTAATTTGATCACCTTTCCCAATGGACTAAACATCTATACTAAAAGACCCATGCTTGCAAAGGTTTTTTAATCATTGATCTCTTTAATGTTGTTTTTGTTTAGACTCAATATTATTCTTTGATTTTAACCACACCTCAATGAACATTATTTGAGTTGATCACACTATAATCCTTAAATTTTTCCATTTGAAATGTATGGCAATTGATGAGCCATCTCAATGAAATCTTTTGATGCAATTCACACACACAATGTGATTTGCCTACACAAATTTGGTTTTCCTAATGTATTTTGTTTAATGAGTTGAATATTTTATAATTGAACATTAATGGTCAACTAATTTGTACATTCTTTGATCAAATATTATAAAAAATAGTATAATCAATTATGAACATACATAGAAATGTGTGAAAATAGTGTTTAAATGAATTTGTTGTGTATCCTAGTTGATTTTTTTACCAAAATGTTTTTTAAGGTTTCACAATTTGGTTTATGCAATATTTTTAAAATTCTTTTAGTTGAATATTGGGGACATCAAATTGGATGTAGCAATGGGATTTCAATCCACTTACAACTTTATAAATCCCAAACCACAAAAGTTTTTTTTTGTTTTTAAAAATTACAATGTTGTCTACTTAATGGTAGACTCATCAATTGCCATGCATTAAACATCTTCAAGTATAATTCCTATAAATCTTTTGTTTCCCACATAAATAACCTTCTCTTGTAATTTTGGTTTTCAAAAAATTCAACATACATAAAATTTGTGAATGTTTTTCCTTGCTTTCGATCAAACAAAATATTAATCTATAATATTAATCTATTTGCAAGTCAAGAAAATAGATACTAGTAAATGCCAATTCTAAACAAATACCAAATTTTTGTAATAATAAGTTACACATGCTCCAAGTCACATAACCATAATTATTGGGTTCAAATGTGTGTTACAATTATTTTGTTATATAATAACAAATAATTGAACCTCTTATTTGATTATGCATTACATATAAGAATATTCTTGAAGACTTGGGTAAAAATAGAAGCATCTGAGAATGTCATCACAAGTAATACACTTCCATTTATGCAATTTGTCCATCCCATTCCAACATAACTCAATTTCCTTCAATCAAAGATTGATTTATAGAAAGGTCAACACATCATTTAGTTTATCAACATTGCACCTTCATAAGTCAAGTGTATGAAGAGATTCATGTATTTGTAATGACTCCAAATTAAAATAATTGTTAATGAATAAATTATTAACAACAATTGCATAACTTTAACCACTCACATGAAAAGGGAAAAAGCTTTGGATTAATTGAAAGTTATCTAATATCAATTCAAGAATCTCACAATTAAAAATAATGATTTTACTTGCATTTTATCTTCCTTTTTTAAAAATAAATTAAATAAATATCAATTCAAAATGATAGATAATGAAATGTATTATTAAATATTTTGTGTATGGTGTAATGCATAATGTATGATGCAAACATGTGTATCAAACAATATTTTTTGAAAGAACAAAATCGATTTGTTAATATTTTTTTGAACATTAGAAATTGAAATAACATTCAAGCCTATCAATGTCAAGTCATACAAAAATATGGAATGCATAATGCCCATCAAAATGTTTGTTATGCATGCTTACCATGAATAGAAAAACACAAAACTCATGCCGAAAATGAAGCTAACACACATAGAAAGAAAACAAAAACCATGTGCTACCTTGTAAGGCTACTAGTCGAATGCAAAAAAAATGTAGGAAAAATTTAAGAAATTATTTTTATGCAAAGGAAGGCCCCTTGTATGGGCTATTCCTTATTTTTTGGGCACAAACCTTGAACTATTGCTTTTGGCTAAAAGACCTCAAATGAAAGAATGCATGCCATTGCATGGTCTTGCTTCTCAATACATAATTATTTATCAATGAATTTTAATGATAGGCATTTTTTGTCCTAGGGCTAACCTTATGAATATTTGAAGTGAATTTTGGGTCTCTTCTTACCATTCAAAGCTTTCTTCTTTTAACATAGCCAAAATATGTTATGTTGCCATTTTGATAGTTTGTGGTTTGGCTTTGTCCTTACCCAACTCTCGAAGTCATTTCTCATATGCCAAGGTCCAACACTTTGAAACTACACGACGACACTTCCTCGGCACTCTTCTAGCCTTTATTTTGGTCTCATAACGTGAGCCCTCTCTTTAAAGGTCGCCCTCATGTAGGCAGAGCTTACCACATGCATATACTTTAAATCAAGCACCCATTTTAAAATAAATCAAGAACAAACAAAATTTTGTTGGACATTACGTGATTGAAACAATATAATTCCTTGGTGCTAGCCCATCACTTTAGAATATCTAAATGTTTCACACCTATATAAAGTTGTAATTAGACATGGTGTTAGGGTTTATATTGTTAAGTTTAGCCTAACATTTAGATAACACCATTAGAAAAAAGTCACCTATGTTAGTTAACATTAATTTAAATGTTAACTATTTTTTTCCATGTTCGTTCACACTAAAATTAATGTTAACCTAAATTAAAATTTCAAAAGGAAAAGTGATTTACTTTTGTCATGATGGATTTGCATCATCATGAATGTTAATGGTTAGTTATGTTTCTCTCTTAGTGCTCACATTGTTCAAAATTTTGTTTTCCTTTTCTAAAATTATGCTTGAACCTTTCTCTTTTGAAATCCTACACTTCAATGCTTACACAAATGGTACAAAACACCAAAAACCATGTAAGAAGAAGCTTTAGTATTGTGCGTTTTTCATAGTGCATTTTAGCTTGACATTGAAGCAATGGCATCACCCTGAGCTATGGGAAATGAATTTTGCATTTGATTTTGTAAACTTTGTTCACCATTAATAACTTGCTTGCATTTCACCTCTTACAAATTTACGACAATTTGATTACTTTTGTGATTCATGATGTGTAAGGTCATTCAAGCTTTTACAATAGTGGGTTGAGTTTATTTTTATCGCACTCTATAAAGCATCTTCTTGTATTTTTGCTAGTACTTTTGTTGTCCATATGATGAATAGAATAGTTGTTGTGACAATGCTTGGCCATTACAACTTAAACAAATATGGCAACAATAAGTGTAAGTGTTGTTCTTCATGCATGGACCAAACACTTATATAACAACAACATCCTTCTAACATGTATACAATAGAGCTTGCAACTATCCATTTTTAATTAGGAGCTTTGACATTAGGTTCTTTGCCCCTTTATGATCTTGTTGTGGCATCACCGCCTATGTTTCAAGCAAGTGATGCATCTTTTTTTGTTGCTATTGTTGTAGTTTCTCTTTCTTCATTCAACCTTTACAAAACTTGTGAGACAAGATGAGATTTCAAATGAAAAAAGAAAAGAAAATGGAAGGCAACATGGAATGAGAATAGGTTAAGGAACAAGAGACTAACAAGAGACTAATTTAGGGGAATTGTGAAAAACTATTTTGTTAACTTAACATTGATTTAAAACCTTTTTTTATGGGCTACTACGTAACATTGTGTTTTTATGGAAGATTTTTCTTTTGAAGATTTGATGTTAAGTTAACACCAATTTAACATTAATTTAACACCCATTTAACATTATGTGCCATTTAAGATTTCACCTTGAATTTGATATTAACTAATGTTCTTGGTTTGAATGCAAGAAAAAACTTGCTTCTCTTAACGTCAATTCAACATCCACTTAATATCAAGTGTAGTTACATTTTAGATGAATATTAAACATAAACCTAATTATGTTTAATCTAAAATTTGGGTAAAAATTAAGATGTAGAAAAATTTGACGAAATCATTCCAATAGGAAAGTAAGTTTATTAAATAGGAAGAGCCAAAATTAAATTCATAACATTACAAAACATAATGTTCATTCAAATAATTGTTATTATCGTAACCCTAACTTTGGGCTCGTGACCAAAGCAAAAGGCTTGCAAGGGTGTGGGCCAAGACTAAGTTCGGCAGTCACATTCTCATGCCCCCGAGAGTGCAAAAGAGTGTGAAGGAAAGAACCCTCACACTCCTAGTGAACTCCCATGTTGGGAGTTGGAGTCCCGGTGGACTCCTGAATGTTCAAAGAGTGATCGCAAGGGTCAAAGCTCAATGGCTTGAGGAATTTTTCATATCATTGGAAAGATATGGAAACGTAGATGTCTAAAATGGGCTCACATCACACATTTGGATATCTAAAACACAAGTTATGGCCAAAAGAAAGGTCAGGAGTCAAATTGGCAATTTGATTCCCGATCACTAAAAGTCTGAAATCGACCCGATTTCCTTGCGTGCAGGTGGCGTGCCACATACCGTTGAAAAGCTCTTGAAGAGGGCTACAACTTTGCTTAGACGTCATCTCAATCGGAGGTCTACGCACAAAGTTATGAGGTTTCAAAGTTATGGGAGTTTCAACTTTGGCAATTTTGGGACTCCCAAGTGGGAGTCCCGAAACAAAAAGCCATTTGGATGCGGGCCTCGTGAAGAAGCACATAGTATACTATAAGGGGGAAGGTGATGGCTTCCCCCAAGTCCAGGCCGTGATGAGTCTTGTGAGTCCAAGTTTGCCCGTGGCTCATCCTAGCATCAAAAGTGTTCCAACTATACAACTTGTTTGGTTTTGTGCAAATCTGAGTGAGTGATTAAGTGCTTGTCATTTTCCTAGTCCCACTAGTAGGTAACCCGTGGCTACGCCACTCCAGCCACCCCGAACACTCTATTAAACTTTATTGTCTGCACGATCATGTTACAACACCTCTGTGTAAACAACATTGCGAGTGTACACACCGGCAGGTGCATCTTCATGAACATCCTCCCACCCATCTGTAACTAACAGTTTCACCCCCTTGGGGCACCCAATGCACGACATGGCCACATACAACTAGCCATGTGTAAATACAGGCTTGGGCAGAAAAATGCCGACCATCTTCAATGTTTGCCCTTGCGCCTTATTGATGGTCATGCCAAATGCAGGGCGCACAGGGAACTGGCGACGATGCAAAGTGAAAGGCATTCGTTTTGTGTCTGAATGTGTGATGTTTAGCCGTGGAATGAACATTCGTTGGCCTTTTGTAGGACATGTTGCCACCTCTGCTTCAATGACATGCTACATGAATTGAATGACAATGAACCTGGTACCATTAGCCAGGCCGCTGGTCATGTTGTGTAATAATATGATGGGACAACCCTCATGCAAGTGCAGTTCATGGGGTGGTACGCCCGAAAAACTGAGCGTGTTCAAGAACTCAGTGGGGTAAACGCCATGTTGCTCCCCATGCACCACAGAATCGGTGCTGTAATATACGCGGTGTTGTGCGGGCGAACCATCGTGCTTTGTGAATGCATATTTATCATTGATGAGTTTATTAAATGCATCCACATCTTCGTTCAAAGGTGTAAGAATTGCACGCTCAATGATGTATGCAGATCTTGCAACATATTCAACAATAAATGACAGAGCGCCATACACTTCTTCAATCAAATCTGCCACAGTAGGGCCATTGCAGCACATGTCATGAGGAATAAGAATGGAGTCTTCACCAACAGAGGGATACACGCGCTTTGCGCCCTCCC
>Ga0116229_10004244_pt1 | contig 23510 bp, 6 predicted proteins | sample S1TSphgellanicum_3_FD_87313 | JGI IMG/M metagenome (GOLD analysis project Ga0116229, IMG submission 87313) | Host-associated microbial communities from peat moss isolated from Minnesota, USA - S1T2_Fc - Sphagnum magellanicum MG | ecosystem: Host-associated > Plants > Peat moss > Unclassified...
TTAAATCGTTTGTTAGTTTTAGGATTTCTTTGCTGGATTTTTTTTTGTGAAAAAAATTCTGAAATCTTGTGTGTTTTGTTTGGGAGGGGTTAAATCTTTTGTTAGTTTTAGGATTTTTTTGCTAGATATTTTGGTGTTTATACACAATCATGCTGGTTTTTGCAATATTTTGGACTTTCAAGGATTTAGAGAAATATTGATTTCATTCAGTTTTTTTTTTTTCAGGGCATAAATATTAAAAGGACTCAGATCTTTTGTTATTCACATGTATAGAGAAAAAAAAAATTCTATTTCAGAGTCTCTTAGATCTTGGATGGGTAATTGTGATCTTTAATGGATGAATAAATTAACGCATATTGTCACTTGCTAGCAATTATGGGCCACAGTGAACCAGCACGCACGCCATCCACTGGATGCCCATTATTAGTCAGTTGTGGATGAACCTTGACAGAGTTACTAGTTCGTTTCACCTTGGTAACCAATTCTGTAGGAAATAGGTCTTATATATTAGGTAGATAGGTAGATAGGTAGTAAAATAGGTAACTTCTATGTAAGTAGATGGTTTATACATAGCTAAGGGCTGTTTTTACTACCTACTTCCAAACAACCTGCTTGTGGGTTGTTAGTAGGTAGGTAGAAAAAAAAAAGCAACTGAGCTAACCACCATGGTTAGCTAGGGAACTGGAACCCAACAGAAAACTGTTTCCTGACCACTTACCATTCATCCTTCATGGTGCAGTGGTGGGTGCTGGTTCACTGTGGCCGCAATTATGAACCAGAAATGCCCCCAACAGCACATTCTGTATCCAAGTGAGTCATTAGGGCAAGGCTGGCAGGCCAAACCATAGGGACAAACTGGAGGCAGAATGCACACTAGTGGCATCTTGAGTAATAAGATAACGTATATTAGCACTTGCTGGCAATTATGTACCAGAGAATGCACCCTTGGGACACATTCTACATCCCTATTAGTCTCTAGGGCAAGGCATACAACTAGAGGCAGAATGCACACCAGGGGCACATTCCCTTTTGAAAAGGACCACATGTAGGTAGGCAATGCCAGCAAATTTGTCATAGGTAGTAGGAAATGACAGAATCAGCCAATTCTCTCATTCAAAACTCCTAAACTCTTGCATAATAACCCGGTATGGTTCTTTACAGTAGGCAATTAATAGTTACTAATTTCAGTGATGAGAAATTTCAAGGGGCTAGTATATGCGACAATTGATTTTGCATAATCCTTTGTATATTCATCTATGGACAATTTCAAAGAGAATTCATACCTACCTCATTTCCAACCCTAATTATCTTATTTCTTTCCTAATAATCAACTCTTATCCTTACAGTTATCTCCCTCTTTTCCTAATAACTACCACATTACTTTTCCCTATCCACCAACATGGATATGAAAAGAAACATTAACATGTGCCTCTTTATGTCCATGATATTTATATAAATCAAATTAAATTTGACATTGACATACATAATCATGAACTATTGAAAACCATATGGGAACATAAGAAGAAAAAAATTTGATCATTACTAGAAGTGTGTAGTAGTGTGGAACCTAAGTTACATTTGCAAATATTAGTGTTTTCTATGCTCAATGTGTCATAACTTGTGGACAATGGATATAACTCCTAATCATTTATCAAACAACTATGTACTATGACTAAACCTTACTTTGTTTATGAATATGAAATTCAATTTATTACAATCCAAAAATAATTATACTTTTCAATTTATCATGTTTATGGGCGGGGCAAGTGCTTAAGGAAACAATTAATATTTTATATTGAATGTGATAAGCTCAAGAGTCAAGTAAAAGCCTAAACTAAGTGTGTAAGCCTAATATGTACATGGACTTGGTGTAAGTCTAAATTACGCACCAATGACATTAGCTAAGGTAGAAGTATCTGATATCATTAAAGGACCTTAAACTAATTCCTACTATGGACCTTACAACTATTCAAACTATTTGACTAACTACAATAAAATATAGTTTCAACTTATAGCTAACTAAGTTGAGTTAGATTTACCTTCCTCATATCTACATCTCAAATTTTGTATGCAATGAGTGAATAATGAAAATCATGTGAAATTTATTCATTCATAGGTTCATATATTTCACACATGAATATCATGCATTAAAAACATGTTTAACACATGGACAATTGTGTTAATGATTGAAATGTGAACCTAGGAACAAATGGATGTCATATGAATTTCGCATATTTTACAAATCTATGTGTCAAAAGGTGCAAGCAAGGTAAAGTAAATAGTTCACACAGCTTAATGTCAAAACAATTACATGTAGACATGAAAAAGTTTTAATGTATTGAAGGTAAAAAAAAATTATAGAATAATTAACATGATGATAATCTTTCATTTTATATTCAAAATGTTGAAAAACCCCATTTTGAAAGTAGGATTAAATAGAACTTTTTAAAATGTTTCTACTTGCACAAAATGTTCAATCTTACAAAATGGGTTACATGTAGATGAAATATTAAGTTTTTTTAAATTTCAACTTAGTGGAGCCCTAAAAGATACTTATGTATTATCCAATTATGGATGTTATAATCACAATATATCGAATTATTAATATGAAGTAGATTTGAACACTATTTTGATTCAATTAATTTCAAATGTACTTTCAACTTACTTTTATGATACCAAAGTTGTTCAAACTTTGTATTCAATTTTTTATAAACTAAATGCAATGACCTATGGTTTTATATTTCTATTTCAAAATATTTTGAATCTACTTTCTCGAGTCCATATCCAATTTAAAACTAAAACACATGTGATTTCAATGCACAATATCAGTGCCTAAAACATACAAATTAGGAATGAATGAATTTTGCACAATTTTCATTATTAAGTTGTGCAGTGTCAAATTTGTGATGTAAGTCTACTTACCTACTTACTTCTTTACCTCCTATGTACCTACTTCCTACCTCTTCTACCTATTTATCATTTTACAAGTTACTTACCAATTTACGTCTAGCATACAAACCAATTACTTAATTTTTTAACATACCAACATAAATGATGATATGAAATAAAAAACTTGACAAAAATAGTCACATTTTGAAAGTGTAGTCCATTCGTAAAGATTTGGTTTATTATTGTGAAGGTAAAAGGTTTAATTATTTATACTTATAACATATGTGCATGTTGAAATGACTAGGGTAGGTAGGCTAAACTAAAGTAATTAAGTTGGCTAGGTTAAGTAATTTAAACTAGGTAGGTTAAATTAAGCTAAGCTTACCACCTACCTACCTAAAATATGTATTTTTAATAATAATATTTTTTAAAATAATTTCAAATTAGGTAGAAATTCACCCAATCAAATGGTCCATTACTACCTACTAGTCAAAATGAAAAGTCAAATAATCTCCTACTCTACCAATTAAAAAGACCACCCCAATCATAACAATAGGTCCAAATCAACTTATCCAAATTGACAAGGTGGTCTTTTTTATGCCTATCATTTTGGGTTTTTTTAACTAAAACATCCAATAAAAAACATTTTTAGTAATAGTTTATTGAAATGCCAAGAATTTGATGAAAATTGGTTCCACACATGCCACTTTCGATACCTACCAAAAGCCTCCATAAATTTTCATCTCCAAATGAACTAAAATCCCCACACACATAGGCCTCCTTTCTAAAACTCCAATGGTGTAAATAGTACCCAAACCCAACCCCATATTTGGAAGATATGTAGAAATTTTCTAAAAACAATCTCAATTAATTCCAAAATGGAATTTTAATTTTTTTTTAATTTCCAATCATATTTTCAAAATATCTATAATTTTTTTTCATTTATCATTTTTATGTCCAATCATTAAACCCTATTGGCTAACTAATGAAAATGAAAAAAATGGATGAAAAATCCAAAAAATCAATAATCAATAATCAAAAATTGGAAAAATCTGAAAAAGAAAATTTTAATTTTAATTTTAATTTTTAAAAAACACATGGCATGTTTGGATTAGTCTTGAACTTACCATTTAGGTTATGAAAAATGATTTTACAATTTAATTTAAAAAGATAATTTAACTAGGTTCAAAGAAGGTCAAGATTGGAATCCTGCCCCTCTTTTATTTCAAATTTATGCTTAAGCTTTTGAACCTCCAATGAAGCCCAAACTTTGAAAATTCAAGAAAAAATGAAAAGTTGATGGCTATGAAAGAACTCAATGTTCCCAATGCCATCCCTCCTTTTTATGCACTTGCCCTTCCCCCACCCCTTTATCTTTGTTTGCAACTACAATTGTTATTGCAATAACTCATAATGTAAACCACAATGAGAAGGTGGAGCCTCCCCACCTGCTCTTCTTCCCAACTCTTGCCAATGATAACAATTACAATGATGGTGGTGGTGTGGTGTAGTTCTTACTATCAACTAATATTAATACGAATGCTCCCATTCCATGTGAACAACACCCTACTTGAAGAAAAGAAGGGAGAGAATATAAAAAGACAAAAGACTAGAGGGATGGGCCCCATGTGGCAAAGGTAAGTACCTCCTCCCTTGGTTTTTTTTATTATTATTCACATCTCATGCACACTCTAGATACCTAGGCCTAGTTGGGGTTCAACTCCCCAAGGAATGTTCACACAATGAAAAAAAACACAACTAAAGATAAATGACAAACAACAAATCCATGGCACTTGGTGCATAGAATCTTGTGTAAACATTACACAAAAATAATGTTTAACAAAAATGAGCCTTGGTGTAACACAAAACTAGTTTAGACTTTTGGTCATTCAAAATATGATTATGTACAAGCAAGCAAGACTCCAAGCTTAAAACATGAAGAAAAACCACTCAACAATCAAATGCAAAAACAACACCTTGCATTAAGATTAAAAATTTGCAAGAAACAACCTTGTGTGTCTTGATACCTCAAATCCCCAAAAGTGATTCGGGAACACACAACTTGGGATCATCCCAAACACAAAATAACTTGAACCATGTTCACACTTAAACAAGTTCTACTTGCTAAAACGTAATCAACTCATCACAAATTTAACATGCAACAAATTAATAATGAAAATCATGCAAAGTTCATTCATTCATAGGTTTGTACATTTTACACACAAATATCTTACATTGAAAACACGTTTGACTCACAAATAAATGTGTTAATGGAATAAATATGAATGAAAAAATGTCATCTGAATCTCATAGTTTCCTATAAATTTGTGTGTCAAATGTGTTTTCAATGCACAGTATCAATGTGTGAAACATATGAATTATGAATGAATGAATTTTGCATGATTTTCCATTACTAAATCATGAGATACTAAATTTGTGATGTTACATTAACCCAACATAACATTAACCTAATTAAGATTTAACTAGGTAATTAAACTAACATTCATGATGGTCAATGTGTGAATTGAATTCCAAAAAAACTAACATATGATAAACAAAAATTGTTTAACTTAATCTTTGTTAATTGATAAATGAGAATTTTTGGCCACTTGGAGTTTGTAGCAATACTAATACATTGAAGCAAAACTTGTTTGATATGGCATGATTGAAACTCATTATAATATAGGTTAAACCCTAGAAAATGTTGTTTAAAGTGGTCATTATAATGAACCAATGTTTTTTTATAAATACAAAATGTAATCATATTAACATGTACCAAATCAATAATCATAACCAATACTTAATTCTTTGAATTTTGTGTTGTAAAAGAAATAAAAAATTATAAATAGAATTTTTTTTATAAAATGTTATTTTGAATACATTATGTACATATCATAACAAATTGGGATCAATTTAATGAATAAAAAATACACAAGTGGGTGCAAGTACAAACAAAGGAACCAATAGGATTATTTTACAAAATAATTGTGACTCTTTTTAAGTATTTTTTCACTTTTTCATACGAAAGAATTTTTGAATGAAATCTTTTGCAATTTGTTATTAAAAATACATGTAGTTGCCCAAATATATCACATGTTTTGTGTTAATTTTTTGTTGAATAAATATGAATTTTTCAAAATGCATGTAGATTTTGCCAAATTTTGCATTTCATCTTGAAAATTTATTATAATTTTCAATCATATCAAAATATGCTAACTACTTTAGGTTTTGCTTCTTATATCATAAACTACAACTTTATTTTGTATGCCATGCACATTGCACCCCATTTACATGTGGTAAAAGACTTTTGAAACTTAAAAATTTTGAAAAATACTTTGAATTTCTAAAATTTTCAAATTCCATATCTTTTTAATTGTGAATGCTCTTTGAATGTGGGTAGTAGGTTATTATCATCTATATTTTTTACTATCAAAATTATTTTATTAAAATAATCCTTATTTAGTCATTGGTAACATTAACCACAATTTTACACAACACCTATTCAAATTCAAATGTTTTTTACTAAAACCAAAACCCAAAATTTAATTTAATAAAATTTTAATTTTAATTCCTCAACATTCATATTAATCCTTTAGCACAACTTGGAATAATAAACTTAACTTTAAAGTGTCAAGAAAAAAACATATGTAAAACAATTCATAGTTTTCACCACTATTCGACGTGGTTTTTAGCTCCTTTAGACATATTCACACCCAATTTACACTTTTAAAGACTTGTAATCACTACTTTAAAACAATTTTAACACTAAAAACACAATTTGAAAAAAATTCACATATTTTGGGATTTTTTAAATATATAGCTTAACATAATAGTATTTTTTTAAATTAAAAATTTTAATGTTTTTTGAAAGATGTATTAAAAAAAATTTAAGAATATTCTTTAAAATAATGAAAAAGAAATGGTCTAAAAGGTCAGGTGTGGCCCCTAATAGCATGGTTGGACCCTACACACATTTTGTTTTTCTTCTTGGCCATCTCATAAAATCAAATAGTCACATGGTAATTTACATGTGCTTCTTTTACCACTATTGATTTTTTGTTTTATTATTTGGCTTGGTGTTTCATTCCCAAATTGGGCTTCTTAAGGTGTAGTGTATTGCTGAACAAATCACAATATCAATAAATAATGTAATAGTGTTTTATTTTACTCAAATTGTGTTTGGTAATCAACTTTTGTTTCCATTGAAAGATCTAAAAGGGTTCCCTTTGATTACAAGAATTAATTAAGCAATTTTTTCTTTGTAATTATTGTCCCCCTCTACAAGGTGGTGGATTGTTAGTGATCATAAATTTTACCTTTATTTTTGTCAATATTGTAATATGCCCTAGATGTTAAATTCATATCCTTTATTTATGCACATGATGATTGTCAACATGTGATTGTGCACTATCATGTTTAAGTCATCTTGTGGTGTATTTTACAAGTTTCTTCTTGTGGTCTGATTACACCACTTGTTCCCTTGATCTTATTTGTATGTCTTGTCTAATGATCTTGGTTTTTCAAGTCCAATTGGCTACCCATCAAAGTGTGTCAGATAGGCTACCTTAACATTATACTTACACATGACAAGTTAAATTCAAGTAAATCATGTTGGATTATATAATTTGCGTTAAAACACAATCAAAAAAGCCACCTAAGTGAGTGGACATTCCTTAAAACTACATTTTTGGTATGTTTGAAAGATCACAAGTGAAGCATAATAGTTTGGATTGTCATAATGTTTTTTGGAATATTTTCCATTAATTGCAAAGCTTATATGCTCAAATTTTGACACAAACCAAAAACGTTTTTGCATGTTCAAAGCACTCAAACTTCAAGAGTGAACAATTTTTGTTTATTTCAAATATCTTTTATTCCTACCAAATGTGCACCATTCCTTCTGAAAATTAGAAAGGATTTTAACATTGATGATTAGAAGGGCAAAAGGACTTCAACTTATGAAAATTATTTATATAACTCATTTAAGCACATTTGATTCAAAAGTTTTGACTCGAAAAATCATGGATTTTGAAAATGTGCCTTTAACAAAAGTTGTTCATATTTATGTGATAGAGGGCATGAATGCATAATATACATGATACAAAATTTAAAGTTATAAACTAACACAAAAACAACATATGTCATGTGCAGTCCTTAGAAAAGGACTTTTACCTTAATGCCCTTGGCTCCTTTAACCATGTTTTCACCCATTAGCAAACATGGAAGTGGGTAATTTTAATGTTGTCTAAGGAAACTGCATTGCCTTGGAACTTACCACTATAGCATAATAAATGTCAAAAACTCATTTGATTGTAACACAAAATATGTTTTCAAAAAACTTGCAAACATGCAAATCGTTACTCCATGTTGGGTTCCTTTGGACATGTCTAATAAAAGTAATGTCAAGATGGTTAAGTAGTCTTAATGTTGGTTATTTATCCAATGTTTATGCAAAAGTCATGTATTTTTCATTTTGATAGTTGTTTCCCTATTGAAAAACAATCATTTACATATTTTGTCCTTATAATGTGTCATAATTTATTACTTTAATTAATATGACTATGTTTGAGGTTTGGATTACATAATACTTGCATATTGATATTATAAAGTTTGGTGGAATTTGTGTTCATTTTATTAGTCTTGAATTCAACCTTGTTATTTTCTATTTTGTTAAGGCAACTAACTCAACATTGTCACAAGGTTTTCTGGCCATTCGAGTTGATTGTGAGGTGGAAAACACAAGTTTGTTATTGATGACTTGTTGTATTTTCATCAAAAACCAAACCACCACCTACAAGATCAAACACCCAACTTGAGGTCATAAAAAAAAACACATTAGAATTGAAACCATTCAACATGAAAAGCATAACTAAACTAATTGACCCCAAGCAATTATAGATAGAACTAGAGCAATATCAAAACCTCCAAGATTGCAATTTTACACGCTAGTTAAAAAAAACCACCTTCAACTCATTCGTGATTGATGCAGATTATTTAAACACATACCAATAACAAGCTAATCAATGATCTAAAATTTTTGGTTCATAATTAAGCTACATATTAATCATAACAATTAGGAACAAAAAACCCCATTTGGGCCACAAATCCAAATTGCCATAAATAATGTTTTAACATCTCCATGATAAACAATGATTGTACACAAATTATAAGATGCCATTGAACTTTTTAAAACCCAACAGTCCAATTTGCAATCTACTAGTTCAATGACATTCAATACTACTAGGGTATTAGCAATCACTAATAATAGACTTTGGGTTTGCTGACAAATCAACTTGTGGAATTGAAATCACTAATTTCTTCTTTGGTAAAAGCAAAGCCATGCGCCTTTCATTATTTTTTGTTATTTAATATGCACATGTGTGTGTATATTTTTGTCTATTTTTGTTTGTGTGGCTACCTTAATGCAATTTGTTTATGTTGTAGTTACAATCGAATCTTTCATTCAAGAATTTGACTACGAAGTTTCCCACGTCTCATGTCATGGATGCCATGAGAATTTGTTGTGCATAATACTAATTTCAAAATGATGTTAATGCCAAGGAAAATTTCAACCATCATTTGATATTGATTAAATCACATTTTTGTTTCAAATGACAATTAAACCTTATTAGAAGTTTTAATGCAAATACACCCATAGAAGCAACCAAAATACATCCATCTATTCTAGCCACAAGTGTTATAGATTTGCAATTCAATGCATTTAGAAATCAAATGCAACCACTACAATGGTGGCCCCATTCCATGTTAATCTTGTAATTCTACTTTGGTGGATTCTAGATGCTTTTCACATCTTATGACATTCAACATGCCTTGAGTTTTTCAAGTTGGTAGAGAGTACAATAGTATATGTGTTGACGTTGATGGAGGATGAAAGAACCTTCTCCAACCTCTTTTTCATAAAATCAAAATTGAGGAACTATTTCATGAATGAGCATACACACTGTTGTGGGGATGTATGTTCAAATTTGTTACATTTTGAATCCTTTCCCATGTGATGTGTGCTTTAATGATTGGAAGGAGAAAAACCCAAATGAGGATTGAGTTAAAACTTTATTGATGGTAATGGTTTAAACTTTTATACTCGATGACAACTTTTCTGTATAATTAAACGTAGGTGGTTTTTTTGTAAATGAAATTACAAAGTTTGGTTTCATTCCAATTCCATTTAGAAATTTTAGGATGTTGCTACCTTGTGGATTGTGGTTGTCTAAGTGTGTTATAGGTTGTGTTTGAATGTCAAAGTGTTTGAGTTTGAATGTTTAAGTCTCATATGTGTTTGAACTCATGAGTGCCATTGTGTTTATGTGCATGAATGTTTAAATGCCCTATGTGTTTGAGTTTGAATGTCTAAGTCTCCAAATGCATGTGTGTTTGGGTTGGAACATTTGAAAGTCTAAGCAATGAGTGCCATGTGTATCAAAGTGTTTATCCATCATGTTTGATTGTCCATTGTTTGAGTGAATCTGTTATCCACTATATTTGAGTGTCCACTTTCCATCATCCATTGTCTAAGTCTTGAGATTTGAAAGTTGAGTGTGTGTATGTGTATAATTATTGTATTTAAGTGTAAGTGTGTGCGTTTGTTTGAATTTGTGTGCATAACTATCATCTATGTGTGTTTGCCTAAGACTACTTATGTTTAATATCTATGTTCATCAATCATTGAGTCAATATGTACTTGAATCATTGTGTGTGTATGTGTAGAGTGTCCTAATTTCTAACTCTTGTTGTGAAACAATCACCTAATGACAAGAAAGGTCTCTTTTCACTCACCCCTGACAGATTTTAGCACATACATAGCTCCATAATGCATAATCATATAGCTTTGTAGAACATAAACTCCGTAGCCATGTTTTAGATTTTCCTTTGTAAATATGGCCAACTTTTATTGCTGTAAATTTGAAAATCTTGCCAAATTGTAATAGAATTTTTTTCTTTGACATAGCCACTTTTCTATTTATTTAAGCTTTGTTTAGCTAGAATTTCTGCACTCAACATCTGCAATTTCACCAAATATGCACTAGAACTGTATTCGTAAAAGACATCTGATCAGAATTTCAAAAAGGTTGTGCACTATTGCCATAGTCCATCTAAATTCCTAACTGATTACTTGCCTTTAAATTTATTATTTAAATACACTGAAATGTTTTCAAAAAAAAAGACTAAACGCTTTTGGGTGTTTCATGTAATAGTCTATGATTGGCTCAGCCTTGCTAACAAATTAGATGATGAGTTTTGTGGGCTTTTGAGTTTGTTGAGAACATCACTTATTTTCAAAAGCATACATAGTCCACATTTAGGACAAGACTTATTTGGTGGCAGCATGCTTTTTTTGCTCTCTCCACAGATTATTGGGTAATGACTTGGAACTTAGAAATAGAAATTAGTAACATCAAATTTTCATGACAAGTGATATGAATTCCAAGCCTCCAACCCATATTTCTCACTGCAAAGTCCTCTCCATTTCAGTCATTAGTCCTGAAATTGCCATCAAGGGCACACCCTGTGTGTGATGATCAGGTGGTCCCTTGTTGCAGGACTCCTTTGTGTAAGGGCAGGACTTAAGGGCTGGAGTGAACCAGCACCCATCTGTGCACCATTAAAGATGGATGGTAAGTAGCCATGAAACAGTTTTCTGTTAGGTTCCAGTTCCCTAGTCAACCATGGTGGTTAGCTCAGTTGCTTTTTTTACTACCTACCTACTAACAACCTGCAAGTGGGTCTTGTGGGTTGTTGGTAGGTAGGAAAAACACCCCTTGCCTATGTATAAACCACCTGATTACCTAGTAGTCACCTATTTTCCTACCTATTTACCTAGATATAGGACCTATTCTTACGGAATGGGATACCACGGTAAAACCAGAAATTAACTCAGTTGAGGTTGTTCATCTGCAACTGAGTCATAAGGCACATCCAAGGGATGGTGTGCTAGTGGATGCTAGTTCACTCTGGCCAGGGACTCATCGGATTAGACGTTTGGTATAGTGCAATGTAATCATGGTACTGCATTAGAGCCTCAAGAAGGATGTTGTTTTTTGTGTAATAAGATGGTCATCCTATGAAGAGCTTATGATCTAGTCGGACCATGGTTTCTGACAGCAGGTATACAGAGTTTGAAGTTTTTACTACTTGGTTGGTGGGTCTTGCCATATTTTAGTTGTTGATCATCAGATCAAACAGATTGCCAGGAAAAACCTTTCAGCATTGAAGTGCAATCTTTCTTAGAAGTCCTAAATATTGATGATCAACTTGGGCTCAAACAAACTTCACCCAGTGCATAGCTTACATGAAATAAGGTAATGTTGAAGAGGTACCAAAGACGGTACTACATACATTGGGATTTGTGAATAGATCTTTGCTTGTTGAATACCACAGTTTGTGATGCTGTTGAAGGTTGAGTTAAATAATTTTTTTAATTTTAATTTTAAGTTTCATTTTAAAAGGGAAGATTTCAAAGGGTACTTAAGAAAGAGGTAAAGATAATGGTAAAGGAGGTGGAGATTTTGATGAAAAATAGTTGTAATTGCCTTCTCATGTAGGTGGGTAGCAGAGAGGACTAAGGTAGCTAGGCTTGGAAGAGGTAGTTATTTTAGCAGATGGCATAGAAAGACATACATACATGATGACAGAATTCCATGGTGAACTGCTTGAAACTATAGACTCGATATAAATCCAGAGAACAGATGCAAGAAAACCTTTACAAGATACATACAGTTTCATATATTGATAGATAGAATTCTACACAACAGCTGAATACACTCAAGGGTGTTTCAAGCTGTATACATGTATATTCACAATGATTTTCCTTTAGGAACTTGAAACTCTGAAACTGAAATCCAAACTTACTTACCAATGACTTTATCTTGAGCAATAAAAAGAGCCCAACAGATCACACAGATCTTGTGGATGGTCATCTTCTGATCACTGTTATGTCCTTCAGTGTAAAACCTGGCACAAGAAGTTTAACTTCAAGAACAGAGTAGCCAGTAGCCAATTTCACTCTTTTGTTTCTTCTAGATCTAAAGCAGTCTACACTATACACAGCTAGAGAAATTTCCTTGCCTTTCAGTCCAGTTTTTCAAGGCTGAATCTGACACACATCCTATGTATTACACCTCTAAAAGGACTGTGAATCCAATGGGTGACACAAACTGTGATGTGCCCTGCAAAGGGCACCCAAGAAGATGATCTTCAAACTGTGATTATATAATAACACTATGGGAGTCATGGGTGGCCATTGAGCACAGAAACACCACAAGCTATAGATTCAATGGATCTGTCCAGAAGAGATTTCCAATTACACCCTGGCTCTCCTCTCAGCCAACCATCTGATGATCACAGTTGAGTCCTAATGACCACTAAGGACACCTTCGAGGAGTGTGTCCATACATGAATTGATACCATCACCTTGAGAACTCATTGTGAAACTTGGTACCAGCTTGGTATCCCAGCTTCCATTCAATGCCCTACCAGGATCAACCTCCTGTCAGTGGAGAAAAAAAAAGAGGAAACTCAGACACAAATTTCTTCATCAGAAAATCTCTTTACACTACACCAGTATCTAGTGAGACTTCCTTCCAAATGGATGAACATCTGTAAAATCAACTAAATTAGCATCTCAAAATGCTTCAACAAGACAATAAACCAAAATCTCTATGTTTCAACCCAAATCAAGGATCATATGTCAATATGGCCAACTATATTTTGCTGGTTCATTTACTGAGCTCATGGTTTAATTCAGTACCTAGTAAGTTCAACTCAGCATTGCTCTGCATAAGAAAATCTTCCAGGCAGGAACCACTGACCTCCATAGGTGCATCTGTGTATACAGGTTCTTCAGCACATGAGCCCAAGTAATTCTCCACCCACATGTCGGAACTAGCTGGCATATGTTCAGTGTTGAAGTCCAAGCCAAAGATCTGATCCTGAGTCCAGTGGGTGGGTTCAGGCTGTGACAGCATCATGAACCCTTCTTCCAGGCTCATGAAAATGGAGTCTTGATGGACAACTGCTTCACCTGTTGATGCTGTCACAGGTTGTTGCTGGGACCAATCTAAGGATACACCTGGCAAGAACATCATCGATGAGCATGGAGTGGTGATGTGACCATTGCCATCCTCCCCATATACTTCTTCAAAGAAATTGTCAGAAGCTGCTATAACCGCAGTCGCATGGAATGGAGAAAGCTGTTGATGGCTAAGTTCAGAAGAAAAATCTCTTGGCATCTCAATGGCTTTAACACCATGGTCCAAGTATGATACCAGCTCAAAGGAATCTGCATCCACTGCAGCATGTCATGTCAAAGCAAATTCGGGACATAAAGAGCCACAGAGACAGATTTATAACCATTGTAACTGTGCACCTGCTCTGAACTCGTTGAATTTTGCAAGAGACTCACCTGTGGTGATGCTCCCAAGCTGGCAGACTGCTCCAGCATCTGAAGGTGACATATCTCCTCCAGCACCAGGCTGCCTGTTGTTCACAGGAGTAGAAGTTCTGGTCTCTTTTGGAATTGGCAAGGGAGTAGAAGCAAACTCAGAAGCATATTGCCTAGCCTTACCTTTCACAAACTCTGTTATTGCCTTGAAAATAGTTTGATCCGATATATTGCTCAAGGAAAGTTCAGGTGGCAGACTCTCAGCATACGCCTCAAGCCGCTCACAACAGAAATTGGGCTTCTGTTTCTTGTTGCATCTCAGAATTTTGCGGGCAGCATCTACAGCATGGGCTGCCCCTTCCTCAGAGATGTAAGTCCCGAGCCACACTTTCTTATCTACAGACTTCCACTCTGCAACTCGAATCTCTGCCACCCACTTGCTGAGATCTGGCCGAAAACGCACACCATAGTACTTTGAGCTACATTCCTTATTTCTAGGTCGTCGGGAAGTAGCTTGCATTGTATTCTGTACTTCATCTTGCTGTGCCGTACTGCAACTGATCAAACAAGAGCTGTCAAATATCAGAAGATGAGATCAAATTGGAGATTCAGTGGTGAGAGAAACTGTAATTGACAAATGCCCAACCCTAATGTACATCTTCATAATTTCATGCATTTCCTCATGTTGTTCATGGTGATTTGTGTGGGAAAAGAGTGGATGCAAATACAGTGGATTGTAGAATTTCCTCAGTTTTATCATCCTATTGACCACACATGTCCATAGCCACAAGATTTGTGAGAGTCTGAAATCGGGCCACTAAACCCTACCTGATGTTTGTCCCATCTTCTTGTACATCGTCACTGGGAACGGATGTCGAATCTCCCTTGGCTTCAAGAAACGTATCTGCAGCAGCAAAGCCAAGATTTGACTCTTTGTGCTCGAACTGCGAAGTACTCTGATGCACAGATTTGCAGCAGATTTGGAGTTGGAAGGACGCAGTCTGCAGCCCAGGGCAGTTTGGACATCGAACGAAGCTGGTGTTGGAGGAAGCTGCTGCTTTGTGGTTAAAACCACGGAGGTCGGGGTGACTGAGATCGACTGGTTGCGTGAAGCTCTCGGGCATTGTCAGCGGAGCGGCGGCCTTGTCGAGAGTAGAGATTTCACCCGCCCGCAGCTGATCTCGGAGCTCTACCGTTTCCAGCTTTCTGTATTTGTTGGTTCCCAGCTGCTGCTATGGCTGCGCTTCAAGAGAAAAATACCCTCGCCCCCCACCCTTGAATCCTTAGGAACCCGGCTTTGCAGGCTGCAAGCGTAATAATATGCCTACACAAGGACGTTCACACAAGACACAGCATAACATACTAGTACAATATTCATGTTGACTCTCGAGCCTCTTGACCCCCCCTGTTTCTGGACTCCCTCTGTCTCTGTGTGCTACTTTGGATCACATTTCAAGCTTCAAACCCAAGTGGGCCATGTCTGGAACATCCTCAATTCAACTTTCTCTGCAATCACAAAAGAATGATCCATCCCCAAAGTGATGAAGTGCTTCAAACTGGTAACCCCAATTTTCTGAATCCCGCTCTAAAACTCTCTACAAACTACGACGAAAAAGCAAAAAGAAAAAGACAGAGAGGACCCTCCCCTCCCCCCCCAAAAAAAAGTGTTGAAGTTCAAGCCCTTTTAACAACTACTTGTGATCAATTTCCAATTCCAGAATAATAGTAGCAGTACAAATGGGTATTGACCACTGAAATCTCTCTCGTCAACTGCAATTTCAGAGTGTGTGTGTGCTAAGTGAAATTGGAACTTGGGTTTCACTGTTGTTAGGCTAACCGGATGATGATGCTGATGATGATGATGTTTGTACAAAGTACTTCAACGTTTTATACAAGAGTGTGCAGGCTAACTGCTTTGTTTACGGTGGAAGTTGAACAGCAGGTGGCAAAGGACTGACAATTTGCGCGAAGGATTGCGATGATCGAAGAGAGAAAGCAAGCTATGGAAGAAGAAGAAGATGCAGAAGAGCATCAAAGGGACCGGCCAACGAATCGTGAGGTTGGGGAATTGCAACGAAGGTGTGTGGCTGCGAAATTTCGTATTTTGCCGACCCGACTTCACTCCCTGCTGCTGCTGCTGCTCTTGCTGCTTAATTTGAACTGGTCAAACAAACAATTTGGGCTTCTTATTTACACAAAACAAATGAGTTACACATCATATAGCAAAATAACAAAAAGGGTTACATATTATTTGTCAAGCTTTTGACTAGCCATGATGAATATTTATTGTGCATGTTATATGGTTTCAATTTGTTTGTTAAGTAAAGACATCTAATAGAATAGCTATGGTTTAAGAGAATCATAATTTTATTGTGAAAATATTGTTCTTGAATGTTTTGAAACACAAATCAAGAACAGTCCAACCTTGACATAGTGCTTAGTTTTATCAAAATGCATCAATAGGATTAGCAATATTTCTTCAAAAACATTTTGAATATTTTAACCACAAATTTAAAAACACATGCTCTACTTGATAATGTGGTTGTTTTCCATTTTGTGACGTAGCCAAGGTGGCAAACATCCATAAGTTAATTTAGCCAAATTTGGTTATTGACTAGATATATTTGGCTACCTATTGGACCATGTACAAAAATTGGAATTTTTTTTCAATTAAAAGAAATCCAAACATTAATGAATTTACAAAAAAAATTCAAAAAATTTGCAATGTTATGACATTTTGCACCAAAAATAGCTTTATAAATCAATTTAAATAATGTCAAACATTAATTATCATGGAAATGATGTTAGAATCATGAAAGTTTTAGGGTTTGATTTTTTTTTTTAAAGGACAATTAAATTAGTTTTTTGTAATAAATTTTAACTAATTTCCACATGCTTGGTAAGAAGTCAAGCAGATGTTCATATGAAAACTACTCATAATTTTATTTTATTTTAAATAATCCTTTGACACTTAAGAAGTGTGTTATTAAACTAGAAGTGTCATACAGTCATTGAGTCCTTTAATCCTTGAACATTTATATAAAGGTTTAAGAAATGTCAAAATTATTCAAATAATTTTGGCCACCCATTGTAGCACATATCAATCATAGGATTAACTAAGCATCTCCATTATTCACCAATAATGTTGTGTTTACATGGGTTACCATAAGGTAAAATAAAAGGACATGACTATTTTATTTTTATTTTTATTTCTAATTGTAAAAGCCCATAGCACATTGTTTCCTTCCATAAAAATGATTATCAAACTTGAAAATTTCTTCAAGTACTAAAAAATTACAATAGTTATACATCATTAGGAATGATATAGACTCTACTAATTTGAGAACCCTTGGTTCAAATGTGTTTTTTACCCTAAAACTCATGAATTTTGAAAATGTGTCTTTAACAAAAGTTATTATTTTTTATATGATAAAGAGCATGGATGCATAATTTACATGATGTATGATCAAATTTTAATCTAAAAATATTTAAATATAAAACATTGTGAAAACTGCAAAAATTGGGTTAATAGACCAAGACATGAAAGCCACATGTCCCATGTAGTCCCTAGAAACAAAAATTTACCTTAACACCCTTAACCTTCCTAAGACTACCCATTTGTAAATGTATAAGCATCTAAAAATTTGAAAATCATTTACTATAGTTTGAGTAATTGAGTTTTAAAAATAATTACACAATAATGCTTTACATATTATGCACATAAATAAGTAGCATCAAACACAAAATTGCAATCACATATGAAACATAGAAGTCCATCTCATAGTGTGAATGACTTAATTTAATCACAGTAGTATGTTATAAAATCCAAGTGCTACATGTTACATCCACCACATGTGTAGCAATATGTTTGATTTGATTTTTGTTAGTCATAACAAATGTATTTGGCTTTCATATTAATCAAAATGAACATAGTCAATCATTCTAAATTAATAAACTTAACCACACGACCAATTTAGTTGTCATGTGAGGTGATGTTACGAAGATAAAAACATATTTTTGTCATATTGTAACAATGTGACCTTTTAAGCTTGACAAATGGGATATGCATTAATTCCCTCATATGAATATGTAACAAAAAAATTTCAAGTTTTGAGTGTGTTCCTTAGTTCCTCATAATTAGTTTGAATAAAAATAATTTTGAACATGCACAAATGGCATAATATTTCATTAAAGGAAACCCTCTAATAAATTTTGTTTACATAAGACAAATGAAAAAAGGATTTATTCTAGTTTGAGTTCAAATTGGATTAAGATTTTCATAAACTCATCATAGATTCACCATGGCTTGAATCATGAAGGAAGCAAGTGTTACTCTCCATATTGTAAACTTTTGTACATCCCCATGGGAAATATATTGAAATTGCAAATTAATGGAGTTCTTAACATATCATTTAGGCGATAGTAAACCATTTGCACATGCTCCAATGTAGGATCTTCCACTGCACATGAACCACACCATGTTGTCTTCTCACCTTTGATTTTTTTGAAGATGACATGACATGTATGCCAATCTCATGTTCTAATGTTGTCACATTAATGACCTTAAACCCTAAATAAAATCACACCATTGCTTCCAAAAAAAATTCATTGTAACTAAAAACACCAAGACCATTATCAACAATTTCATAGTAACAAAGCAACACAAGTTTCATGTCACTACTAATTGTGAAGTCTTTGAGTCCCTTTGCAACCTCCAAGGTTATATTATGTTTTAATTCCTCCAACAATGTGTTTGCACAATACAAGTCCTTATGAGAATTGGATGATGTTTTTGTTTTTGAAAATCTTTCAAGATTTTTTCTTTGTATTACTTCCGTCTTAGTTCTTGGTTACCACAAGTGTGTTTTGCCATGCATTTCATAGTTTCAATCATGAGGCAAAACATAGGAAACACTTTTGGTCCATTGGTTGTGCTTTAAAACCAATTCCAATCCAATTTGACTGAATGATGGTTTGTTTACCATTCCCCCAAACACTTATCACACTCCTATGTTTGAGCACAATTTATTATAGCCATCTTGAGCATTGAATATACTCTTAAAAACAAAAAAAAAACGAAAAAGTGTGATTATCAAATTTAATTTACATATGTTTATAAATAGCTAATCAATTTGTAACTAAACATTGTTATTCTATTTCAGGTTGTTAAAACGATCTTGCACCACCTCCATTTCATTGTTGCAGTTTGCAACATTAGTCCAAGAAGGACCAATGGTGTTGTTCTCACTTTGTAAAATTGAAAAGAAGAATACTACAATCATTTCATGTCTTGGCCATGTTGTCATCATGTTCCTTTTGTTGTGGTCCAACATTCATGGTGAGCCCAACCCAGGTTGTGACACTTTACCATACAAAATTTTGCTATTAAAAGTGTGGATCTAAGAATCCATAAGGTTAAGAAAAATGAGAAGTTTCATTACTACAATTCATGTTTTTTTCACTACCTATTTTTATCAAAAATTTAGTCATTTTAAACACTAGATAATTTTGGCTTCTTTAAAAAGACCAATCATTTATAGCATGAACTTGCTAGCAATTCAATAATTTACACATTAACTTAATGACAATTCCAATGTCATCTCAATCTTGGTTGAAATGTAAGGTAGTGTTGAATGACGTCACTAAGTTGAAACCCAACATGCATGCATGTGGCCACTAATGTGATCAAACTACATCATAAATTGAATAACTATTTGAGGAATTGAATTATATCTATACTTTCTACTTTCAATTTGTTATAGGTCATTGAATTGTCATTGGACTTGTAATTTATCATTTAATAATCACAAATGAATACATGTATAATTTTATTTTTTATAATCTTGCTAGTTGAATTTAGTAATATATGTGACAATTATAAAATGTCACAATCTAGGGAATTTACTTTCACAACTATAAACAAGTCCTTAACCATTCAACCACTTCCTCAAATTAAAACAAATAATATATGGCATAAATATAAACACATGTATATTTTCAATTTCACATTCCATGATATAATTGTATAATTTATAAATTACATAATTAATTTATTCTCAAAAAATTATTCATGCTGTTAAAGTAATTATGTATTTATTCAAAAAAACTCAAATGTAATGGTCTACATTTTGATTTGGGGCAAAATATAATATTTTCAGTTAAATTAAATATTTTCTAATCTTGTACTGAAATTAATTTCACATAATGAATTTCACATATCTTTAATATCATGAACAAACCAAGGGAAATATACATATATAAAGATCTGATAAGTAGACAAAGGGGTTCAAAAATGAAATATTATGTGCCTTCTTCAGTGGATTTCTTGTAGGACCAGGAACATTTCAAGAGGCGATCCAAGAAAGTATGTGTTTGATGATGCCACCTTAGTAGGTTAACATAGGTCCCCCCAATTTAATTCAGTTGGGATGTGAATTAAGTGGACTATCTCAACTGCTGAGAAAATAATTTAAAGATTAGATGGATGAGAAAGTCCAAAAATCATACTTCTGGTCAATGGGGCACTCATCTAAACTCATTTTATCCCTAAACAATATGTACCTTGTACATGGTAATTCAATTTTCTATACCTTTTAGTCCTCCTGACCTCATTGCACTTTGTCATTAATTTCCAAACCAACACTTGAAAAAACCAGGACAAAATAGAGTTATCTGTAAAGTCACTCTGTCTTCACCCTCTCTTTGGACCTGCTTTTACCCCCCTATGCCCTCTTTCAGTGGTATCCGCAAAGTAAGAAAATTTTGTTCAATCTCGGTGTGGAATGCATAAGGTTCGAAAGTAATTATAGCAGTTGTACAGGTAGGAGCAGTGGAAATGTATGTAACAGCAGTGGAGGCGCTCAGGAAAAAGGAAAGACAGGATGAAACTCAGTTTACCACCAAAATCGGTGGAGTTATTTCGTTTTGCAAAAACTTTCATTGCCATTACACTTTTGATGGCCTATTATGCGGAAACTGGCCGTTCTCGCCCCCTAATCTTCTGAACTTTACAAATAACTTTATTGAACTGGAGTAACTTTAAAAGTATATGGAGAGAGAGAACCTGGAGTACTTCCAAGGAAAAGCATTTAAAAATTTAACTGGGACTAGGGCTGTGTGGAACTTCAGTTTGCAAAAAGAACTGGGAACCCCAAAAAATAAACCAAGGAAAATTTACCTTGTGACCCAAATGCTACAAAGATACTCTTATCAGTTGCCCATTCTCTAATATTCTGGAGAAGGAACCTGCACATTTCATGCACAATTTAGTTGACAAATTTTGTCCTGATCCAAAAGTAGTCTACTTATCATTCTTTGATCAATCCCAACAGCTCCCTATGGTGAGGTGATTGCCTTAACAGCCGGCCATTGGTTTGGTTGGAATTTCAAGCTAGCCTACAGGAGTAGAAACTTCAAACAAAATCCCTCTTGAATGCTGGCTACCAGAAATTGGTGTAAATTGCCATCCTTTTTCTTTGATAATACAACTTGTGCACTAAGGTGATTGCTGCAATGGCCGGCCAAATTGGCCCTCCAAAAAATTCCAACCATTTGGAAGATGATTTGAATCTAATTGATGTCTGGAGTCTTGAGAATTGACCATTGTTGTGAGGTTCTTGATTTTGTTAATACTGTCTGGTTTTTAGATGTTTTGGGAATCAAAGAATTTTCAGTTTCAGGTTTTTGAAAATTTTCAAAATCGAAAGCCTTTGGTCTAGTATTTTTGAGAATTTTCTGGTTAAGGCTCAGAAATGTTTCTTTGATTTTTTTAATTGCCCATACAGGGTATATATATTACCCTGCCCTTACCCATCAAGTTTAGGGTTCTCGAAAGAGAAAACCTCCTCCCAACACTGATTTGACCCTCAATGGTCTCGCTCCCCCCACCCCACCAATTCTCTCCTTGTATTGTGGCCTCCAAATAGCCAATAATTTACTTTCCATTAATTCCATCTTGTGGGAAACAAGTTTTTGAGCAATTTATTATTTTCTGCATTTGCCTTCAACTATTTCCTCACATCTCCTTGGGGTGTTCAGTTGATGAATATGGCCCATTGCATCTAGGGTTGGCTAAGAGTAAGTAAAGCCCAAGGTGAGAGACGTTCCCAAAATTTGGAAGGGGCCTAAGATGAGGTTGTATTCCAATTGAGCCCTACATTTTGGGAATGTCCCTCACTTGTGAGTGACCTTTAATGACTGGAAAGCACAAGGCAAGTGCTTTCGTGAACCTAACCATACATTGATCACAAGTTATAAGAGGGTAAGAATTCTTACACCTACTCCTTAAGGGTGCGAGGGATCTTACACCTATGTGATGCAAGGGAACTTATGTTAATACATAGGCATAAGATTGCTCCCTCTTATAAGGATAGGCATAAGAATCCTTCTCTTTTTTAGGACGGATATTCACACACAAAGGGTATAAGTTGCCATCCAAATACTCTAGGAAATTTCTCCGAGTGCTTTGTGAATGAAGGAAACAACCATGTGGCTAACCTAGCAGTTTCTAAGGGGGCCCGCAAACTACCAAAAGAAGAACCAAAAGGATTTGGTGAAGGGGGGCGGTGATTTGATTTTGTGGGGGTGATGGGGTTCAGTGGGGCCCCAAAACGTTAGCTCAGTTCCTAAGTAATATTTGGAGATCCAGGAGACATTAGGTCCCACCAGCTGCGACCCAAGGTGGGAGAAGACCTAGTCTGGCGAATTTCAAGCGCCGTCCAAATTTTCCTTCTTATGGTTTTTCTTAATTGAAAAACCAAGGATTGGTTGGAGAGGGGGGGTGGCGGGTGGGGGAACCTGCATGGGTACCGTCATGGGTGAGGCCTGGTAGTGGTTATATTTAACCCCAGAAATACTAAATTTGGATTTTATCTTACCACTTGGTATGCATAATGTTTAGAAAAGTGATCAAAAACATTTTGGGGTTTTACTACCATGGTACCCACCTTGTAGGCTATTGGTCACCAAAAAAGGAGGAAAGGGGAAGGGCAGGTGGGTTGTGAGGATGGTGAGCCAACGGAAGGAGGGCCCATTCTTCGGAGCTTGGGACCCATTGGTGGGTCCAGGGAAAGGGTCCACAATCAAATTTGAATGGACGCAGGAGCTGGCGTAACTGATGAAGATCCTCCACCCCTAGTAGACCTATCCAATAGCCACAATTCTTTATAACCACCTTATCTTCCTGTTTTGTGAGGAATAACTTTTTGTTTACTTTTTTTCCCAA
>Ga0116229_10004245_pt1 | contig 23506 bp, 20 predicted proteins | sample S1TSphgellanicum_3_FD_87313 | JGI IMG/M metagenome (GOLD analysis project Ga0116229, IMG submission 87313) | Host-associated microbial communities from peat moss isolated from Minnesota, USA - S1T2_Fc - Sphagnum magellanicum MG | ecosystem: Host-associated > Plants > Peat moss > Unclassified...
CCCCATGAGCTGGTGACGCGCGATCTGATCCACGCTTTCTATAACAATCAGCTCCAGATCAACGGCGGCCGCAACGACGGCTTTGTCGCCTGGGGCGATACCGGACAGATGGTGATGGGCCACTACGGCGATACGTCAAAGCTGCGGCTGTGGGGTTTGGCGCAGGAGTTCACCCTATGCGACAACTTCTTCATGGGCGCGTTTGGCGGGTCCTTCCTCAATCATCAGTATCTGGTCGCAGCCCGGCCGCCCTACTATCCTCACGCCGACCAAAGCCCCGCCAAGGGCCAGATCGCGGTGATGGAGGGGAATGACCCCAAGGGCATTCGCCCCAAGCAGAAGCCCACCTCGACCGCGAGCGCCATGGATGGACCGGTGCGGTTCGTGCCGAACTCCCTGTCGCCAGATTTTTACGCGGTCAACACCATGGGGCCGCCCTATTCGCCGGGCTTCTCCGTCGATCCCGAGCGCCCGCTCTATGCCGATCCGAGCGACTCCATGACCGTGCCGCCGCAGTATCACAAGACCATCGGCGACGTGCTGACGGCGGGCGGCGTGGACTGGGCCTGGTACGCCGGGGGCTTCGCCGCCGCCTTGGCGGGCAAGGGCGCGCTGAGCGACTATCCGGCCAAACCCAACTTCCAAGCGCACCACCAGCCCCTGAACTATTTCGCCAGCTTCGCGCCCGGCACGGTCGAGCGCGAGAAGCGGCTGCGCGATGCGGGCATGGGCGAGACGGCGGAAACCAACCATTTCCTCGCCGATATCGCAGCGGGGCGGTTGCCTCAGGTCACCTATTACAAGCCTGAAGGCGACCTCAATATGCACGCGGGCTATTCCAGCGTGGCCGCCGGCGACCAGCATATCGGCCGCGTGGTCGATGCTCTGCGCGCCGGTCCTCAGTGGGACAAGATGGTGGTGGTGATCACCTTCGATGAAAACGGCGGCTGGTGGGACCACGTCGCGCCGCCCAAGGGCGACCGCTGGGGACCGGGCACGCGCGTCGCCGCCCTGGTGATCTCGCCCCACGCCAAAAAGGCCGCGGTGGACCATACCATCTATGACACGGGCTCAATCGCGCGCCTGATCACCCGCCGCTTCGTTGTAGAAACGCTACCGGCCTTGGTCGAGCGGGAACAGGCGATGATCGCCGCGGGCGGCCCGCCGCCGGGCGATCTGACCGGCGCGCTTCAGTTGGTTTAGATCGGGCGGGACCCGCCCCTCTTCCTTCCCGTCTTGCCCGGACTTGGTCCGGGCATCCATGGCGCGAGTTCGCTACCGCTAAATGGGCGTCAAATCTCGCGCCATGGGCCCCGGGAACAAGTCCGGGGGAAGCGGAAAAAAGGAACTAGAGCATCGTGCCGAAAAGTGGCCACCGGTTTTCGGCAAAAAACGATGCTCAATCAAACATCTAGAGCCACATGCCTGATTCGGGAATCAGGCATGTGGCTCTAGTACGTCGGCGCCGGATAGGCGTAGGCTTTGCCTTGGCCCTTTGAGGCGGCGAATTGGGCTTCGACGAAGGGCCAATTCACGACCTTGTCGAACCACTGCTCCAGGAAGCCCTTACGGTCCTGCTTGTAATCGACGTAGTAGGCGTGCTCCCAGACATCGCAGGTCAGGAGCGGAACCACGCCTTCACGCACAATCGCCGTATCGGCGTCGTGGGTCGAAATGATCTCTAGAGCGCCGTCCTTGGCGACCAGCCAGGCCCAGCCCGAGGCGAAGTGGTTCACACCTTCATCGACGAACTTGGTCTTCAAGCCCTCTAAGCCGCCAAACGTCGCATTGATGGCTGCGGCGAGATCGCCGCTGGGCGCGCCGCCCCCCTTGGGCGTCATGCATTCCCAGAAGAAGGCATGGTTCCAGGCTTGAGCCGACTGGTTGAACTTCTTGGCCGGCTTCACGCCGTAGGAGGCGTGCACCACCTCCTCCAAGGTTGCGGGCTTCTCGCCGCTGTCCTTCAACATGCCGTTCAGGGTGTCGACGTATTTGGCATGGTGCTTGTCGTGATGGATCGACATCTGCTCGCCCGACAGGACGGGAGACAGAGCGTCGTTCGCGTAAGGAAGGTCAGGCAGCTTGAACATGGGGTAATCCTCTTGGGTCGTTGCGCGACGCCGATATGTGGACTTCGACGCGCAAGGTCAATTTTTGGAGGCGCTTTAGCGGCGCGGCGGCCGAACGTCGGGCTTGATATCGAGCGCCTTAAGAATGGTCGAGACCAGGGTCGGATTGCGCCAGGCGAGCAAGCCGGCCGCGGCGGCGGCGGCGGCCGCAACAATCGGCCGGTCGGTGACCATGGCGATCACCTTGTCCGTTAGCGCCGTCGGGCGCTCGGGCGCAGCGCCGCGCTTGGGCGCTTTAGGGGATTTCGTCTTGCTGAACATGATCAGTGCGCTGAGCGCCAGAGCCACAGCGAAGGCCGCCGCGATAATCGCCGCCGCCCCGGCTGGGCCGAAGTGGTCGCGCAATAGGCTGTAGATCGCGAAGGCCGCAGCCACCACCACCACCCCAGCCGCAGCCGCCATGGCGGCGACCGCAATGATCGCCGCAACAACGCGATTGACGATGCTCACCGGCGATTGCTCGCGAACAGCAGACCTAGAACGAAGCCGGCGCCCAGCGCGGCGAGCGTCGCCGTAAAGGGACGCTCCTGCACCCGCTCGACGACATAGAGCTTCGCCTGATCGATCTGATCGCCCGCGACGTCGGCGGCGTCGCTGGACTGGGTCCGCAACCGTTCCACACCCTCGGCCAAAGCCTTTTGAGCCGTGCGCGCGATTTCCGGGATCGCGCGCTTGCCTTCTTCATAGGTATCGCGTGCGCTACGGGCGGCCTTACGGGCGGTTTGCACCGTCTCATCCGCCTTATCGAAAACCGGATCGAGTGTGTCGTTGGCGGACATAGCGAGCTTCCTCAAGGATGAACCAAATCTATCGCCAACCAACGCGGTCGTCGAAGAGGGAGTTCCAACGGAAGACCGTCACGGCCCCCTCGCCGTCCCTCTAAGGCTAAGCTTACACTCGTCCGACCGTCAAGCCGCCGCCTTTGCAGCGAAGCAGTTAGGCCGCCGCCTTGCGACGGCTGGGGTGGAAGAACAACGCCTGACCAATCGCCGCCTTCACCGTCTCGGGTTGGAAGGGTTTGGTGATCAGGAAGGTCGGCTCGGGCCGCTCGCCGGTCAGAAGACGCTCTGGGAAGGCTGTGATGAAGATCACCGGCACGTCGTAGCGGCCCAGGATATCCTTCACGGCGTCGATGCCGGACGACCCATCCGCCAACTGGATGTCGGCGAGCACCAAGCCCGGCGTTGCGCGGGCGACCGCTTCCACGGCTTCTGCGCGGGTGGCGGCCACATCGAGCACCTGATGGCCCAGTTCGCGCACCAAAGCCTCGATGTCGGCGGCGATCACGGGTTCGTCCTCAATGATCAGGACCTGGGTCGCCAGCTCGGCATCGATTTCGGCCTGGGCTTCGGCGATCAGCACTTCGATCTCGGTCGACGAGGCGCCCAGGATTTGGCCCGCCTCGCTGGTGTTGAAGCCCTCTAAGGCCGTCAGCAGGAAGGCCTGACGGGACCGCGGCGCGATCCGCAACAGCCGGCGCGAGGCGTCGTGCGGCTCCGGATCGGCGATCTCAAGCCGGGCGCCCGTCGCGTCCCAGATCGTGTGAAATATATGATAAAGTGCGACACGCGGCGTGAGATTGGGGGACAGAGTCCGCTCGCCCGCCGCCAAGGCTTCAAGCGCGGCGCGCACATAGGCGTCGCCCGCGGCCTGCTCTCCTGTCAATGCCCGCGCGTAACGCCGCATATACGGCAGATGCGGCGCTAGCCGCTCAAGCAGACCCATACTGCCTCCAAAAACCAAACCGGGCCGAAAGAAAATCATCCCGAACGATTAAATCGGGCGGCGCGCTGCATTTAGGTCGCCCCTCGACGAAGTTCAAACGCTCGGTTATGGCCACGGTTCCAATAAATCCGCTCGACGGAGCTACGCAGGGCGTTGCGAGGGGAACTTAAGTGTCCAATAGGCGTTTTAGGCCTTCAGCAATGTCGCCACAAAAGGACGCGTTAGAGCGCGTGTCATTCCCCCTCATGAACGATCCAGAGCTGTCGGGGCCGGTCGGCGTCGAACCTGAACCGAGCATAGATGAAGCGCGACTTCGTCAGCAAGCGATAGGCGTTAAACTCCGCCAAATGTTTGACGAGATTGTGAACGAGCCCGTGCCGCAGGATTTCCTCGATATTTTGCGCCGTGCGGACGATAAAAGTTCTGTCGGTGGTCAAGATTGATGGTTCAGCGCAACAATCTCGACGCCGCATCGGAAACGGCCTTCAAACGCGATCTCGTCGCGCTCATTCCCCACCTGCGCGCCTTTGCACGAACGCTTTGCGGAGACGCGGCCGCGGCGGACGATCTGGCCCAAGACGCGATCCTGAAAGCCTGGGATGCGCGCGCCAGTTTTCAGATGGGCACGAACATGAAGGCCTGGACCTTCATGATCCTGCGTAATCAGTTCTATTCGGAAAAGCGGCGCTCGTGGCGCCAATCCCAGCTCGATCAGGAAGCGGCGGAACGCACCCTCGTCGCCGCTGACGACCCGGAAGCGCCTGTTGCGCTGGACGAAATGCGGCTCGCCATGGCCATGCTGCCGTCGGAACAGCGGGAAGCCCTGATCCTGGTCGGGGCTGGCGGCTTCGCCTATGAAGAGGCCGCCGATATCTGCGGCTGCGCCGTGGGCACGGTGAAGAGCCGGGTCAGCCGAGCTCGCCGCGCGCTGCACGCCATTCTCGAGCAGGGCGCCTATGATCGGGATGGTTCTCCCGCAGGTGAGGCTATGCGCTCGATCCTTTCCGATGCGGAGCGTTTGAGCGGGCCACGATAGCCGTGCCGACCCGCCGGTTAACGATCCGGTTCCGTCTGGGCCTGGCGATTGCGCTTGCGCTGCTGCCGGTCCTTGCCCTCGGCGCGCTCCAAGCCGTCACAGACTTTCAACATGACGCCGCCCTTCGCCGGACCAGCCTCAATCAAGCCGCGGGGCGCAGCGCGACGGTCGCGCGAGACCGGATACAGGGGGCGATCGCGCTCCTTCAGACCCTGACGCCGCAGGTGGTCGGAGCGGAGTGTACACCGCGCCTAGCATCGATCCTCTCAGAGCTGTCCGGCTATCGCAACATCGTCAGGCTGGACGATATGGGCCGAATTCAGTGCGCCGGGAGAAGCGTTTCCTACGCCTTAAGCCGGATGAAACGACCGTGGTTCGTCGCTCTGAAACAAGGCGCGCCGATCTCCTTGGCGAGATCCTTACGCGCGCAGAGCCCTGCGCTGCTCGCCGCCGTCCGGGTGAACCGACCGGATGGGACCTTCGATGGCGCGATTGTAGCGATTCTGGACCTGGAAGGCTTGCGTCCCGACCTGTCTGACCCAACGCTGCCGGCCGGCGCGGCCGTCTCCATTGTCAACGCCCAGGGCGAGACGATGGTCCAGAGCGATCCGGCCGCCTTCGCCCCGCTCCCGCCCAATTGGGCGGCGCGCGCCGCAAGCTCAGGCGGGCTGACCTACCACGCCAAAGACCTGCGGGGGACCTTGCGCGACTTCGCCAGCGCGCCGCTCCTGAACAAGGATGTGTTCGTCGTGATCTCGGCGCCCGCGCCAGGGCTGTTCTATTGGGCGAGGCTTAATCCCTTCGCCAGCATCGTCTACCCGCTGTTGGCGTGGCTGATGGCCTGGGCGGCGGTCTGGATCGTCACCGACCGGGTCGTGATCCGCTGGCTCGCCTATCTGGACCGCATCGCGTCCATCTACGCCAAGGGCCGCTTCACCGTGCGGCCGGTGCAGGCCGAGACGGCGCCGCTCGAGATCCAGACCCTGGCCCATACGCTCGATACTATGGCCGACGGTATCGTCGCCCGCGACCTCAGCCTGCGGGAATCCTTGGCGCAAAAAGACGCGATGATGCGGGAGATTCACCATCGGGTGAAAAACAACCTCCAGGTCATCACCAGCCTCCTGAACATGCAGCAGCGCGCACTGACCGACCCCGCCGCCCGGCTCGCCATGTCGGACACGCGCCAGCGCATTACGGCCCTTTCGCTGATCTACCGCGCCCTCTACCAGAGCCCGGACATGCGCCGGGTCGATGTGCGCCAGTTCCTGGAGGAGTTGATCACCCAGCTCTCCACCAGCGAGGGCGGTCGCCCCTCCCCGATCCGCACCAAGCTTCAGGCCGATGACCTGGAGATCGACCCGGACAAGCTGGCCCCCCTGGCGCTCTTCGCGGTCGAAGCGATCACCAATGCGCGCAAACACGCGTTTGGCCCCGATGGCGGCCTGATCGACGTGCTGTTCCGCGTCGGAGAGGACGAGATTCGCCTGGAGATCGTCGATGACGGGCAAGGCGAGGCCGAAAGCCTATCGACGTCGGGCGTCGGACGCACCCTGATGAGCGCCTTCGCCCGCCAGCTCCGCGGTCGCGCAGAACTCGAAGCGGCGCCCGACCACGGGGTGGCCGCCCGGCTGATCTTCCCCAAGCCCGAGCCGCCGCCGGAGCTTGAAACGCCGCCAGACTTCGGCGGGACCTGAGGCCGCAGTCCTGACCGGAGGAACCGCGCCGGAGCCAACCCGTTCGGACTGCAGTTCGTTCAGGGAGAGTCTCCGATGCGTAAGCTTGTCATTCTTTTCGTGGCCATGACCGCCCTATCGGTTACGGCCTGCAACACCGTCGCCGGCGCCGGGCAAGACGTCAGCGCCGCTGGCCACGCCGTGACCCACACCGCAGACGACGCCAAGCCTCAGTAGGGGCCAAGCCTCAGTAGGGTCGGAGGCGCCGCAGCCCCTCAGCGCGCGCCGCCTCCGGCCTGTGCCCAGAGGGACTGAAATAGTCGCTTCGCCTACAATTTCCGCCTCCCTCGGGCTTGTTCCGAGGATCAAGGGTTCCGGCGCCTAAGGGCGCTCAGGCGCTGAGCGCTCGGCTTTCGAAACAAGCCCGAGGGAATCCGGAACAGGAAGAGGGCGAAAGCAACGAGCCGCCCATGATGTGACTTCAAGTTTTCAAACGCCTTGCTGCATTTTCGGGGCGTTTTGGCGTGCGCCCTCGCGACCAGATCACACGCTCAGGGCTTCGCCCGGCGGAGCGGGAGTGCTATCCAAAAACAAAACGTCTGCGGAGGAAGTGAAATGGCGACCACGACGATGCCCTATCGGGCCGGGGCTAAACCCTGGAGCATGGGTATGGTGGTGACGGCGTCCGCCGCCGGCACCGCCTTCGAATGGTACGACTTCTTCGTCTTCGCGCCCCTGGCCGGCATTTTGGCCAAGGTGTTCTTCGCCGGCCTGAACGATGCGGCGGCCTATATCTTCGCGCTCGGATCGTTCGCAGTCGGGTTCGCTTTCCGCCCGGTAGGGGCGCTGATCTTTGGACGCATCGGGGATCGGGTGGGGCGCAAGGGCGCCTTCATGATCACCATCGTGATGATGGGCGGCGCGACGTTCGCTATCGGCCTCCTGCCCAGCTACAGCAAGGCCGGCATCATAGCGCCGTTGCTGTTTATCCTGGCGCGGATCGTTCAGGGCATCGCGCTGGGCGGCGAATGGGGCGGTGCGGCGGTCTATATCGCCGAGCACTCGCCGCCGAACAAACGCGGCCAGATGACCAGCTGGATCGGCGCTTCGGCCGCCTTCGGCTTGTTGGCGGCCCTGATCGTCAGCCTGATCACTCGCACTCTGCTCGGCGAAACCGCCTTTGCAGCCTGGGGCTGGCGGGTTCCATTTCTGGTCTCGGTTCTGCTTCTGGCGGTTTCGGCCTGGTTCCGGCTGAAGCTATCGGAAAGCCCGACCTTTGAACGTATGCGCGCCTCAGGCCACCGGTCGGAGCGCCCGTTGGCCGACGCCTTTCTGCGTTGGCCGATCGCCAAGCTGGTGCTGATCGCGCTGTTCGCCGTAATGGTGGCGCAAGGTGCGGTTTGGTACAGCACCTTCTTCTACGCCCAGGCCTTCCTGGAAAAGACGCTGAAGATGGCGCCGGACGCGGTGAACAGCGTCATGGTCGCCCTCGTGATCCTGTCGGCGCCGCTCTACATCTTTTTCGGCTGGCTGTCGGACCGGATCGGACGCAAGCCCGTGATGGTCGGGGGCATGATCCTCTTTACTGTGGCGGTCTGGCCGGGCTTTCATCTCTTGGCGAGCGCAGCCAATCCGGGGCTGACCGCGGCGTCGGCCGCAGCGCCCGTCACCGTCGTCGCCGACCCGAAAAACTGCTCGCTGCAATTCGATCCGGTGGGCAAGACCCAGTTCCGCACGGCCTGCGACATCTTGAAGAGCACCCTGACCGAAAGCGGCGTCGGCTATCGCAATGTCGTCGCCCCCGCCGACGCCTTGGCCTACGCCACGGTTGGCGACGCCCACGTCGCCTCCGCCGATGGCCGCGGCTTGCCGGCCGCCGCCCTGAAAACGCTGAAGGGTCAGGTTTCCGGCAAGCTCAAGGCCGCCCTGTCCGCCGCCGGCTATCCCCTGAAGGCCAACCCCAAACAGACCAATGGGGCGGAGGTTTTAGGGATCCTGTTCGTCCTGGCGGTCGGCGCCACGGCCCTCTACGGGCCTCAGGCGGCTTGTCTGGTGGAGCTCTTCCCGACGCGGGTGCGCTACACGGCCCTGTCCCTGCCCTACCATATCGGCACCGGCTGGGTCGGCGGCTTCCTGCCGACGACGGCCTACGCCATGGCGGTCGGATCGGGCAACCTGTTCCAAGGCCTGTGGTTCCCCATCGTCGCCACCTCCATCGCCATCGTCACGGCGCTCCTGTTCCTGCCGGAAACGTTCCGGCGGAACCTGGAAACGGTGGGTTAAACGCGAGGGCGCAAGAACGCGAGCTGGTCGCGACGTAGCCACACCAGCACACCACTGAGGACAAACAGCACCACCGCTCCGGCCGGGTTGCTGTGCAGGACGAACAGGTGGGTCAGGATGGCGACGAACATGGTGAAGCCAAGCCAAAGTGCGCCCAAGGCGGCGAAGCCTGGGGTCAGCAGCGCAATCGCGCCGACGATCTCGACGATGGCCGTCACATAGCGGAACCCCTGGCCAAGCCCGATCTGATGAAACACGGCGACCATCATGGGCGCGCCGGCCAATTTGGCGCTGGCGGCGGCGAGAAAGGCGGCGGCGAGCAGAAGCTGGATGGCCCAGGCCGCGATGTTGACGCGGCGAGGCTGGGCTTGGGCGGATGCGACCGTCATTGATATCTCCAGGACGTCCGATGTGTTGAATGGAGACTGACACGGCCCAATCCATCGTGGTAGCCTATGCGTAGTGATGGTAGCCATCGGTTATAATTATATGCTGGACGGCTTCACCCTCGATCAATTGCGCACCTTCATCGCGGCGGTCGATGAGGGCAGCTTCTCAGCCGCGGCCCGACGGCTGGGGCGGGCGCAGTCGGCGGTCAGCCAGACGCTGGCCACCCTGGAAGGACAGCTGGGCGTGACGCTGTTCGACCGCAGCGGACGCCTGCCGGTTCTAACCGAGCAGGGCCAAGCGCTGATCGCCGAGGCTCGCGCAGCGGCGGGCGGCGTTGACCTGTTCAAGGCGCGCGCCAAGAGCCTGGCCGGCGGCCTGGAAGCGGAGCTCTCGGTGGTGGTGGACGTGATGCTCCCGATTGGCGTGCTGACCGAGGCCGTCGGCGCCTTTCAGGCCCGGTTTCCAACCACGCCGCTGCGGCTCTATGTCGAGGCCTTGGGCGCGGTGTTGAAACCGGTGCTGGACGGCCGCTGCGCCTTCGGTGTCATGGGCTCGCTCCCCACCGCCCCGCCCCACGTCACCCTGGAGCGGCTGCTGGGCGTACCCATGACGATGGTCGCGGCACCACAGCACCCCCTGGCCGCTTACCCCGGCCCGATCCCGTCCGACAGATTAGCAGAGCATATCCAGCTGGTGCTGACCGACCGGTCGGACCTATCGACCGGACGCGAGTTCGGCGTCATGTCGGCCACGACTTGGCGCATCGCCGACCTGGGCGCCAAGCACGCCTTCCTGCGCGCCGGCCTCGGCTGGGGCTCGATGCCCCTGAACGTGGTCGAGGCGGACATCGCCGCGGGCCTGCTGGTCGCGCTAAAGTTCGAGGACGGACCGCCACAGGGCGGCTTCATCATGCCCCTGTCGGCCGTCTATCCCACCGCCAGCCCGCCGGGTCCCGCCGGCCGCTGGCTTATCGACAGGGTGAAGCTTGAGGCGCTTGGCCGAGACGGTAGCGGCGCATAAGACATAGCCGCACGCCACAGCCGCACAAAATGGCCTGAAACGTCCGGACAATGTCCCCGGCGTGGCTTTTCGCCTTGTTTTAATGGCTTCAGTGTTAAGCGTCACTTCAAGCCATGAGGCCAGATATGTCCGATACCGCTTTGATCGTCATCGATGTCCAAGAGTCTTTCCGTCACAGGCCCTACTGGGACGACGCCGACGTCGCGCCTTTCACCGATAGGCTCCAGGCCCTGATCGACGGCGCTCGTGCGCAAGGCGTCCCCATCGTGCAAATCTTTCACGTCGAGTCGGGCGGCGCCTTTGCATTGGACTCTGGCTTCGTCACGACCCTCGCGCCCATCGCGTTTCCGCCCGACGTGGTGTTCCACAAGAGCAAGCACAGCGCCCTGGTCGGCACGGGTCTGGAAACCTGGCTGACCGAGCGGGGCGTGCGCCGGCTGATCATTGCCGGCATCCGCACGGAACAGTGCTGCGAGACCACCACCCGCCATGCCTCCGACCGAGGTTGGGCGGTAGATTATGTCACCGAGGCGACCCTGACCTTCGCCATGACCAATGCGGCGGGCCGCACCTTCAGCGCCGAAGAGATCAAGGCGCGCACAGAGCTGGTGCTCAGCGGACGGTTCGCCCGGATCGCGACGGTGGAGCAGGCCCTGGCCGGGCCGGTTCAGGCGCTGGCCGCATGACGAAGCCGCGGCGGCGCATTCCCATCCTTGTGGTGCTGCCGCCGCGCGCCTTGCTGCTGGATGTCGCGGGCCCCATCGAGGTGCTGCGCTTGGCCAACCTGGCGCAGGAGCAGGTTGTGTTCGATGTGACCTACGCCGCGCCGACCCAGGCCGTACAGTGCTCTATCGGCCTGACCCTATCGGGCGCCGGAGCGCTACCGGTGGCGATGGAGGCGGACATGATCGTAGTTCTCGTCGGCGCGACGCAGCGGCCGATGGGCGCGCCCCCGGACCCGGTGGCGGACAGCCAGGCGGAAACGGCGATCATCGATTGGCTGCACGCGACGATCCAGCCGGAGCAGCGGGTGATCAGCATTTGCGACGGCGCCCTGTTGGCGGCCCGCGCAGGCCTGCTCGACGGCTACGCCTGCACCACCCATCACGCGAGCTGCGCGCGCCTCGCCGAACTGGCGCCCAAGGCCCAGGTGCTGGAGAATCGCCTGTTCGTGGAGGATCGCAACCGCCTGACCAGCGCCGGCGTCACCGCAGGCGTCGATCTGATGCTGCATCTGGTGGCGAGCTGGACAAGCCCTGCGACAGCCGTCGCTGTGGCGCGCGCGCTGGTCGTCTATCTGCGGCGGGGGCCGGACGACCTCCAGCTTTCCCCGTGGCTGGAGGGCCGAAACCACCTGCACCCCGCCGTGCATAGGGCCCAGGACGCCATCGCCGCCGATCCAACCCGACCCTGGTCGCTCCAGGCCCTGGCGGCCGAGGCGCATTCCAGTCCCCGCCACCTCTCGCGCCTGTTCACCCAGCACGCCCATATGACGGTCAACGACGCCATAGCCCGCGCCCGCATCGCCCTGGCCCGCGACCTGCTCGGCCAGACGCGGCTGGACATGGAGCGCATCGCCGAACGCGCCGGCTTTGGCTCAGCCCGGCACATGCGCCGCGTCTGGAGCCGGTTCTACGCCACACCGCCGGTCAATCACCGCGGCGGCTGATGCTTGGGCGCCGGAGGTTCGCCGCTCACCGAAGGCGCCCCGACGAGAGCAGGCTTTGCAGCCCGTCTGGAAGATCGATTCCACCGGGCATGTCCGGCGCCAATTCGGAGCGTCCAAAGCGTGTCTCCATCGGTAGAACGCCGGCCCAGACCGGATACCCCGCCTCATCGTCGTCGCCCGGCGGCCCCGCGCGGGTTTTCACGCTCGCCTCCTCGATGTCGAAATACAGCACGCTCGCGCCCTTCAGCTCCTGCGCCGTCATCGGCCGCAGCGTCTCCCACCGGCCAGGGAATAGCCCATCCGTAAACCGCCGCAGCGCCTCGGCGGTCGCCTCGGGATCATCGACGATCTGGGCGCGGCCGAACACCATGGCGGAGCGATAGTTGACCGAGTGGTTGAAGGCAGACCGCGCCAGGACATAGCCGTCCATCAGGCTGACCGTCAGGCAGACCCGCTCGCCGACCACCTGGCGCAGAAACCGGCTGGCCGCGGAGCCGTGCCAATAGACCCGGTCGCCCTCGCGCCAGTGGATCGTCGGCGTCACATAGGGCTGCGCGTCGATCACATAGCCCACGTGGCAGAGGGGCGCCGCGTCGAGGACGGCGTGAACCTGTGCGCGCTCATGGCTGCCCCGTTTGTGGAGACGCCGGACGCGACTCCGCTCGGTGACAGGATAGGTCGACACATCATCGGTCAGGGTCGCATTCGCCACAGGCGCCTCCTTGAGACTGAGGCGTCGCCTATCGCCCCAAAGCGGATTGGCGAACACGGCCACTTGTGAATTTTTGACCAATCCACCTTACTGCAATGGATGACCTCATACCCGGCGGCCGCCTGGCTCCTTCTCGACCGCTCGGCGGGAAATCTCGAACAGCAGATCCATCATGGGATCCGCGACCGCATCCTTGATGGGCGCCTGAAGACGAACGACCGCCTGCCGTCTTCGCGCGCCTTGGCGATCTCGCTCCAGGTCGCCCGTTCGACCGTCGCCGGCGCCTATGAGCGGTTACGGACAGAAGGGTTTATCGAGGCGGCCCAAGGCTCAAGCACCCGCGTCGCCGCACTTCCAGCTCCGCCCCAGGGCGCGCGGGGCGACTCAGTCCCGCCTTCGCCCAAGCCAAGGCCTGAGCCTGAGCGGTTCCTGCCGTTCCGCCCCGGCCTTCCCGATCTGGACAGTTTCCCGCAAACCGTCTGGGCGCGCTGCCTTGCAGGCCGCGCCCGTCATCTGCGCCTGCATGATCTAGGGTATGGCGGCGAAACCGGCCTGCCAGAACTCCGCGCGGCCATCATCGAGCATGTTGTGCGGGCGCGGGGCGTCTTGGCCGACCCGGAGCAGCTGATCGTCATGCCCTCGGCGTCCGCCATCCTCGACCTTCTGGCGCGGCTAAGGCTCACCCATCGCCCTCAGACCGTCTGGCTGGAGGAGCCAGGCTATGTCACCGCCCGCGAGATTTTCCACGCCGCCGGCGCTCGACTCGTCCCCGTGGCGTGCGACGACGAGGGAATGATCGTTGAGGGCGAAGGGCGACCGCCGCCAACGATGATCTATGTCACGCCCTCGCACCAATACCCGACCGGCGTGGCCATGAGCCTGCGCCGCCGGCTGGCGCTGCTGGAGTTTGCGGCGACGCACGGCGCCATCGTGATCGAGGACGACTATGACAGCGAGTTCCACTACGCCTCGCGCCCGCTCGCCGCCCTGCAGGGCATCGACCGGACGGGGTGCGTCGCCTATGTGGGCACCTTCTCCAAGGTTCTGGCGCCAGGCATCCACGTCGCCTATGCCGTGCTTCCGCCCGCGCTGCTCGATCCGGCCCGCACGCTGCTTCGTCGCCAGGGCGGCTCGGTGTCGGTCCACGTCCAGGCGGCGCTATACGATTTTCTGAACGAGGGGCATCTGCGGGCCCATGTGCGGCAGATGCGAAGCCTCTATCAGGCGCGCATGGCGGCGACGCGAGATGGGTTGCGGGACGCCTGTAGAGATACCCTAGATATCGGCCCCGGTGATGGCGGCCTGCAACTTGCCGCCTGGTTTCGAGACAAGAGCGCCGACGACGACGCTGCAGCCCGCTTCCTTCACGCCCAAGGCATCGGCGCGATGGCGCTGTCGCCGTTCTATCTGGGCGAACGCCGGCCAGGGCTTCTGTTCGGGATCGCTGGCGCCACACCTGAACGGGTGGCGAAGCTTGCGGCCGTGATCAAGCGCTACACCATCGCCTTGACCAGAACATAACACGAACGTATACTGTGCGTATTGTTGGGAGGAGATGCCGATGCCGGAGTTTCAAACCATCTTCCGGCTGGGTCGCCGACCTGGGGAGGGCGTGTTCTGCGACGCGGACGGCCTGTTAGTGGGCGAGGTGGCGTTGCTGGAGCGGTCCTCGGACTTGGGCGACGCCCAGGGCTGGCGTCCGCGCCCCGTGGCCGACCTCAATCGCGACCTGAGCCGCTGCTATGGGCTGCCCATAGAGATCAAGACCAAGGCTGGCGGACTGGAGAGCGTCGCCCGGGCGCTTGGACGCGGCGATCTCGCCCAAGCCCAGATGACGGCCCTACACCTGCGCTTGCCAGACCCGCCGGACCTGGCGAAATCGGCCGGCGACGTCCAGGCCTTGATCGACCTGGCCCGGCGGCTGGACGCCAGCGGCCGATTGAAAGGCGAATTCGACCCTGATCTGCACCCTCATTGGCCGGCGGGCAGTCCCGGCGGCGTCGGCGGTCAATTCGCCCCTAAAGGGTCCGGGCGCGGAACGGCGGCTGGCACGCCCACGAGGCGAAACAGGTCAGGCGCCGGCCGAAGTTATTCGCCGGCCCAGCAAGCGACCAACCGCGCGCAGTCTGAATTACTTCTCGCCAATCCGAAGGTGCAAGGGCTGCTGAGCGTGATCGCGGACAGAGAAAGTCGCGGCAGATACAATGTGATCAACGGCGAGGTATTTTTCAGCGACTATTCAAAGCATCCTAATCGGCATGCGCCAGGTTCAACAAGCACGGCCGCCGGCGCGTTCCAATTCAATCACGAGACATGGGTCGAAGTCGCCTCGCCATTGGGCTTGAACGATTTTACCCCTGCGTCACAGCGGCTTGCCGCCGCTTACAAGCTTAAACATGCCGGAGCTGTCGCCAAGCTTGAAAAAAACGATGTCGCAGACGCAATATTTGATGCGGCAAAAGTATGGGACTCTCTACCAAAAGATAAAACAGACAAAAGCAAATCGGGCCATCATCGTGCATTTCAACCCATTATTGACTCTTACAAAACTGCACTTGCGGCGCTCCTGGCGCCCAAGAAAGCCAATTAGATGAAACATTTAATTATTACATCGGCCGCTTTGGCGATGCTATACCTGCCCCTCACTGTAGGGCAAACGGCTTTTGCATTCACGCCAAGCGCAAAATCTTCGGTTATTCAGTGCCCCGGCATAGTCGATTGCAACGAGGACAGACGCATATTTGCGCACTCGAAACCTTATGCAGTGTGGAGAGCCCGGATGATTCGACAAGGCTGGAAACCTCGAGTTACAAATGATACGTATACTGATGGAACAAAGGTAAAAGCCTCTGGCGACGCCCGGGACATGTTAGACGCCGGGTTCGTTGAGATCGAGACATGCACGGGAACGGACGACAATGTTTGCTGGTTTAACTTTAAAAAAGGTAACCGCTGCTTAAGAATAATAACCATAGGCGAGCTAAATGGCGAAATAAAAAATAAATATCGCTCCCCTACATTTTACTCCAAAAATATATGGCTATGTCCCACGAAAAAAATTACGAAGTGAATTTATATTCAATATGCTTAAGCGCTTAACTGATAAGGCGATGCAAGAAAAACAAAAAGCATCGGTGAGGTTTCACGCCATTTATATTCTCAATTTTATAGGCGCTGAGCACGCCTTCCCCGGGCCATAGCGATGGTGAGCGTCACCCTCGGCCTAGAGATGGACTTAGAACGAGCCTCCCCTACCCGCCCACATGCGCGATATTGTCTTCGGAGTTCCGGTCGATGGCCTTGTTGTAGGGGTCGACGCCGGCGAAGGCGGGCGGGCGGGCGACGGTGAAGTGGAAGGTTTGGCGGCCTGAATAGATGGGGACGTGCTCGAACAGGACCACGTCCTTGGCGGTGAACTCGCTGCGACCCGGCTCCTTGGCGAAGAGGCCGATGTCGAAGGACTCGTTCAGGGGCGCGGGCGTCTCCTTGCCCTTGCCGTCGGCGTAGAGTTTGGCGCCGGAGACCTGCAAGGTGACGTCGTAGCGGCCGTCGGGGCGGCGTTTGGATGTCGCCTTCAGCGCTTTCAGATCATAGAGCGTGATCTTTTCGAATAGGTCGGTGATCAGCTGCTGCTTATCCGCCGGCGCCTCGGCGCGCAGGTCGGCGAGGAAGTCCTTTGTGGTTGGATAGGGCGCCCCCTTGAACGCGTAGCGCGCGATCAGCTTTTGTAGCGCCCGATTGACCGGCCCCTCGCCCAGCTCGTCCTGAAGCCGATACATGACCAGCGAACCCTTGCGATAGTAGATATAGGGCTGCCCCTCGACACGGTAGAGCGGCTGCTCCTCGCTCGCCTCGCCGCCCCGTGCGCGCAGGTAGCTGTCCAGCTCATACTTCAGGAATTTGCGAATCTGGTCCGGGCCATAGAGGTGCTTCATGGCCATCAGGGCCGAGTATTGGGCGAAGGTTTCGCTCAGCATAGCGCCGCCCTGCATGTTGGCGCCGATCACCTGGTGCGCCCACCACTGGTGGCCCAGCTCATGGGCGGTGACATAGGTGACCATATCGATCTTGGCGCGGTCGCGCGCGTCGATGATGAAGCCGATGCCTTCGGAATAGGGGATGGTGTTGGCGAAGGACTGGGCGAACTGGGCGTAGTCGGGGAACTCAAGGATCCGCACCTGACGAAACTGATAGGGGCTGAAATTGGCCTGATCGTAGTCGAGCCCGACCTTCAGCGCCGCAATCATGCGATCCACATTCCAGGGGTGCTGGGGATCGTAATAGATGGCCAGATCGACGCCCTTATAGCTCTCGTGACGCACGGCGTATTTGGCCGATTGCACCGAGAAGAACATGTTGATGGGCGCCTCGGTACGGAACTCGCTGATATGCCGACCGCCCGCGATACGGTCGGCGACGCGATAGCCCGGCGCGATGGGCGTCTGGTCGGGCAGGGTAGACACGGTGATGTCCGAGGCGACCCAGTCGGCGTCCTTGCGCAGACCGTTGAACTGGCGCGCGGCTTCGTCGTCCAGATTGGGCATCCGTAGCTCTGGTGTCAGGCCGTACTTTCGCCGCTTGGACCGGTCCTGCAACAGGCCCGTCCGATCCATGCCGAGCGCGGGCGTCAGCTCGTCATTGGTCAAGAAACTCCCGTTGTGGACGATGCGCGTGGTGTTGTCGGAATTCTTGAAGCCGTGCTGGCCGCGCCAAGTGGTGAAGGACAGCTTGCGGATTTCGCCGGGGGCCATCGGCGCATCAAAGGCGAAGATGCGATAGTTGAACCGGTCGTAGGTCTTGAGCGGGCGGGCGCCGTCGACCGACAGGCTGCGCACCACCAGATCGCGATTAAAGCGGATGTGCAGGTCCTTGATCGGGGCCGACGTCTTGTTCTGGAACGTATAGACGCCGCGCGTGATCGCCGCCGGCTGGTCCGGATAGAGGTCGATGTTCAGCTTGACGTCGATGATCTTGGGCTGGGGGACCGTTTCGTACGGCAGCAGCGTCTTTTCATAGTCCGCCATATACCGCTCTTCGCCGAGCTGGGTGCGATAGGCGTTCCACACATTGGTGTTCAGGAAGATAAACCCGCCGAGCCCCGTCGCGACGACGAGGCCCAAGGCCAAGAGGCCGCTCGCAGGCCCCGCCAACCGATGGGGAAGGCGCCTGATCCGAGGCCAAAGCGCCCCGCTGGGACCGCGCCGCCACAGGCCGTAGATCAGCACGATCAGTCCTAAGGCGACGCTCGACCAGTAAGCCCTAAACCAGGCCCGCGCGACGCCGGCGAGGCCCAGGCCATTCATGTCCGACAGGGGCACGTCCGGGCCGGAGCCATACTGATAGAGGTTATGCTCCCAGCCCAGCTTGGACATGACGATCTGGGAGATGATGAACAGCACCGCCAAGCCCCAGCCGATGAACTTGTGGGGCGCGAGCGTCTGAAAGAAGACCGCCAAAACGGCGAGCAGGATGAAATCCAGGCCCTCGGGAAGAAGGTACCAGCCGATATATTTGCCGAACTCGAAATGGGCGTAGCCGCGCAGGAGCTGGACCAAGACGCCGGTCAAAATGCTGACGCCAAGCATGGAAAATAGCACGAGCGAGATGGCCGCGATCTTCGGCGCCACGAACACCCAGTCCGGTACGGGCGTGACGTCGATCAGCTCGTCGGTCTTGCGGTCGCGCTCCCGCCAGACCAGTTCGCCAGCGTAGTAGATGGCCACGATCAACGGAATGAACCCGAAGGCGCCCCGCGCGATCATGATCATCTCCCGCGTCACCGGATAGATGTTGTCGCCGTAAAGACTGTCCGTAACCGTAAACCACAGGCCCACGCCGGCATTGAAGACGCCCAGCGCCAAGAGCACGAAAAAAGCCGGGCTTTTGAACACCTGGGCCATGTCGAAGCGCGTGCGGGCGATGAACTGGGCCAGCAGAACCCGCGCGCCAAAGGTCCGCGTGGGCCGAACCGGCGGCGATAGGGCAGTGGATCCAACCTTGGGACCCGCCTCAAGCGCCTCACGCTCAGCATCGCGGCGCCGTCCCCGATTGGCGACCGGCTCGAACCGGAACAGACCATAGGCGCCCGCCAACAGCGCCACGCCGATCCCGCTCCACAGCAAGCGGTTCCACAACAGCGGCCCAAGGAGAGACGGCAGCAAGGTATTGCGTTCGTCGGCGGTCCAATACCGCGTCGCCGAGCCGAAGGCGCCGATGCCAAAGGGCTCCAGATAGGCCACGAGGGTCCTGTACTCCGGCTTAGCCCCGAGCGCCGTGGTGACAATGTAGAGCACCAGGAACGCGACCACCCCGACATAGCTCGCCATCATGGATCGTGTGGCCGCCGCCAGCGCAAAGAAGACCGCCGAGATGAAGAACAGGCTCGGCAGGGCGACGACCCCATAGGCGTAGAGGTAGTCTTGGGCGCGGAAAGGTCCGACCTTTTCTGAGTCCAACCACGGCATGGCCGAGCCCACGAGCACAGCCAGCGGAACCGCCAGGAAGGCCAGCGCCACGGCCGCCCAGGCGCCCGCAAACCGCCCATAGAGGTAGTCGAACTTGGTGATCGGGGTGGCGCGGATGATCGGTCCAAAGCCGCTATCATCGTCGCGCACCACCACATTGGCCACCAGCGCGGTGGAGAAGAACATAAAGAACAGAGAGAAGATCAGACAAACTTGAACGAGGGCGGCTGGCGAATTGACGTGGACGTTGGAGGTGGCGCCGATCCGGACAAAGTCGGTCGTCACCGAGCCATAGGTGAGCAGGAAGACGATAATCGTCGCCACCCAGAATACAGGCGATTTCAGCTGATAGCGCAGTTCGAACGTCGCGACCTTGCCGAACGTGAAGCCGGCCATGGGCTCAGGCCGCCTTGGAGGCGGCCTGACGCGCCCCATAAAGGGTGGAGAAGTAGACGTCCTCCAGACTGCCGACATGGGGCGCAAAGCCCTCGCCGGGATCGGCGTCGGCGACGACGTGGACGGCGGTGCGTCCACCCGACAGTCGGGTGGAGATGACAGCGTGCCGCGCCCGCAACGCAGGGACCTCGCTCTTGTCCACCGTCTTGATCCAGATACGCCCCTTCAGGTCGGCCGCGAGCTGGGCGGGGACGCCCTGGCGCAGGATTCGCCCCCCGTCCATCACCGCCATGGTCTGACAGAGGTCAGACACATCCTCGACGATGTGGGTAGACAAGATCACCACCACGGTCTCGCCGATCTCGGCCAGAAGGTTCAGGAAACGGTTGCGCTCCTCAGGGTCCAGCCCCGCGGTCGGCTCATCGACGATGATCAGGGAGGGGCCGCCGATCAGGGCCTGGGCGATGCCGAAACGCTGGCGCATCCCGCCGGAAAAGCCCGCCAGCGCCTTGCGACGCACGCCATAGAGGTTGACCTGCTCCAACAATCGCTCGACCTCGGCCTTTCGCTCGCCCGCATGGGCGAAACCCTTGAGCACCGCCATATGGTCCAGCATGTCGTAGGCCGAGACCCGCGGGTAGACGCCGAAATCCTGGGGCAGATAGCCGAGCGTCCGGCGCAGCGCCTCTGGATCGCGGATCACATCGATGTCGTTGAAGCGGATATGACCCGACGTTGGGGTCTGGAGCGTCGCGATACAACGCATCAGGGTCGATTTGCCGGCGCCGTTGGGACCAAGGAGCCCAAACATGCCGCGCGGAATCGATAGGCTGACCCCATCTAGCGCGCGCACGCCATTGGGGTATTGGTGCATTAGATCATCGATTTGCAGCATCGCCCGCCTCGTCCGCCCTTCCCCATAGGCTTCCCCGAACCCCGCAGACCATAGCTGCACGCCCCATATGCGGGCGGCAAGTGAAACCGGCGTCATCTTGTACGACGCTACAGCTTGAGGACCCTTTATGACCGACTACGCCGTCCCGCCGCTCCCGCCCACCAGCCTGCCGACCCTGGGTTCAGGCTCGCTCTTTCCGGTGCGCCGGGTGTTTTGCGTTGGCCGTAATTACGGCCTGCACGTCAAGGAGATGGGCGGCGACCCCAAGGAGCAACCGCCGCTGTTCTTCACCAAGCCCGCCGACGCCGTGGTTGGTCCGGGCGGCGCGGCGCCCTATCCCTCGGCGACCAAGGACCTGCACCACGAGATCGAACTGGTCGCGGCGCTGAAGGCCGGCGGCTCCGACCTGTCGCCCGAGGCGGCGCTGGCCTTGATCTTCGGCTATGCCGCGGGCGTCGATCTCACCCGCCGCGACCTCCAGGCCGCCGCCAAGCGAGACGGTCAGCCCTGGGATTCCGGCAAGGCCTTCGACGCCTCCGCCCCTGTCGGCGCGATCCGCCCGGCCGACCAAGTCAAAGACCTCACAGGCGCCATCAGCCTCAAGGTCAATGGCGAGGTGCGCCAGGATGGCAAGCTCAGCGACATGATCTGGTCGGTGGCGGAAGTCATCGCCCAAGCCTCCAAACTCTGGCGGCTCGAGCCCGGCGACCTGATCTTCACCGGCACCCCCAATGGCGTCGGCCCGCTCAACCGCGGCGATCAGGTGCTCGGTGAGATCGACGGGGTTGGCGAGGTGGCGTTTACAGTGAGCTAGAGCATGATGCGATCAAACGGAAGCGTTTGATCGCATCATGCTCTAGCTTCAAAAGTTGGTGCTATTCCAAAGACTTCGTCATGGTGAGGAGCCCCTGCAAGGGGCGTCTCGAAGCCCGCATACCCGTCACAGCGGCGCCTTCGCCCGGAAGTCCACATCGCTATCGGCGGCGAGATAGGTGAAGGCCACCCAGGCGGCGACCGCCTTGTCCATGCGGTGGGGGTCGACCTTGTCCAAGGTGTCGTCGGCGGAGTGGTGGATGTCGAAATAGTGGGTCCCGTCCTGCTGCAGATCGGCGATTGGGACATGGGGGCTGAGCGGGTCGATGTCCTCGCCGCCGCCCCGCGCGGGGGCGCGATCGACATAGGCCGGCAGGGACGCGATCACCTCAGCCAGCATCGCCCCATACGGCGTCTTGGCGGCCGCGCCCGGCAAGGCGATGCCGTAAACCGGTTCCGCGCCGAAATCGCACTCGGCGGCCACGACATAATGAGCCTGTTCGGCCGCGGAGCGAACGGCGGCGAAGGCCGGGCCGGCGAAGGCGATCTCCTCGGCCCCGAACAGGGCGACGCGCACGGTGCGGCGCGGCGCGCGCGGCATGTCCAGGATCAGCTTGGCGGCGGCGGTGGTGATGGCGGCGCCGGCGCCATCGTCAATAGCGCCCGTCCCTAGGTCCCAGGAATCCAGATGGCCGCCGATCAGCACCACCTCGTCCGGCCGCTCGCGCCCAACAATATCGGCCACCACCGTATCGGCCGTCGCGCCCGGCTTGAACGTGGGCGTCAGCACCAGATGCATGCGGAGCGGTTGGCCCTTCAGACTGGGATCCGCGCTCAGGCGATCAAGCTGTTCGGCGTCGGGAACCGACAGGGCGCCGGCGGGGATCGGAGCCATGCCGGGCGGGAAATCGGTGGCGCCGGTATGGGGTAGGCGGCTGTCGCTGGTCGACAACGAGCGAACCAGATAGGCGACCGCGCCGCGCTTTTCCGCCTCCGCCGCGCCCAAAAAGCGCATCACCGCCAGGGCGCCATAGCCCGACCCGTCCTGAGCGCGCACCATCGGCTGGGTGACGACGACGATCTTTCCGGAAAGGCTACCGACCGGCTGGGCCAACATGTCGGCATAGGTGTGGAACAGGGCGACCGGCGCCTCGATCCCTTCAGGCGGGGTCGCGCCCGCATTGCCGAGCGAGGTCACCATAAGCTTCTGGACAGAGGGCGAGATCAGCTCCGCCCGCTCCTCGCCACGAGTCCAGCCGGGCACGGGGAAGCTTTCGATGTGAACGTTCTGGAATCCCATGGCCTCCAGCCGCGCCACGGCCCACTGGGCGGCAAGATGCTCCTTCTGAGAGCCGGCCAGCCGCTCGCCGATCTCTGTCGTCAGATCGCGCAGAAAGGGATAGGCGGGCGAGCCCTTCAGCGCCTGATCCCGCAGGGCGGCGGCGTTGGCCTGAAGTTGGACGGGGTCGGGCGTGGGGGCTTGAGCCTGAGCCAGACTGGCCCACGCGATGAGGGCGGTGGCGAGAGCGAACATCTTGGCGGGCATCGGCGCATCCATGACCAGAAAAGCTGAAGGCGACAGACGGACGGAGCGAGCGTCGCCTGTCAAGCCAGCGCTATGCGGAGCGCAACGAGGCGGTCAGGTCGGGAGCTGGGGAGAAACCTCATCTCCGCTTATCCCAAGTTTTAGGCGACCTGGGCGGCCAGGGCTTCGATACGCTGAGCCGCCTGGTCCAACGCCTGGGCGGCGCGCGCCTCGGCCCGGGCTTGATCGGATTGCAAGCGCGCCAGTTCGGACTGGGCCTGGGCCAGGCGAGACCTTAGATCCAGCACTTCGTCGGAGATCATCAGCGAGGACATCAGGAACAGGCGCAGATCGCCGACCTGACCGACGGCCGCAGCCACCTCTCGCACCTGGCGGTCAAACTGGCGAGCCAGCGCCTCGACATGAGCTTCCTGCCCGTTCTCGCAGCCAACCGCATAGGCGTTGCCATTGACCGTAACTGTCACCGTGGCCATCAGGCCGCCTCCTCATTCAACCCGTTGCTCTCAGGCTTTGATCTCGTCTCGTCCTCACCGAGCGCGGCGCGCACCTCGGCGGCTGCTCGCCCAAGCGCCTGGGACGCCGCGACCGCGGCCGACTCCAACTCGCCCTCACGGGCGCGGGCGGCGGCGAGGTCTGCAGCCAAACGGGCGCGGTCGCTTTCCAGCGCGGCGTATGCGGCGCCGTCGAGCGCCCCCACTGGCGTCGAAACCTTAGCTGCGCAGGCCGCTTCCAACTGCTCCAGCGCACGATCC
>Ga0116229_10004246_pt1 | contig 23504 bp, 18 predicted proteins | sample S1TSphgellanicum_3_FD_87313 | JGI IMG/M metagenome (GOLD analysis project Ga0116229, IMG submission 87313) | Host-associated microbial communities from peat moss isolated from Minnesota, USA - S1T2_Fc - Sphagnum magellanicum MG | ecosystem: Host-associated > Plants > Peat moss > Unclassified...
AAACATAGGTCATAATGTGCAATTTGTCACCAAAAAGTAAAAAAGGGGCCTGGAAGGGGAAGGGGGGGGGGGTGGTGGTTTGAAATTGGATTTTTGTCACTAACTTAGTATGAACTAGTTTCATGCTGAGTTGCTTTGACCAACGCATCTAGCTCATGACCCACTCTGAAACTTATTTTCCCTTTTTTGAGGTCAAGTTCATGCCGAATTGCTCTGCCCGATGCATCTAGTTCACGACCCACTCTGAAACTTATATTCCTTTTTTTTGAGGTCAAAGGGTTTAGAGATTACACTAATGCCTGGAGAAAAGGTCTAGCATTGCACAAACAAGTGTTGAGAGAGAACACCAAGACTTGGAAGAGGGGTTTAACATTGTGAAAACAAGCGTTGAGAGAGAACTCCAAGGCTTGGAGAAGGGGTTTAACAATGTAGAAACAAGTGTTGAGGGAGGGAAGTTGCATTGTAAACATCCACCAAAAAATGCATGGCAAAGGAAGTGTGCTTGCATTGTCGATTGTCCATTATACATCGTACATTTAGTTCTACAACAAGAGCACCAACAACCTTACCTCAACATTTTTCTTAGGTGAAGCATAGTTTTAGTTGCAACCATGACCCTCATATTGAATAGTTATGATGAAAACAAAGTTTTTTACAACTAACGCCTAGAAGACCTCACCCTATGGCAAACATTTTTGTTCTCATTGTGATCATTTTTGGTGTTTGTTCATTTGGTTTGTGTGTTTGCTTTCAAACTTTGCAATCTTCTATAGACTTTAACCTCTTCATGGCTTGCCCAATCATTGAAGAAATTTCAAATTTTGGATCCCCTAAAACTTACATTTCATGAATATTCTTTAACCCTAGAACTTGTTGACCATGGCCTGAAACATTTAAAAACACCAAAACTTGTAGAACCTAGAGTCCAAGAGATTTTATATGAGAGCCATGGCCTTTTAGTACCCCCTTTGATGAATGATTTTGTTGTTAAATATATTTTGTTATTGCCCATGGACTATCCATGTTGTGGCATCTTCATCAAGTAAACAAAGCTTGGTTCAAGGTTGTGGGCAAAACTTTGACATGGAAAGCCTTAGAAATTGTCAAATTTAACAATGCTTCTTACCATCACACAATTGTTATACAAGGTCCTCCAAAGCTTTTTTTTAAAGCTCAATTAAAATTTTTATTAAAATGTTTACAATATTGCATCATGGCCAATGACTCACTAGATTCACTAGATGATACTAAAACTTGACATTTGTAAATGACCTTTCACTATGTATATTTTTAGAATTTTGAACCACATGACTACCATTGCCCATATCTCCTTTAATCAATCTTAATATTCTTGGTGGTTTTGATTCTGGATATGATGATGGTGAGGTCAAAATTCTTATGATTTTGTTGGTTTAGGCCTCAGATGCAAACTTTTAATTTGAGTGACTAGTTTGAATGTTCCAAATTTTTCTTTTGACCATCATTATTTCTTGATTTTGGCTTAATGATTTTTAACCCACAACCCTGCTTAGTGGTGTTGTTGGTTTGTTTTTTTCTCATGATCTGGTTGTGAAAACATGGTTGATTGGGTTGGATTAGACCTGAAATCATCAGTTTAAATTAAATGGCTAGGGGACATCAACTACATTGTTTTATGATCAAACTTTAGAATGTTGATTTCAGTTTTGATGATGTAGTGATCAAAATTTCATGTATTTTGTTGCATCAAATCTAATATCCCCATGTCCAACCTCGGTTGGTGGTCATAATGGTTTGACCCTCCCATTCTAATCACATTCTTGAACTACATTCTAGACTATTAATCTTTAACCCTAAATAGCATATGCCTTTCGTGGTCTTGGTGGTCTTCATTTTGGATAAGATGGTGGTGGTGGCCAAAAAAATTATGATTTTGTTGGTTCAAGTTCTAGATCCAGACCTTTAGCTTGAGTGATTAATTTAAATACTCCAAATTCTTCTTCTAACCATCATCCTTTTCTTGATTCTAACCTAATCATTCCTAACCCAAAACCTTAAAACCCCCTCGATGGTCTTGTTAGTTTTTTTTCCCATGATCTAGTTGTGAAACATGGTTGATTGGGTTGGATCAAATCTAAAATCATCACTTTGAATTGAATGGCCAATGGACATCATTTACATTCTTCTTATGATCATGATTAGAATGTGCATTCTAGTTCTAATGATGCAATGATCAAAACTTCATGTATTTTGCTACATCACATTTGAGATCCCCATGTCTAGCCTTGGGTGGTGGTCATAATGGTCTGAATTCCCATTCTAGTCAAATTGTCCTAATTGTCTACTTTGATTGTATTTAAACACCTAATTTCCAATGTATTTTAGTCTACATGTGGTGGTTAAATTATGTTATGTGCAATGTTTCCAAAAATGGCAGACCTTTGGGCAAACATAAAAGCTGAAACAAATGTACAAGAAACGCAATAATCTAAATTTGTTGCATTACACAAAATTAAGGTCCTTCAAAGAAAAAAGGTTCTTAAACACATTATGGAATCTCTTCACCTTAACACCATGGTAGCTTGTTATAAGAAACATTTTGCAAGCTACAACATGGGTAAAAAATACGTGATTCAACTCATCCATGTTGCAGTGTGGAAGCAAGTTTACATAGATTACCAATTGCATCACCAAAATTTTGTTTTTGTAAAAGAAACTTTGAAGGATCGTCTTCATGATAGCCTCAAGGAGTTTCAAAACATGAATTAACAATGAAAAGGGATCGAAAAGAACCACATTGCAATCTAATGAGGTGCTAAAGTGCTTAAGAGCCAAAAGTGGACATTCAACCAAGAATGTCTTGAAAAGACATCAAAATTTGTTATATGGGTCATTTGTATCTGTACCCTCAACTCGATCATCTAATTATGTTGACCCAATACCTTTTACATTTAACCCTAATGCTTCACTGAATTCTAGGCCATCTATAAGTGATAATGACAAGTTAATGACCAAAGCAAAGATGTTACAAATCCAATCCAAGAGCATGGCAATAGTTGCAACTCGATTCTCCATAACCTCCAACATCTGAAACGCCTTCCTAGCTAACAAAGTTGATATCAACAACTAGAAATTACATAAGATGAAAATTAGTAACTTGAAAATAACTAGAGACCTAGGTGTCATCATAAAATACAAGTTTAAAATAGGGATTAGATTAATTTTGACTTACAGCAAAAAATCCCTAGCCTAGCTGTGTGTAGTTAGGTTAGCATCTTGATCACCTATGACCTCATATGTGAGGTCTATGCGTCTCTTATGTAGTAAGTTAATTAATAGATAGTCAAAGTACTCATCTCCATGGGTGAAGTATTGGCGCTAGTCCCTATAAACACTTAAGTGTCATAAAATGCTCACATCATGAAAGGAGCCTAGGTAGCCACCATTTATGTAAATGAACAAGCCTTGATGGTCCAAAATGACCATGTTGTTCATTGCATAAATCTTTTTCTGCTCATTGAACCATGTATGATGTGCCTCACTTTGCCAAGGCTTGCGAATCTTAATCAATGTCCCATCAATGAACCCAATACACCTTGGCAATTCTCGCAAATGTGTCCCTAACCTAACCCTCTCCTTAGGTGTGAACCATTGAATCTCATCTGAGAGTACATGGTTGATGCATGATACAATGAACAATGCATCATCACATAATGCAAATTTTGACCATTTCCACATGAAAGCGTCATACATGGTGATGTAGTCATGCTTCATGTAGAGTTGAGGATGCGTTGTTCATGTGTCAACTCAGAGGGCATGCTTGATACTATTGAAACCTCACCAATGATGATGCAATAAAACCCATCAGATTTGAAAACCCTAACCCTAAAGTCCAAAACCTAAACCTTAACCTTAAGTAAAAAATCAGACCTTAAACCCAGCCCCTAAACCCTAATCTTAAACACAAAAAATTAAACCCTAAACCCTAAATTTCAGACCTGGAAACCTTAACCTTAAGGACCAAAACCAAGACCCTAACCCTAAGCCAAAAAAATCAAACCTGAAACCCAACCCTAAAACCTAAACCCTACTCTTAAACACAAAAAAATCAGACCTTAAACCCTGAATTTCAGACTTGAAAACCCTAACACTAAGGACCAAAACCTAGACCTGCACCCTAAGCCAAAAAAATCAGACCTGAAACCCAACCCTTAAACCTAAAACCTAGACCCTAATTTCAAACACAAATTATCAAACCATAAACCCTAAATTTCAGACCTGAAAACCCTAACCCTAAGCCAAAAAATCAGACTTGAAACCCAACCCTGAAATTCTAAAACCTAAACACTAATCTTAAACACCAAAAATCAGACCCTAAACCCTAAATTTCAGACTTAAAAACCTTAACCCTAAAGTTTAAATCCTAAAACCTACCCTTAATGGACAAAAATCTGACCTTAAACCCTAATCCTAAGGCTTAAAACCTAAACCCTAACCATAAACAATAAAAATTAGACCTTAAACTAGAAAATTTAGACATGAAAACCCTAACCCTAAAACATAAAAACAAGGCGCAAACCCTAAACCCTAAACGAAAAACCCAAAATTAATGGACAAAATCCAGACATTAAACCTTAAACCTAAAGTTAGCATGACAACTTTATCTGTAGATCATGAATGGGTTGAAATTGTTGAAACCACTAGAGAGGGCAATTCATCAAACTCTACCAAGGTGAAGTTGGTCAAAGTCTTGAACAAATTTGGTGTGGCTCACATTGTACTCAACACATCTCCAACACAAACTATTGGGTCTATGGATTGTCCTACCCCCTCCTCAATCTCATGGGATGTGAAAAATTCATGATAGTTGCAAGGAACCACCATGTAATGGAAAATAGCCATGTTGTCTTCAATCATATCCCCTAGTATCTCCTCATTATTTGAGAAAGAAGTAAAATGATCACTATTAGAAGAAGCATTGCTCTCACTTGAAGAAGACATCTTTGGTCTCAAATGAAAATGAGAAAAAAAATGTTTACAATGAACTCCTTGTTATATAGCCCTCATGAGAACTTAAGCTATACCTTATATAATTTTACATCATCCCTAGTCTACACCAAAGTCTAGTCCATCTGGACTGAATTTTTCTTCATCATTCTACATACACATAAAACATAACCTTAAAACTACATTGCTAACCTTAGTTTCATCATTGCCTTGCATCCATGGTGTTGCTCACCATGAACCCTACCTTGAAAATGTTATTCATAACTAGTGCCCTAATATGAAAACAACCCTTTAAACCTTTTTTAAATCACCCTTTAAAGTCCACAAAACCAAACCCTAAGCAATAAACACTAAACCCTAAAACCCATAGCTGTAAATGGTATAAATTATTAAGTCCCCATAGCCTTAGGCCCCCTGGCCCATTAGCCCTAGTTCCCATTGAACTAACTACAATAACACTAGCCCCCATTATCCTAGGCCCCATAGTGATATATGTCCAAAGCAACTAAACCTTTAAAACTTTGTAAATCAAACCCTAAACTACAAATTAGCCAATGGCCCTAACCAATACCCAATAACCATGGCCGATAGCCACATAGCACCTTAAACCCCTAGCACCTAGCTCCCTAGCCCCTAGCTCCCCACCCTAGCCATGGGGAGCCTGTGGAAAAAAAAACCCTGCTTTGATCAATTTCGGGAACCCCTCCTGGCTTTTCTCAGTTTGGACCCTATCCGCTTGCTTTACGGACAACACTAAATAAGGGATGAGAGGTCAGAAAGGGGGTGAAAGTGGGGCCTAACTGGGCATACCTTTCTGGATAACTTCCAATAAACAAGAATTAAAGAGGAAAAGGTGTGGATTTGCTGTTTTTTTATTAGGTGCTTTCATAATGTTATTGAATACTGAACAATTTTCTCACTGAAAATTTATTTAAATCAAAACTCAAAATTATAAGGGAATTTGGGTGTTCTCTTGGTATTGTTGGGACACGTTTAGTAAGTAGGATTTAATGAAGGTGATTTTTTTTATAAAAAAGACTCAAGGTGTGGGAGGATATTGAATTTTGAGTAGTTTTTGTCATTCAAAATTTGATTAAATTACAAACATAGTTTTGAAAGTAATAATTAATTGAGTAACCAATTCCACGCTTTGGCCAATGGCAAAAGCTACACTACCTAGTCTATTTATCAAGGATAGTTTTGAAAGTAATAATTAATTGAGTAACCAATTCCACACTTTGGCCAATGGCAAAAGCTACACTACCTAGTCTATTTATCAAGGAAGCTATTTTGTTTGTCATGTTGAGATCTCCCAAATCACAGTTCTTCTTGCCACCTCTTGGTACTATCAGAAAGTTCTCAATCACCAGGGGTGAATTGCATTGGATGTTTTGACTTATGGTGGAAAAGTTATTGAATATTAAACAATGTTTTTTTTTTTGATATTTCATTTAAATCAAAACTAAAAATTATAAGGGATAAATGACCACTTAAAATTATATGGGAATTTGGGCACACTCTTGATATTGTTGGAAAGCCTTGGATGAATATGACTTAATGAAAGTAATTTCAAAAAAAAAAACCTGAAGTGTTGAATTTTGAGTATTTTTTGTCATTGAAAATTTAATTTAATTTAATTATAAAAGATGGTTCTAGAACGAAAAGTTAGTTGGGTAGCCAATTCACACTTGGGACAATTACATTCATAATTGCTCCAAGTTGTTTAACGATTTTAAGAAAATCAAATATATATTTTCTTGCAATAAACTATGTATTCTAAATCTTAAGATTTTATTATTTTTTAATTCATGTTCACAATGTTGTTTTAATCTTATTTCATTCAAGTACAGGCATGATTTTTACACACCAACATCCAAATCACACAAGAAAAATATGTTGTTTTGTATTCTTGTAATGTTTTGAGTTGGATTTTTATAGTTTGCGACTGAGTATTCTTGAAACACAAAAAATATAATCTCCTTGATGGTATTAGTTGAGATTTGTTTTTGCACCTTGAAAAAATTGATCAAAAGAGGAGTTGCAATTGATGTCAAGCTTGGTCTATTTCATGAATGATTTTTTAATGGTTGCCCCTTTGGGAATTGAACCCAAAATGGGCCACCCCTTGGGGTATGGAACTCATTTGTAAAAACATGTTGTTTATGGGTAGGGCCCCTAGGTGTTATGCTAACAACAATCCCTTGTTGTTATGATTATGTTTCAAGTCTTTTATCATGGTCTACTATTGTGCTTCAAACTTCAACATCATGTTGTTGTCTCTTGATTTTTAAACCCTTGTAGTTTGGACCCTTCTTATAGTCCAATATTTACTAGACTCTGTTACTCTTGTTTTTTAGCCTTTCATAGACTTCCTATATAGAATGTTCAATTTTGGTTGCTCCTATAATGTTGTTGGATTTTGTCCCTTGATTTTATATTTCAACTTATATAGTTCATTGCAATTTTTTACAATTTGGATAATTAGGCCATATGTGTGATCTACGGGTTATGTGTTCAATCTTGGTCCTCATAATGTCATATGTTATCAAGATGCAATGGTTATATGTTATATACATGCAATGGTCATATGGTTATATGTTCAATCTTTTGAATCTATAGTTAGTCTAATGTTTCATCAATCCTATGTTTAGGCAGGCATAAGGTCATATGTTGTGTCTTTGTGAAGGATAATTTAGTTCATTGTGTTTAAGAAACAACTTTCCATTGTTGCCAAAAATTTGTGTATATAAATGGTGCCACCATACTTTGGATTTTCATTATATATTTGTTGCCAACTATTGTTGAAATAAATATAAACCTTTCATCAATAGTTTGTGATTTGTGTGTGTGACACATAACTAAATCTTGATTCTTTTAGACTTTAGTTAGCCATGCATTTCATGTTTCAATCATTATAATGTCATTAAATTTTTGCATTCATACTTTCTTAATAAAAACCATTCATAAGATATTTCAAAATTAGAAAAAAAGGCCATTGGTGAACATTCCTCAAAATGTGGGACCAAATGAACACTATAATAATAAAGTTATCCATAAAGTTAGGCAAAGACAGCATTGGAACCCTTTTGGTCACATAGGGGATGAGATTTCAAAAAACACCAAAAAGAAGTACATTAAGCTTCAACAAGGCATGAAATTCAATTTAATAACAATTTTGGTGTTGAATTGAGTTTGCCCTATCCTTTCTTTTCCTAAATGTTTTCAACCAATCACTATTGCTAATACGTGTACTCTAGCTATAAATGTTTTCGAGCTTGGTCCATTTAATCCAAAGTCTCAATATTTCACACTATTATTTAATAAAATTTCATGATTTTGCGGACAACAACCAAGAAAGGATGAAGCATCAAATGAAGGGTGCAATTCACACCCAATAAAGCATGATTTTATAGATAACTTTAATACCTTGGCAACTTTGACACTAATCATACTACTATAGCATGTTTCGTTTGCTCAAGTGTGGACTTGATACCTAACACCCTTCCACATTGAAGGCTTTCCAATGGTACCAAAAATGTAATAAGAAGAGTGTTTGTTTGGTAGATTACGCAATGGTAGATTACAATAAGGGAATAAAACAAATTTTTAAAAATAAATTTAAACAAATAGCAAATATGACAAAGTTAAATTAACAAACTATAAAGGATGAAAGGCATCATAAAAGCAACCACCAACATGTTCCTATTTTAAAGAACCATCAAACTTCCTATTCTCTAAGTCAACTATAAAATGTGATGTTATTGTTGAGAATGGAATATGAGTAAAAAACTCACGATGAGCCTTTGATTTCTTAATTTTCGCTTACTGTCATTTATAAAAAATTGCATCATACAAGAAGTTTTTTAAGGTAAAAGAAGTCTACAAATACATGCCAACTAGGAAGGTGTTCATTAAGTCTATTGCACAACTTTGACTTCATAATTGAATGTTGAAAATGCCACTCATCCTCCAAACTCCCTAGCACTTGGAGTATAACAATTTCAACTAGTTTAAAATACTATGGCACAAAGTTTAACAATACCCTAACATTGGATGGTTGCATTTTTTAATTCATTTGGCACTACATAGGTTCCATGCACAACAATAGATATGTTGGTTATTTATTTTCACAAGTTTAGAAAAATTCAAATTAACATACACATATGCTACTTTAAGTTTAAAATCATAGCCACAATATTCATATTGAAGTGAAAAACCACACATTCAATAACAAAAAAAATCAACAAAAAGGAAAAATATGTGTAGGATAGCATAATGTTTCAAGTCACTTCCCGTGGGGCATTAATGGTTACTTCATCAACATAATAAGAACATGCCAACACATTCAAACTATGTTCATGTAAATGCATAATTGGATGATGTGTTCTTTTATGTCCATTGACCCATCCATCCACCAACCCTCTCCTCCTTTTGTGAGCAAAATCAATTTTTGCACATTAACGTTAACATGTAAATTGAATAAAGGAACAATTCTCACCACCATATCTAATTACATAATATAATGCCTAAAATTTTATTTTCCTAGGTTTGGGTTATTACAATTTTAACAAAAAGTGTTGTGGTTAATCCTAACCATGGGGGGAGGGGGCTAGGGGAAGGTTGGAAAAGGAACAGACATGATTGTTAGATTAGTGTGAATACCCAATAGCAAAAAATCATTAAATTGTATTGTTCCTTTTAGCATTTGTGAGACATTTATGTAAAGATTTCCACATAAAAAGTTGCAAACATTGAAATTGGCTTACATTATTATATTGTTATTAACATCATTATCAATGTGATGAAGCTTGTTGAACAATAGAACACAACTTTAACAAATGGAAACATGTTGATTATTTACACTTGACAATTGTTGGCAATAAAAAATGGACCCCACTCGAACATCAACATTCATTGAACCATTTCTAAATTAATTGAAAATCAATTTCAAAATGCCAAAATCTTGATAAGAAATGGTCATGGCACAAGCCAAAAACAAAAACAAACATTCCAATGTAATTTTATCATTAAAAGTTGCTAACATGTTTTTTTGGTTTTAGTAGAGGTTTTTCAAAGCCTAAAAGTTTGCAATTCATGTGGTGGTTCATATAGTGGATGGACTTTCCATAATAATGATTTTTAACAAACATTGGTTCTAACTAACTAATATTGGTGAATGAACAAGGTTAAAAGCTCACAACGTCACACATACCTTAGTCCAAAAAGTTGAATACAAAAACATTTTTTTTAAAAAAAGAACTAATTATTTAGCAAAACATAACAAGCATACAATGTATTATATTGCATGGAAGGATGACATGATCTTAAAAAATGTTAAGTGCAATATGATAACTAATCTTCTATTCTTTACAATCTAGCATGTCAATTGATTTTCAAATAAAAATTTGAAAAATACAAACACCAATGTTATTAAAACAAACCGTTAAATGCATTAATCCACAAATGTGATAAAGATTGTAAAGACAACATCAATCAACTTTGAAAAATATCCATGTTGTCTTCATTTGGGGTTTGGGTTGTATTCTTGCTTTCATTAATAGGTCTAACGTCTATAGGTTATCTCCAAGAAATTAATTATATACAATTGAAATATTCAAAGTAAAACCCAACTTGATTGGTGTGTTTAGTGCCAAATCATTAATAATTGTGCTTGAAGCCATTTGCAAAGATTTTAAATCATGACACAACATCCATTTAAATCACAACAACATATGCCAAAGAAATGATAGCCCACGTGCTAAAACTATATATATATCCCAATGTAAAGACAAAGTTGAAAATCAAAAAAAATTTGATTAATATCCTTCCCCAAAGACAAACAAAATAAAAAGAAAACCAAATGATAGAACAAAATTTAAACAAAAAAGACATGCAACCAACTATATGAAAAATGTAAATAAGCAAGTAAAAGAAGTTTAATATAATTTACTCACAAGCAGGTTGTTAATAGGTAAGTAATATAAACCATCTACTTACATATGTTACCTATTTTCTTACCTATCCACCTATACATGAGACCTAATTCTTACATAATTGGTTACCAAGGTGAAACCATATATTAACTTAGGTGAGGTTCATCCATAATTAAGTAATAATAGGCACCCTATGGTGGGTGTGTGTTGGTTTCATTTGGCCCCTAATACCAATGTTAAATAAATACATGGTAGGCCTACCATCAAAGAATTATATGTTAAGCATGTAGCTTAAGGGGGTGTCTAGAACTATGAGAATTAATTTTTGATTCATCTTTTTTAGCACATAGGTAGATTATCAAACATATTTCAACACAATACTAGTAAGATTCATCATTCATAAGATTCTGAACATGGAACTTTACACTCTTTTGAGATAGGATCGCCCACATGCTTAAAGTCAAATATTTATGGGAAAATTACATCCCAAGAAAATTCATCACACATATTTAAACATTCTCCTTTACTAAGATCATTCATCAAAGACTATAAAGTTTTCACAATGGTGTTCACAATAATCTGCACATTTTATTTTTTCAAGGCTTCTTATTCACATATGATATTTCTACAAGATTTGATAACAACTAACAACATGAAATTATTGAATGCAAATTATAAGCCAAAAGCTTCAATCTTTATCCCTTATGTACTTGAAGAGAAAAAATGAATGAATAATCGACCACATTCATCTACATCCATTCCCCATGGATCAAACCAATCATCATGTATCACTTATAACTTTTCATCTTTCTATAGATAGGTTTAACATTATTTGAAGTCTAAGATATGGTCAAGTCTATATACTTGACCTCCCATTATTACTAACCCAAAATAGTTATCTAACTTATTCATAATCAACCCTTATGCCCTTAGTCAAAAGATTTTTCTTGGAGGGCCCATGAAACTCATTATTTTATTCCCCATTTTTATTCATACTATTTTTTCAAGTGATAATGTTATTATTTACAATTACAACTCTTAATAAATATTTTGTTGTACAGGCCCAACATTGATATGGTTTACTTTTTAAAATCTAGAAGCAATGTTTTTTTGATTTTTAACTTTTAGTATTTGTGATGTAGTTGAACTGGCAATCATCCATAATACAATTTACGTAAATTTGGCTATAAACATGATGTGAAAGTAAAAAGATTTCAAATTGAAAGGAGAGTTAAAAGGCTGCCTGCAAGACTTCGTCTACCATTAGTTGTCCTCAAAGTACTACAGTAGATTACTGGGTTAGCTAGCCTAAACCCCATTGCTGCAATTTATGTATCAATAGTCTGATTTTGAGTTCAAGAAATATTCATAGGCTTAGAAATTCCAACACCTATTGTTCTAAACCAACATATTGTCTATGCCTTTTAGTCCATTATAGTACATCCTAATTTGTTTGGATCAATGTTGGACAATTTGTCCATTTAGATATACCCAACCATAAGGGCAGTCATAATAATTGTTTTGGCAAGTGCCTAATAATTTGGTTTCAGCAAAAAAATAAATTCCTAGTCTCTTTATCAATTTCAAGTGAAAATGCTTAATTTGTACAAGTCGATCAAAAACTCAAAGTAATACACAAGGACTTCAAAAGATATCAAGAGACTATATTAGGTTATGTCTACCTATAGTAGTGATTTCATATTATGACTTCACTTCAGAACCACATTGTTGGTGCTAAGATGATTAGAAAATTGACACCCTTTTAGCCAGGTGTATTATAAGCATGAAGACCCATTCAATCACAATATTAAGAGACTAATTGTCCATCTGATGGACTCTCTTTTGCTTTGGATTTTTCAAACATAAAATCAATTGAAATACAATGATAAGATGTCGAACCAACAATTTTGCCCTCAACAACTAGTTTGTGTAGTGGGTTTGAAGTTTAATATTGTGACACTTGATAAACACACTTCTCTCCCCCAGTTTCAGATTTCCCTACACTACATATAATATGTGGACTATACCTTTCTGCACATTTTACAAGTAGGGTAACTCGGCCACACTTTGTGCACTAATATGCCATTCCTCTATCCATTCATTGGGTGGCTTGCTTTTTCATGGCTAGTGACAGGAGAGTTTTCCACACAAAGATTAAGCAAGAAAAGTGTTTTTCAGCTTTGGAACAAGGGCACTGAATATTTTGACTGAAACCAAAAAGGTGATCCTAACCATGCAGAATGAAAAAAGAATTCAAGTTCTGGGGGCCAAACCCTAAAAAATCTAGATCACACGTCAAAGTTTTTCCGCACATTTTTATTGGCCTTACCTACCAAGGCACGAATATTGTGTTTAGATTCAATATATAGTGTAGTAGCTTAATGGAATTTGGCCCCCTATGGATTCTGGTCTATTTTTATGCGAGAATTTTTGAAAGATGATATTTCGGCTTGTGTTGAAACTTGAGATTAGTTAAAGAGTTATGATATCTTCAATGATTTTGATTTATCTGTGGGAGATTCAATTTTGCAAACAGTTAGTAAGGTATGTGTGCCAACACTCAATTAGTAGGGTCAATGAATTTTGACCTCGTCTACTACTAGAAGTAGCATTTATATGTAATTGAAGTACATATTATTGAATATTGGTTCATGATCATATTTTTGTATCAACATTAAGGATAAGAGTTGTGAGAATTTATTTTGAGTATTATCAATTTTGGGGAACATGATGCAAATTTGCAACAAATAGAGTTCTGAGTTTGAAATCTGTACGTTCCGAAATGTGGAAGGCACAGTAGAATATTTTGGGAGACATGGTACGCCCACAGTCTGTGTGTACGAAATTATACAGTGCTAGTTTTGAAAGCATCACCTTCACCTCCTTTTCGAACTCGTTTTGACACTCAAAAGCAACAGACAATGTGACCATTTCACAGCCCTAAAGACCAGGTTGTACTGGGCCTTCCACGTTTTGTATGTGCAGTTTTCAAGTATTACAAAATTCAGGCCAGGGAGCATCTTGAAAGTACAAAGGAAAAAATCAAGCTGGGCTTTACCCATGTGAAATGGTCACATTGTCAGCTTTCAAGTATCAAAAGGGTTTAGGGAAGGAAGTGAAAGGTGACTCTTTCAAAATAGCACTCTATAAATTTGTGCAGACAGACTTTGGGTGTACCATGTCTCCCAATGCTTTATACATGATGCCTTCAACATTCAAAAGTCACAAAAATCCAGTAAAAGATCAATGGCCGGAGCCATCGCAGGGGAGACAAAGAGGGAAGGCCAAAGAAAGGTCAAAAGACGTACAGCCTGCAGGAACCAAAAAAGGGAGAGGGCTAGTCCCTCTCGTGGTAGGGTTTAGGGTTTAAAATTAAACCCTAAAACCCTTCAACATATCACTGTATACAAAAGCTTCTGTCACTATTTCTGGATTTGACATCTTAAGACTTTTATAATTTGTTTGTCCAAGTCAAACTACCTATGTGTAAAGGGTGTTATTGTACCTACCCATAAGTCTAGAAGCTTGATGGTATGAACATGCATTGCAACTCTCCAATTTGGCTAGTGCCTGAAACCCGTGGAGAACTTACTTTGGTTTGAAAGGAATTTACGACCTAAAATATGCAGACTCAAGTTCTTTACATCATTGTCTAGTAATTTCCTAAGTGGACATGAATCATGGAAGCCAAAGGTTGGCAAGTGAGGACCTCCTATGAAAAATTTGTTATAGTTTATTCTCACTGCGTTGGGATGCCAGTGGTTTTCACATGTGTGGGATGGTGAAGAAATAATGTCCATTGGTAAAATAGGGTGGGAGGCTAAAGAGAAGAAAACAATTGTGTATCAATTCCAATGTGAAAAGTGAATTGAATGGGCGAAAACAAACTTGTCCGCTCATTCCAAAGGAAAGGGTGGTTAGTGTCCACCCTTTCAAAAGGAAAAGGACGTTGTGGGAAAATATTGTTCACACATTCCATAAGAGAATGTGCTTGAACAGTAAAAAAGAAAAAATTATTCACTCATTCCAAAGAAAGGAAGGTTGGAGAACCCCAAAAAATTATTCATTCTAACCAACTTGGGCTTCGTGCTGCTTCACATTGTCACAACGATCAATTAACATAAGGTCAAAATATTAATATATTTAATATTTAAATGATTTTGAGAGAAAAATAATTAGTGACCAAACTTGGCAATACATAGTCATATAGATTATTCATAAAATCATTTCACTTCCATTCATTCGAGAGCATGAAATTTAATATTCATTTATTGGAAACATTAACCTTTCTAGCACCTTTGTTGTTATCGATGTCTTTTTTGATGCCCCTTGTTGTCCAAAATAAAAATAAAAATAGGGCCTTTCCAATGTCCCTCAATGTCCTTCCCATTGTGCTTCCCAATGGCCCCAAATCCCCTTTGTGGTTCAAAAATATACTTAATATAAAACATCTTCTATGTACTTGGTGCCCTTGGTGTCTTTTAATATCATCTTTGGTGCCTTCAATGTTTCTCTGGTGACCCCTTTTGCCCCAAAAACAAAGATTCCTATCCAACTTGGCACTTGTAAGGGTGCTTTTAATGTGGCTTTTTGATACCCTTCCTTAGAATTATTATTTGTTTCAATTTCACCATTCTTTGTTGACATTGTCTTTATATTGTTCCGCTGCCATCTCTAGTCGTGCTTACTGTTTTCTAGGTGTGTTTTTGTCATTGATCAAGCTTAGGTTGTCCTTAACCCAAAACATCTCAATAATCCAAATTTTTACTAGGGACCTTTGTATTTGAAATGTTTAATAAGTCAATGTCCCATCTCCAAATGTCTTTTTAGGACTTTGGCCTAACAACTCTACTTTTGAACAATCATAATGATTTAAAAGTTTTTGACATATGTTGGATCCAAATATTTGTTCTTCTCCACCAAGTTATCTAGCTTCAAATTGATTTTAACCATCTCTTGCCTTAATTCATTCAATTCAATGACTACTTGCTCTTTATCCTTCTCTGCCTTGTGTCTATGGAGCTCCTCTCCTTCAATCACGTTTTTCATCTACAAAATTTGTACCGTCATCTTCTCCATTGTTTGATTTCTAGTCTCGTGTTCTTACAACCACAAATTCCTTCTATCCTTCCAAGCCCTCAACCTTGCTTATACTCTTTAATGCCTTCTTATATGCATGGTCTATGTCATTCCATGCCTTCTTTTTCTTCTTCAACTCCTTATTAACTACAACATCTTCACATTCACTTTCTTTTTTGTCTCCTTTCTTTTCTTCCAAGTTACTATGCGTTGTTTGTACTCCTCATATCCTTACTACTTTTGCTTCATTTGTTGTAGCAATCCCTACTTTTCACCCTCCACTGTGGTTAATTTGGTTTTTAATGGCTTGATTTCCAAGCTTAAATTACCCATCTTCTAACTTACAATTGCCATTGCTTGAAACATTTATTTAGTTTTGTTAATTATTTCCCAACACCTCCTCTATTAACTCCTTTACAAATTATGTGGTGTCTCTTCTTTACATACATCTTTTGATGACATTCCCTTGTCCCTCATCTATAAACCCATATCCATATTTAACTTTTGCCCTTCTATTAATCTTGGTCTATTTTATGGTAGCATTATGGCAATTAGTCTAAAACTATTAAATTTTGATTATAATACAACCATTTGTGGTTCTTGGGATGGATGTGGCTATTATTGTTCCATCGGTGGTTGTGCAACCTATATGTCCATTGGAGCCTCCTGATGGACCTCCATTTGTGCATGAAAATCATACAAATCATCCACATCTTCATATTGTATGTGTTCATGTTGGTCTTGTAATGTCACTATCACCTAAGGTGTTCTACTCCTTTTTTATTTAATTTTCTATGACTATTCCCTCCTTTCTTGGTCCTGTTTTGAACTATGATCCTTTTGTGGTTTGAATATAATATGTTTGGTTACCACTCTTGGAGTTGTAATGTTTATTGGTCTAGTGCTTCTATGCATGATTTTCTAAGGCCTAACATCCTTTCTTGTCTTCCTCCATTGTTTTGATCCTTCTCCAACCTTAGAAATGTTCATCCTTTTTTGCAAAGATTTTGGAAATCCCCTTGTTGCTCCCCTCCTACTGTCCAAAACTTGTTGCAACTCTTCCTTAGACCTCTTGGCTTTTTTTTGAGTTTCTATTGTCTTTTTCGCTATGACCTCAAAATCCTCCTAAAACATGTACTTAAACAATCTCTCTAAAACCAATGCTAAATGACAAATTTCCTTCTTGTCTTCCTACTTCCCCCTTTTTTGCATTTTCTCCTACATTTTTGTCCATCTATCCAACTTACTACACATATTATTGAACATAATTTATGCCCAATCTACCTCAATTCCCTCGTCTACCTTCATGTAATTTAACTTTTGTTTCACATGTGACAATACTGATGATGATCAACCTTTTTTCTCTTTGTATGTTCCCATATGGTTTCCAATAGTTCATTATCATTATTATTATTGAACAAGAAAATTTATTAGTAAATAATATAAATATAAATATTATGGACATGAAAAAACATATGTTAATTTTTTTTTATATATCCATATTGGTGGGTAGAAGAAAAGAAGGAGGTAGTTATTAGAAAAAAAGTGAAATAATAAGGTCTTTCACATTCCAATTAGTTGGAATTGTCAATGGACGACCATACAAAGGATTATGCAAAGTCCTCCCTGTATTAGTTATAAGAAAACTTGTCATTGCAACCCCTATAACATATTCCTAATATAGAAATCACACATCATTGAAGAAATAATTCATAATATTTTCTTTTATAGTACAAGGTTAATTTCGACACATATTTTTTGTAGAATAATTAATGAGTTTGAAGATTCAATGTAAAAAGTAAAATATTCTTGAACATTATAAAAGACTATGTGTTTTCTTTCACAATTATTTTTTATTTTATTTTTAAAAATGATAATATTTTTATAGATAATATAATTAGTTTCAAAGATGTTAAAGTACCACAATAATAAATAGAATGTAAATATATAAAAATGACATCCATGTACAATAAATTATACAATAAACAACATGAATTATTATTTTTAGTATGGTCATATTTCCATAAAGGACAAGGACTTTTTAAAAACATACAAATGATTTGATTTCATCAAGTTGTTTTGTTTTATGGCAACATTCTCATCTTTTATTCTCTTTTACAATCTCAATAATGATTCTAAAGGTTTTCATAAATGGTACGGATATTTTAGATTCATATAAAAGGAAATCACTAATTTTTATATTGTAAGTTTGTTAGGACCTATCATCAAGTAATAACATTTGTAATTAGGAAAATGTTGGTCATTGACCCATATAATTAATAATGTTTTAAATTGAATTTTAAACTAATGAATCTTCAAAAAACTCATGGAAAGATTATAAATGATCCATCATGAATACATAGAAACATCATTTTTATTCAATAAAATAAAATTTTGTAAAGAAGTAAAGAGAAAATTGAATATTGTGAAGAGTATCCAAAAAAATTCATCATGGTTATTTTTGCATGGTAAATGCAAAGGCATTTTTTCATTCTCATTTTTTGCATTGACTTCTACTCCTTTGTTAACAATCTTTAGAACAATGTTAATGTATCCACAGGAAGCCTAAATAGACAACACATGTTCATATGTCAATAACATTACATGTTGAAATAATCTTTATATGAATGTGTTTAAATCAAAGGATAATAATGATATGATGCAATGTGTAACATGTAATAAAATTTTCTTATTTGCACAAATACAAGGGAAAAAAATTTCTTTAAATGTTCTTAAAGCAAAAGGTACTCCAAATTCTATTTTGGTAGGATGAGACAAAATGAACCCTTAATTCATCTTACCTATACTAGTTCCAAGTTGAATTCGTCATTGAAATTATAATTTATTGTTGTGGGTATAATTTTTTAATTTTGTAAGGCATTATTGTAGTCAACAAGTAAGTAAAAAGCACTTGGATAGACTTTTTTTTTTCATTATGTAGATTATATTGCTTCCTATGAATAAAATTGTTCCCGACTTCTCATCAAATGTACCGATGGGCCATGTGTTGTTGCACCAAGTATATTAAACATCTTGTCACTTTTGATCAAAGTGGCCTTATCTTTAGATTTTTCTAGAACCTTGTTAAATTCATTTTGATTTAATTTCCAAGGACTAAAATCATCATAAACTTAATAACTAAATTTGCTCCATTGCTTTGAAAATTGCAAAAAAACAAAAATGCACACATCCTGATCGAAGGCTTTTAAGGGGTCCTAAAAATGGAGGGTGGGGCTCACAATTTGGACCCAACAGATATGATTGAAGAGATAGTCACCACACAACACAATTGTTATTCACAATGTACAAGATATAAATTCATCCATATTGTAGGATAAAGGTGAAAGGATTCACTAGGAATGTTTTGTGATGAACATCACATGCATCCTCTGGTGGGCATCATCTCTTTTTTTGTGTTGCAGCCTCCTTTCCATCATTTTTCTTATGACTTTTTCACGTTAACTCCAACCTCCGTTTTTCTCACCTTACATTAATTCAAGGCCTCGTGATTCAGACTTTATTTGTCTTTCAAACATATTGATTGCATCTTTGTTTTTGGTTTTTTTTTTTTTTCCTTCTTTAGATTTTCTTTTTTCTACTACATACTTTATTTGTTGTTCATCTTGCATGGCAGGTTCCCTACTTTTGCAATAGCACCCAACTCCAGCACTTGCCTCCATCTCCACAAGAAACTATACAACATGACCAAATATTTCATGGCACAAAATTGGCTGTTGATGAAGCACCTAAAGAGGCAATGCAAAAAAAAAATTGTGTCCATCTTTGTCATTGTTGGTCTTTAGGTGGGTGCCAACTTCATTGTCACCTCCTTGAAGCCCCATTTGTAGACCTGTTCTTTCAGCAGTCTCCTGATGGTGGTGGTGAAGCATAGCAATTCTTGGTGTTGTCTTCTAGTGGTGGTGGTGATGGAGCATAGCAATGTGGGTTTAGAAAACAAGCTTTCAGAAAGGGGAACATCTTTTGGCATAGGGAACATTGTTCTCAACACACATTGAGTCAAAGAGCTCCCTTCTCTGGGTTATTACCTAACATTGCCTTTTAAATTCAAAACTAGGTTTCTCTAAGATTCGATGTCTTAACATTTCTTTAACACAAAGTTGCCACTAGTCACCACACAGGCAGCCACGCCATATTTTGTGTTAGCTAACATTGCAAGTGTGAATCCCTCAAATTTTGGAGAACTCTTAACATTAAGGCCCACTTTACACTAGGAGTCAGGGCCAATGTTCAACCCAAATCCGGCCTTCCTATTCGTGCAAAAAGTTGAAATCAGCGTCAAGGGCTTTACACTAAGAGTCAAGGCTGAAATAGAGAGAAACTTTTCAAATGTGCCCCAAGTAAACGCTGAACTTTATGGTCTTGTACTGGCCCCAAGGCTGAAAAAAGGATACCATCAAATTTGGGAGGCCAATTTGCAACCCAAAAATGCTCAAAGCTGACCCCAAGTTCTTTTGGCCCTGACTCCTTGTGTAAAGTGGGCCTAAGTTATGGATTACACATCATCAAGTGTGAATCCACCTTAACATCACCAGATTTTGAGGAAATTTTTCTGAATTCAGCATATTTAAACAATAATTTGGGGGAATTGGTTTGTGTTTTTTTCCCAACCTTGTTAAGTGGGTGGATTGGCAGTCATGCAGCAGAGGACTTCGTCAAATTTGGCTAGAGGTTAGAGTGGGGAGGTAAAAAAACATTAAAGAGTCCTCCTATAATTTGGCTACTTGTTGAAACCTAATCTGTAAATGTGAATGACTTGGGCCCATTATTTTCCCCAAAAATGCCCTTTCTACCGTTGGCTAGGTCAATGTGCCACGTGAGCCCACATGCAGAGAATAAGATTCCAATTTCCGACCACCCAGCGCGTGCAATTTTGTATTCAAAATTTAACATGTGCGCCATCCAACAAAGCGATGAAAACCTTAAACTCATCGAACCTTCACAAATTCATAAGCATCGTGTTCTTGTGCCACCCTCGATTCCTTAACCACAGATTGGTCCTGGCACAAGCCTTTTTTGGGCTTGCTACATATAGCCAAAAAGCTATATTAAAAACTTAAAAGTGCCCAAATCAAGTGCCTTTTGGGATTTTCGAAAGTCAGAATTTCACAAAAATTTAAGAAAATTCGCCAGATTTTTATATGTTGTTATGCGGCACGAGCCTGCAACTTCCTTTTTGTGCTGCCTCCTGCTGCTGCTATAATTAGCTTTGAGGTTCGGTTCCCTCCAGTGTTTTCCACCTCTCTATCTCTGGTCGTGTTGCTGCGCTCCTGTGTTACAAACCTAATTCCACGTCTTCTCCCTCGATCGTCACAAAGGTCTCTAATTTCAAGCCCTGCATTTGATCTGTTGGTGCTACCCTTTTGCTATCGCGGCGTGGAGATTTTTACGGTGGCTGGCGGGGTGAGACTGCTGGAACAAGCAAGCGACTTGGGTGCAGTCGATCGCCAGGTCAGTTGTTCTGCATCGTATCACTATGTCAAGCTTGAAATAGTAGAGAGTAATTCCGGGTTGTTGTGAGAGGCTGAAGCTGTATTGTCGCAGTGAAATTTGTCCTTGGAGTTTAAGGGACAGTAGCTGTGCATTTCTATAAACTGATAGACGTTAAGCTTTCTGATCCGTGTACTAGATGTCCTTCAGGGGCCTGACAGGTAGATTCATATAAGAAGGGTGTTCAGAATGGATCGAGCAAGAAAGGAGCTTGCCCTTTCTTGGTACTTCTTAAGGTGTATGTTCCTGCTTCTATACAGCATGGCCCTCAGGAATTGAAACGTAAAGCATCAGCCTTCAGGAGGCTTGTTAAGCTCCCATTAAACGACAAATAAGTTTAGTTGGTGATTTAATTTAACAGCCATGGGTCATTCAGGGACTGATCAAATTTCTTTCAAAACCCGGTTTACGAGTAAGAGTCACCCACCATTATTATGCAGTCTCAAGTTGTGAATGTATTTAATATAAAATTATGAAGGAAACCTCAAGTTCCCAACTTTCCTAGATGCCCTCTTCACTGGGGCAGAAAGCCGAGCTTGTGTTTGTACAAATGGAGTCCAATACTGGTTGATGTGTTTGGACGTGGGTTTGTTGCAGTGTGACTTGATGCCATCAGGAGTTCCAAAAAAGGGCTAGTGGATCCACGTTTTCACAAGCTATCGTGGAACCAGCTATTTACACTATATATTCTTTAACAAATATGGCTCAGGACTCCTTGCAGGTCTGTCCTCTTGCCCACTTCCCACCTCGTTCACAACCGTTGTAAATTGGTGTTTCAAATTGTCTAGTTTCACACATCTGCAATCTGCACATGCCCTCTGTCTGAGTGTAAGGTCCCACCTCCTCCTAAAGAGTAGGCACAAGGTCCCCAACTTCTTTTCTAGGAGGAATACTCATGGATACAAGGTACTGCCCACAAACATGTCAGTAGGAAATTTGAATGCTTTCATATTGCAACTTGTCATATATTCCCATATATTCATATGCCAAAATTTACAAAACTAATATTCATTTTGAAAAAATTATATTAAATTTGACAGTGAACATTCATGGATAATATTTTGTTGCACACCTGAAGGACTAGGACTCAACATATGCATATGGAGTAATACAATCAACATATTTGTGTTGTTTATTGCTGCCTTGTAGTAATGAACACCATTTTCCCCTTATAAATCATTGCAATTTTATTCACTTGCATTTTCTAGAAGATTTGAGGTTGTTCAGTGGTTAAAAGTCTACATATGTATTTCATCCAAACAAATTCATTGTTATCACTTATACCAAAAATGTAAGGTACACCTTCATAAGATAGTATTAGTTGTTTGACAACCTTTAAAAGTATGAACGACCTTTTGATTTCTCATATGAAATAATGTTAGATTTTGGTACCAACAAATAAAAATAATATTTTTTTGTAATGACATGGATAACCAAAACATGTATGTTGCAATGGTTGTGTTCGGGATTTTTCGAAGCCGCAAAACAAGGTAATGAAAGATCTTTTATTACAAGTTTTGAAGCTCCAAATGTGGATGTGAACATCCAAGACCAAGAAGAAAAATCTGCACTTCATTATAGTGCTCAAAATGGTCATGAAACAATTGTCATGAGGATTTTGGAAACTCCAAATGTGAATGTGAACATCCAAGACCAAGAAGGAAAATCTGCACTGCATTGTAGTGCCGAAAGGGGCCATGAAGCAGTTGTCATCAAGATTTTGGAAGCTCCAAATGCGAATGTGAACATCCAAGACAAAAAAGGAAAATCTGCACTTCATTATAGTGTTCAAGAGGGCCATGAAGCAGCTGTCATCAAGATTTTGGAAGCTCCAAATGTGGATGTGAACATCAAAGACAAAGTTGGAAAAACTGCACTTCACTATAGTGTTGAAAGGGGCCATGAAGCAGTTGTCGTCAAGATTTTGGAAGCTCCAAATGCGAATGTGAACATCCAAGATCAATATGGATGGACTGCACTCCATTATAGTGCTCAAAT
>Ga0116229_10004247_pt1 | contig 23502 bp, 15 predicted proteins | sample S1TSphgellanicum_3_FD_87313 | JGI IMG/M metagenome (GOLD analysis project Ga0116229, IMG submission 87313) | Host-associated microbial communities from peat moss isolated from Minnesota, USA - S1T2_Fc - Sphagnum magellanicum MG | ecosystem: Host-associated > Plants > Peat moss > Unclassified...
CCCTAAAAAAACCAGAAGGAAATTTTCCCCCACCCCTTAAACGGAACAGAAAAAAAAAAAAAAAAAAAAAAGGTAGTTTTTTTAAAAAAAAAAAAAAAAAAAAAAAAAGATTCTGGGCTGTCCAAGGCCTAAATTTTTTTTTCTGGTCTACCAAATCTTTTGCCTAAAAAAATCAGACTGCCCTTGATTTCTTTTTTCTCTCTGGGGAAGTTACATCTGGGGAAGCTCCACAGGGAACGGGCAGTGATTGGAAGAATCTTCCAGGCACTGCCCACACAAACAGACACCACCATTGTTGCTTTTCCAGGCGTAACTGAAAATGACCGGCTGTGGGCAGGTGTCTGCCCTGGCCGCCCTGCCCTGCCCTGCCCCTGCCCTGCCTTGTTTATCGCCACAAACAGACAGACACCATGTTTGCTTTTATATATAGGATGTAGTTTGTTGGTTTGTTGGATTCCTTATGATGCTAATTAACCTATAACATCAAATGTTCATTTTTGTGTAGTTGAAATGGGGATAATTTTATATATATTTTGGGGCCTTTTACCATTATTGGGATTTTGATTTTGTATAGTTGAAGGCTCAAAACCTTTTGATTCTTATTGCAAATATGTTTGAATTTGATGGCATTTGTGCTATCACAACAAATGTTGAATATGTGCATTTGAGGTGAGCAAAAACTTTTTTCCTCATTTAGGGTTCTTCATACTATTCCTTTGAATCTAATTGCATCCTTCAAACTTATATAGAATTTTGCATGAACAATAGGAAAAATGGGCAAAAAGAATTCCTTCATTTTCGGTCCTTTAAACCACTATTGTGGTTTTGATTTTGTATAGTTGAGGTGATAAGAACCTTTTGATTCATTTTGGGTTCTTATTGCTAATTTGCTTAAATTTAATGGCATTTGTGTTATCACAATAGATGCTAAAGTTGTGCACTTGAGGTGAACAAAAACTTTTCCTCATTTAAAGTTCTTCATACTATTCCTTTGAATCTAATTGCATCCTTCAAATGTATATAAAATTTTGCATGAACAGTAGGAAAGATGGGTAGAAAGAATTCTTTCATTTTCGGTCCTTTAAACCACTATTGTGGTTTTGATTTTGTATGGTTGAGGTGATTAGAACCTTTTGATTCATTTTGGGTTCTTATTGTTAATTTGCTTGAATTTAATGGCATTTATGTTATCACAATAAATGTTGAAGTTGTGCATTTGAGGTGAGCAGAACCTTTTCCTTCATTTATGATTCTTGATACCACTCCTTTGAATTTAATTACATCCTTAGAAGTTAAAACCTATATAGAATTTTGCATCAATAGTAGTAGAGAGGGGTAGAAATAATTTCTTCATTTTGGGTCCTTTAAACCAATGTTGTGATTTTGATTTTGTATAGTTGAAGTGAACAAAACCTTTTATTTCATTTTGGGTCTTTTAAACCAATATTGTGATTCTAATTGTGTATAGTTGAGGTGAACATAACCTTTTATTTCATTTCAGTTCCTTTAAACCAATGTTGTGATTCTAATTTTGTATAGTTGAGGTGAACAAAACCTTTTATGCCATTTTGGGTTCTTGCTGCCAATATACTTGAAATCTGATGGCAATTGTGCTTGAAACAATAACAAATGTCGAATATGTGAAATTAAGGTGAAAAATACCTTTTTTTCATTTAAGGTTTTTATTATTAGTCTTTTGAATCTGATGGCTTTTGTGCTTGAACAATAGATGTTGATTTTGTATTGTTGAGGTGAGCTTAAAACATGTACAAAATTCTGCATCAACAATAACAAAGATGGGTAGAATTTTTTTTTTTCATTTTGGGTCCTATAAGCCAATGTCATGATTTTGATTTTATTCAATTGAGGTGAATAAAACTAGTTCTTTCATTTTGGGTTCTTGATATTAATCTCCTTGAATTTGATGGCATTTTATGCTTGAAGCAACAAATGTTGAAGATATGTGCAGTTGAGGTGAAAATAACTTTTTTTTTCATTAATAGTTATTAATACCACTCCTTTGAATTTGATGGTGCATTTGTGCCTAAACAACATAAGTTGATTCCATGTAGTTAAGGTGAACTTAGAACATGCATAAAATTTTGCATTAACGGTTTATCAAAAATGGGCAAAACAATTTTTTTCATTTTGGGTTCTTATGACCAATGTTTTGATTTTGATGGCATTTGTATTTTTATTGTGGTAGTCTATTGGAGGGGAATAAGAAATTCTTTAGTGGCATTCTTTTTAATGTTCCAACCATGTTTTTTAGTACTATTCTTTAATGGAGAATGTGGCTTTTTGTTGTAGGTCAATATGAGGCTTCTTATGGACATTCACTTGTTACTTGGGTTTGCTTGCTATGCTTCCCTTGATGTAGGCAATGCAATCTCTTTTAAAGTTTGTTAAGAGGAGACATGCATTCATTTGTGATTTCATAACTATTGTGATGGTTTGTTAAGGCCAATTATATATTTGATATTGTGATAACAATTCGTATTTCCAAGGGGGCGAATTCTAGTCCTTCCATGGCTTGATTCAATGTGACCATTGGCAAATCCACATGAAGTGGGTTATTGATTATAACTTGGATTTTATTCAATACATTTGTCTAAAATGGTGAAAGAATCTGGGCACATTTTGGTGCAATTTGTTCAAAAACAACTAGAATGCGTCCTGTGACACAAGCTACATTTGCACATATAGTGTAGTTGGTCAAGACAATGTGCAAATGTAGGCTTTTGCCTTTCCCATGTTTTTTTTACTAGAATAAATTAGTTGGATGCATATTGTTTTTGTTTGAATTCAATAGATAGTATTGGGATGTCCTTGTTTTTTTTAAACTTATGAAGTTTTTAAAAAGGTTTTGTGTTGGGTTGAGGCTGGAAATGACATAATCTATTGTAGGCCTCATTGAGGAGTTAGATGTTCAATTTCCCATTCATAGTTAGTACTAGATGCCATGGGAATTATTTATTTTCAATATTGGTTGCAAGTAGATGCAAACATTATTTTTCTTTAACATTTGGAGATTTTGAAAACCTTCTATTACACCTTGCGTCAATGTGAAGTTGCAGTAGATGGTAAATTAGCTTTGATGGTGCTTGTTATTCTTTCAACCTAGAACCTGGATGTGCAACAAGGACTTTTCAAGCTTAACATGAAGTCTAATGCTGCTCAAGCAATGGAAAAAAGTGGTGACCATAGCAATTGACAAGGCACATCCCATGGTTGTTAATCCCTTCACCCATTTGTGGCATGTCATTAAGGCCTTTTAGTTCTTGTCTCATACTTTTCCAAAATATTTGAAACTAGTAGAAATTTGTCATGATTCACATTCTTGGATCTATTGAAAATGAATGGTGTTTTAGTTTAGTTTCATTTTTGAAGGACAAAGCTCGTAATCACTTGAACCTGAAATTTGCAATTAGTTGTGTTATATATGCACAAAGGTCCTTTACACTGACAACTTTCCATATGACTACCTTTGAAAATGTGGGCCAATGCTCAGACAACAAATGGTAGAGGTCAATATGAGTAATTTATGCAACATTTGTTGTGGCCTTGGTTTCCATGATTGTAGTAAGTTTTGGATGTTACCAATTTTTTTGAAGTTAGATTTGCATAGCACTTCACAAAGTCATGCTTCTCGCCAAATTATGAGGTCAAGATTACTATCCAAAACCAAAAACCAACAAAGTTGGAGTTTCATTAGCCAAAATATTTAGATGTAGAAGAATGAGTGAGTGCTAAGATGAACTTTGTACTATTTTCAAAATCACCCGAGGGAAATTTGGATACAATGGTTGTAGCCGCTTATATTTTGTCATCAAGCTTTTGTTTTTGCCACCTATGTAACTAGTGACTAATTTTTTTGCCACCGATGCCACAAGCTGAAAATAAAAAAACAAGGTTGATGAACACCTAAGACTAGAAACTCCTTGGAGCTCTCCATTTGAAAAACAACAATTTTGGACAAAACAGATAATGCATCCCTAATCATTAAAAGAAAAAATATACTTATAAATGTTTAAAAAAAGTCATACAAATGAGTAGATGGATTCCTAAAGAAAAATTGAACCATTCAGGAAACAAAAAATCTGAAAAAAAATTAAAAATAACATCAATTAGTCTTCTTCAAAACACCCACATTAGATATGAACTTTTCATTGTCCTCCACACCCTAGACTTAGGTTGACCCTTGTGCCCAGACCCTAAGATCCGGACTGCAGAGACCCAACAATAAGATCCAATAATCCAATTCTTGAGCCAGTCTTTAGCCCTTTATAAGTGTTGGACCAATTCTTGTGATGAGCCTTGAACTGCTTAGAACCGCTGAGCCGATTCTTGTGGTGGACCTGGACCCTCCTAAAAATCACTGGGCCAAGTCTTAAGACCCGGACCTAGATCCAAACCCAAAACCGGCAGTGGTCTCCACATGGGATTCATTCACAATGGTTAGACCACCAATTAGGAAGTTCTTTGTGAGATATTATTATGTGTAAGGGTAACACCTGAGGAGCCACTTATTTTGGAACATAAGTAAGTGGCCTTTCTCTGGGGGTGTTCTCCAACATAAACCACTAGCAGAAAATTATTTAAAAACTGTAACATAGTCGTGTGCATCAGGTTTTTAACACTTGGATGGTGGTACACAGCCAGTGCTCTTTCTCACCCACATTGGTGACTTTCTGTCTCTTTTACCTACAACCCTGGTGGGTTGCAATGGATGGCACTGGCCCCAGCTGGTGGATGTATGCCCAAAGCTGTAAAAATCCTAGAAAGTGAGCATTGTGGAGATGTAGCATGCTAAACACGAAACCCACACACCGGATTTCATGCATTGATGAAATCTCTGAGCTTTTTGTGTACACTGTGTGTGTACACAGGATGAAGGGCCCATCTACAAGTGGCCTAGCTTGAATAGCACATCTCCAGTTCTTTACTGATTAAAAATCTCTTGCCTCCTCCCTTGTGCATGATAAACAACTTTCAGTGCCGCCCACTTACAGGTGTGCAGTGAGCATCACACCATCAGGTTGGGACAAACTGTAAGTAACAAATGCTTAAAAACTGCAAGTAACTTAATTGTAGCTTGCCATAGACATGGGGCTTTCAGATTTTGATTCCTTGCCACATATGCGCAGTAGTGAATTACCTGCCAGTGTCCAAGATACTCTAATTTCATCGGCTGGGCTGCTACCATACGCAATGGTCAGTATTGAATTGATTTTGGGCAATAAAGCAACCAAATAGTAGAGCACTGAGGACAAGAGGCCGGAACCGAACTTTACTAATTTCATTAGTGTAAGAAGTGTTTTAAAATGATGAAACAAGATAAGGCCAAGCATTATGTGGTTCCTATGATCAAGGAAAAAGGCAGTGGAACATAACCAATCACTTGGAGAATGGAGGACCAACAATCTGGTGGAAGGATCTTTTAGAAAGCATTGATGGAATCGCTTATCCTTTTAAGCTTTATTTCATACTTTCTGAAGGTGGAAACCTTTCAACTTTTAACTAAATACACAATTGATGGGCAACCTGGCATGGTTACCCAGTTTCATTAACATGGTTAAACGTCCATAGGTTCTCATATCTTTGGATGATTTGGTTTATGTAGAAATCATCCCATTCTAGTTCCAGGGTTGATTCAAGTATGGGTAACATCTAACATGGCCTGGTAGGGAATTGAACCCATGACCGGTTGGAATGTTTTTATGAATTTGCATGTTAGTAGGTTTAAATTGACAAGTTGACGACTTTGAAGTTTTTCACCTTGGCCTTCTAGCTAGGTTCAATTAGTATATAGCACCACTCCCCTTGCTTTGCTCAAACTCAAGGAACTCATCATTTCAAGTGGTTGGGTGCTCATCCTTTGCACTAGGGTTTAAATTATCATTTGGATTTTGCAATCACTTTGTTTGCATCAAGTTATGTTCCCAAATTGCCACTGTAAAAATGAAGAGATAAACTTGGAAAAACATGGGAACAAGTAAGTGGTTTCAAGGGAAAAATTATGCAAGACAGTGAAAATATGTTGGTGGTGTGCAGGGCAAAGTATATATTTGGAAAGGAGGAGACAAAAGTGGTGATGTATGTATGAAAAAGCCAAACATGAAGTGGGAACAACCAGACAAAAAGACATGCCCTCATTCTTTATCTAATATTAATAATATTGGGTCATGCGTTTTTCATCAATATAGAACTTAAAATGTTCAAATATTAGTGATAAATTGTCATCTTCCTCTCGTGTTTGTGATTGGGATAAAAACACGACATGGATATGGATGAAAATGATTCTAGGTGATATTTGGAGGACTTCAAACCCAACAGTTCCTACCAACATTACCTCCAAGGCTACTTTGCCACACTCTAGTCATTGCAAACAAGTTTGTTTGTTACACCCCAAATGACTCATGATTTGTTCCTTGCCTTGCCCAACCCTTAGTTCCCATCCATGAGCAAGGCAAGGAGTCATAGGGTTCATGGAATGGACAAAATACAATGTTGGGACAACAAGGCATGGGAAGATGCATGAAAACCCACCCCCTCCCCCACTTGGGACAATTTATTTTGGGCAGGATTGCAAATATGGTAACTGAACTCGCAGAAAATTTTCTAGTTCAGATCCGTAGATGGAGGGAGGGCCAGGGTTTCTATGGGAGTGCAAGCTTGAACATTGGTGGTGTTGTTGTTGTTATCTTCTTTGGGAATGGGTTTCCTTAGGGTGAACACTAGAGATTCTATGACCGAGTCATGTTGAACATTTTGCCCTGGATTTCGGGTTTGATCCCATTTGCTAGCCACAAGATTCACACAAAATATCCATTACCACTTTGTTCTTTGCCACTTGCGCGAGATCAGCTTCTTGAAGCTTCATCAAACCCTAAACCTGGGATCAATTACTACATTGAAATCGTAGATTCCGCTTCGATCCAGTTGCAGGCAGAATAGTACCAATCTCTTGTAACAATTTTGTGAATATCATCTTCATCAATTCCAGGCTCTAGGGAATTGGCATCATCCTCCTGCCTTCTTCAAGGATTCTAGTGTTTTTGAAAATCTCTGGAGGTTCCAGCTGCTCTACAGTGTAAAATATTCGATGATCTTCGAAGATCTCTAGATTTTAGTCCCTACATATATGTGGATAAAATTTGGTGTATGATCTGGAATTGAAGAAGAGAGGAGATGAGGAAGAAATTGCGTGCTTTGGGTAGCTAGCCTGCAGACACCAGTTGTTCTCTAAGATCTTTGTGTGGGAAGAAGTGCAGTTCAGCTGAAGTTGCAGATCTGAAAGTTTCAAACGGTTATAAATCAGTTGCACAAACTCTTCAGAGACTGCTGCATATTTTTGCTTTCTTGGACAAGTGAAGGAAGCGCACTTAGTACCCTAGATTGGTTCATTCTGCAAAGTGGAGTTTGAAGAGTGTTTGATCTTGTTGACTAATTTCTCAAGAGTCTGTTTTAGACTTTAAGCTGAAGCCGTAAGCTGGACACGCGGCTTTGGTGCTGGGAGATTCCTTGGGAACGAGCCATACAGCTGCTTTGAAAGTCTAGCAGGCCATCTTCAGACTTGTACTAGTAACAGGCGGCGCAGCAGACGAGATCTGCAATGGCGATGTCAATGAACGATATTTACTATGGGACTAGCGAACCGACCTGGTTGGTAAATCACTCGCTACACGTCCCAAGCTCCTATAACCCGCGGCAGCAAGTGCAGCAGCAGCAGCAGATGATGCCCCGGTACACCAGTTACACGCATCATGGTGTTCCGCTGCTGGAGATTTTCGTGCCCATGTGCTGCTCCAAGTGCGAGGAAAAAGTGCGCGACGAGTTGCTGGAGCTTCGCGGAGTTGAGAACGTGATGATCGATCAGCAGCTGCAGAAGGTGATTGTTACTGGGTTCGTCGATCCGCTACGTGCACTCAAGAAGCTGAAGAAAGTGAAGAAAGAAGCTGAGATGTGGTCCTCCGCAGCGGCAGTTTCTTCTAGCGCAGCTCGCTACAGTGGGTATGCAGGAAGCTCGTCAGGTGGTGATCAGAAGAGGGACCAGCACCACGTCGCGCACACTTCTTCTTACAATCTCTACACTCCCTCATATGGCGCCGGCCAGTGCAGCTATTACTATCCAGTTCCTCTTTCAAGGCCATCATAGAGTCTTGATAGGCCATTTTTGTACCAGAAACTTGTTCTTAGATTTGTCATTTTTTTCATTTTCTCATCAGCTAGCTCCCCGGCACTAGTACCTAGGATGGTGAAAATGAGAATTCTTTTTGTCTGTGTAGAAATGGACATGAATTGTATAGAGCTTTTTCTCTACTAGATCTGGCTGATCATTGCTGCCCTTGTATAAAGTTAGTGTAAACTTGTACAACTTGATGCTCCTCCTCTTGCTGCCTTCCTGCAACTCTGAAGATTCCTTCGTACAAGGTGACTGTTGGTCTCTTTTGCCTCTGCAGATTCATATTCTTATCACTTGCTGTACTTGTGAAACATCTGCATAATTGCTTTTTCTTCCCTTTCCTTCTGTACTAAAGATGGAGCTCAAGGAAAAACCTCCACTAGAAAACTGACAAAGCTCTTTGCTGTACATCATTTCCTGAAAAATTTCTCCATCTTCTCACCATATCAGCTATAATTCTTCATTCTTCTTCATAAAATGATGCCTGAGTACAATCCCTGGTGCCTCCAATCTCCTTTGGATAATCGAAGTTGCCAATTAAAGAATTGAAGGGACCCATTTGTCTGTTGTGCAATTATTATTTTCCACTAAACTTAGTTTGATGTGGTGGACAATTGACTAAATTGTAGGGTGAATTCATATACATATTGCATCAGAATTTCTTGAGCTGAATTAGCTTGAACTTTGGAAAAATTCTTACACATGCCAAGAAGATTCACCTTGTTAAGAGAAAGGTTGTATGTGGTTGCAGCACTGGGGCACAAAACCCCATCTCAATACAAATCTGATCTGAGGTGTTTTGAGATCATAGCAATATAAGAGAGTAAACACAAAACCCTGAGCCCACCATCCACCCCCACACATAGGTCACACATATCAAGTTGTTTTCATGAATTGGGTCAGCCAGATTTGACAAGAGGCTTGAGTTTCCATTCTAGTATGCTTACAAGATTGGAATTTAGAAGCGAAGAACTGTCTAGTGTTGTAACTTCACAACTCCAAAGATTTCAACCAAGTTCTCTGGATTTTCCCCCAAAATCAGCTGTCTAGAAGGTTCCTCCTAAAACCCTAGTTGTAGGAATTTGCACCCTTGCCTACAACTTGGGTGCATTTATTTAGTGCATTGACAACATGGATTTAGTAGTAGAAAATCAATAACCTCCCTAATACCTATACTAGTTTGAACTTTGAGAATTGACTTTTATTAAGGTAGCCTAGTAGCTGCAAGGGGGTCCTCTTTATGTTGTGGACGCTCTTGTGTTATATAAGCATCATTCATTGTTGCAGGTATATTTTGGGACAACATTGTGGCAAGCTGGTTTTATCTTGGAACACTCTCACTGGTAACTTGACTAGGAGTAGTCAAGTTACTTCCAAAATCCATTGGAATTCTGTGTGTGTGTAGAATGATAAATAGTGTAAATTGATGTTCTGTGCAAGTCAAGTGAAATGGTTGGCCAGATTAAACCAGCACCCTTGAGTGCACCATGCAAGATGGATAGTATGTGAAGTAGAAAGACTTTTGGGTTTTATTCCTATCCCATAGCTAACCACCATGGTACGTTTAAACCATCCACATGGATCTACGCAGCTGACATAGTCACCAAGTGCCTTACCTACATACATAGCATCCACTTACATTCCCTAACCTAACATTTGATACTGACCCTCACCCACTTACATAGGTGGAACCAGATCTGAGATTTAAAGACAAAAAGTGACTAGAACGGGGTAACCAGAGGTTTAGGGTTTGGGATTTAAGGTTCAATTAGAGATTATCAGCAACTAACCACTGGTTCTAGTCCAGTTCTCACAGGAGTTCTGATTTCCACAATTGGAACCCAGACAGAAGTTAGGATTTATTTTGTGAAGAATGAAACCATTTCAGTCTGTGGAACTGGAACCTGAACCAAGATTTTAGGAAAAAAAGTGACAAGAACTGGGGATTAACCAGAGGTTATCTGGGAGTTAACTTTCGATTCTAGTTTGGTTCTCTCATTGGGTCTGATTTTCATAAGCAGAACCAAGACCAAAATTGGATTTTGTTTTTCTTTTTGGAGGCGTGGACCTGGAAGTAGATTCCTGGTTCCATTTATATGCAAAGCCAGAACTAAGCTAGTCTTAGTTTATTTTTAAAAATAAAACCAGAGGTTCTTCATAAAAGCAAAGAACCACCCAACACTGGTAGTTACTAGTTCCCTAGGTAGTAAAGAACCACCCAACACTGGTAGTTACTAGTTCCCTAGGTAGTTTGAGGTGGGAGTCTGAAGGTTTACAAGATCAGATCTAGGTTACAACTAAGTAGCACCTTGGTAAACTAGTTCTGATTCATTGGCAAGTGAGTCATAATGGGTTTCCCACTGGATGGTGCTCTGGCGGAAGTGTGGTGGGGCGCATAGATCTGTGCCAGTTTGAGCTTTATAAGTGATGGCCGCATTGAACTAGCACCCAAGAACACACCAATTTGCCATTCAGTACATTGGATGTCCTAGTTTTTGGGGGCTGATCCTTTTGTTTTTCTTTCCCCCATTATTGTTTTTCTTCAACTCTGACCTCACATACCTTGGTTTCAAAATTCAATATATTACCTTCCAATTTTTACCTTACCTACCAACAAAGCTCATGTACTTACCTACTATATTCACTGTGCTCAACTTTCCTACCCACCCACTCACCTACCTACCTATCCACCTTCCTACCTACCTAGCACTTATGTGATGTTGATATTGAGAATATGACAAAAAATACAAATATTGCAAAAACCCATAATTGACATCTCTTTTATTCTCCTTTCAACCCTTGTCTTCCATGCAAGTACTGCATTTTGTGAGGTTACACATTGAAGGTACCTCACACAATTCAATACTTACATATGGTCTATTTTCTTTTTAAAATAATTATTATTTCATTATTTTTCTCTCTGTTTAATTTTTTTGTCATTGTGGATGCATACTTTGTGCCCATATGTGGGTATTGCAATATTGACCCAAAAAATCAGTTCATATTGTGAGATCATATGTAGGTATTGCACTAAAAACTTTATGTTTATTGAGATGTTATGTTTGGAGTACAAAAATATTATAATATGCCACAAACTTATAATTTATATTTTGAAAGAAAAATTCAAGCATTGCATTACTGCATTACTTGCATTCATTGTTTGAAAAAGAGTGCAAAATTGTATTAAGACATAGATGCATATATTGATGGTAAACTAACATACATATATCAAAACTCAAAAGTGCATTCTATAAAACTATGTTAAAAATGTTCAAACTATCAAGTTCACATTTTGAAAGAAAAATGACACATTGCAATCCATTGCAAGGAGTCTTAGAATGTGACTAAAGTACGAATATTTCAAACCTACTAAAAAATATTTAGATATGGAGATAAAAACTTCAACTCCTTGAGCTTCTACATCCATTGCATGCATGGTGTTTTACCATTCCTATGCAAAGGAACATAAGGATGATTGATATAAATAATAAAAAAAGATAAAGGGAATTGAAGATCTAATAATTGTTCTTTCTTCTTAATGCTCTTCATTTAATTTTTATTTTTTTAAAAATCCTTGTTTACCTCCTTCATTCTCTTCACAAACTCACAAATGAAAACAAAAAAATGGGGAATGAAAAATTAAAAAAAAATTTCCCTATTTTTTTTCTTTCTCTTCACAAACCTAAATAAATAAATAAATAACGAAAGGGGACAATGAAAAATAAGTTTTAAAAAAAAAATCATAAGAAAAAGATTACAAGAAAGGAAAGGGGAAAAGGGTGCCTTTCTTTTTCCTCTTCACAAATTGTCACAACTCTAACCTTGGGTTCACGATCAAGGCAAGGGCTTGCAAAGGTGCGAGCCAAAAGTGAACTCGGGAGTTACATTTCATGCTCCCAAGAGTGCAAGAGAGTGCGAGGGAATGAACCCCCACACTCCCAAATGAGCTCTCACTTTGGGAATTTTAGTTCCAATGGACTCCCAAATTTTCATAGGGCGATTGTAGGGGTCAAAACTCATTGGATTGAAAAATTCTTTATATCATTGGAAAGTTCTTGGAACGTAAATGCCTAAAATGGGTTCGTATGACCCATTTGGATACTTAAAACATAAGTTATGGCCAAAAGAAAGGCTCTCAACCACTAAAAGTCAGGATTCGCCCCGATTTCCTTGTGTGCAAGTGGCATGCCACAAACCGTTGGAAAGCTTTCGACGAGAGTACAACTTTGATTCAAACCCCATTTCAATCGAAGCTTTGCACACAAAGTTATGGGCTGCCAAAGTTGCGGAAGTTCCAATTTCAGGAATTTCGAAACTCCCATTTGGGAGTCTCAGGACAAAATGCCATTTGGATGTTGGCCCTGTGGCCAGGCACAGAATATACTATAAAGGAGAAAATGGTGGCTTCTTGCTAATCTGTGGTGTAAAAGTCTTGTGAGTCCATGTTTGCTCGTGGTTCATCCATGCACCAAAAGTGTTCAAACTACGCACTAACCAACTTGTTGTTTGGTTTGTGTGAATAATTGATGCTTGTCATTCTTCCTAGTACCCATCCCTAAGCTCCAGCACACCCTTTACCCCCAAAGTGTTACAAACCAAGGAATGTGTCTCGACTCCTTACTTTTCTGTTGTTTCACTTTAGACTTACATTTGAGTCTATCAAGGAGCTTGGGAGTGCGTCACAAACCCTCACCAAAAAAATCAAAAAACAAAATATTGGGAAAGGAAGGATTTTTTTTTTTTCTTTTTCCTCTTTAAAAGCTACTTCTTCACAAATTAACCAAACGAAAAAACAAAAGGAAGAAGAGTAGGTAAGATGGGTTTAATTTTGGGTGGGGGGGAGGGAGTGGGAAAAAATTCAAATGAAAGGATAAAAATATATTTTTTGCATTGAATGGGGTTTATTCTTAAATGGGATTGGTGCATTAGTGGGTGTGTAACTTGATGTGATTAAACTATTACCTATGTAATTATTTAATAGTTATGTTTGGTGATTTACTTGTTAGTTGAATTTCATATTTTAATTATGATTTGGTCATAGTTTCAATTAATGTGTATTGATTTTCACATGATAATTCATATGAAAAGTCATGTGAAAAATCTTAGACACATTAGTGTGCATTGACTTTCACATGATAATTTATGTGAAAAATGATGTGAAAAGTTTTTGGCACATTAATATGCATTGACTTTCACATGATAATTTATGTGAAAAGTCATGTGAAAAGTCATTGGCACATTAGTGTGCACTAACTCACACATAATAATTTATGTGAAAAGTTTTGGCCATTTTATTATGCATGTAAAATCACATGGGGAGGCATGGGGAGGCATGAAGAACCATGTGATGTGTAGACATTAGGAAATTTCTTATTTAATTTCCTTTTGGTTAGTATATAAGTGTGTGTTTGTAACCTTTGGAAACACCTTCACTTGATAAAATGAAGTTATTGTATGAATATAAAGTTTCATGGAATAGAATTATGAAGGGAATTGAAATTTTTGTTTTGAAAGGTTTCAGTATAGTTTATCTGAAGTTTATTGTAGGAAAATAGAGTGGCATACTAATTATACATAAACAATAGAAAGGTGAAAAAATATTTATGCAAATAAAAACATAGATTTCCATAACTATGTAATAAACATACATAGTTTCAGTCCTAAGCTTGCTTGTGATTTATAGGTGTTGGGCCACACCAACCATGGAAGGTAATAGAATTCTTGAAAAGGTGTTGAGGGGTTTCCTATGGGTGGGGTTACTCTTATGAATGCAAAGCATGTGGAAGTAAATTTCATCAAGCCTTGATATATTCCTCTTCATTTGATCAGTCCTAGGCAACAATTTGTAGTTCAAAATTCACACACTCATTCATCAAATGTGATTATCCAGAACTTCTTTTATTTTACATAAATCACTTGCCAGTTTCATCTACTGGAAAAGACGATGTAGATTTGTATATTCCATGTCACTCTAAAAGGTGGAATTATTGCTTTGTGACACCAAAAAATATGGGCACACAATAATGAAAATAAGGAACACATATATTATATGGTGGAACCACTTTTAGAATTACCCATTGGTTTTGAACTTGTGGCCACCTAAAATCCTGTTATCACCAATAATGAAAGGTTTGAGGTCTTTAAGGGGTCAGATATCTCAGATCTCTATTTCTTGAGCCCACTGGCTTTTCTCCTTTTCTCAATTACTTTAGACCACATAAACCTATAACAACATTAAACTTCCAAAAGAACCCAAATCCCAGATTACAGTTTGTAACATAGACCCTTGAGTTCAAATGGATTGCATAAACCACTACTCATGATACCACCCTTCAAATTGACAACACAAAAAAAAAAAACACATTTCAACTCCCCATTACCGCTTCACAAGTTTTACAAAAAACTACAGCCCCCTTGCATGATCCACCTTGTAAAATTCAATGAAATGTGATTGTTCTTCGGAGTTCCTAGTAATTAGGGTGCTTTCTCATGATATGCACATCAACAACATTCACACACATTGATAAGATTCCAAATAGCTCTTGAGACCCCTAGGATCTTCATCATCCCCTTCGTCATCAACCTTTAAATCCACCTCCTAAACTAAATTCCTATCTCTTGAAGTACATTGTGTAGTGGATTCCTTAGTACTTATGTTCAAACCCAAAAATCTAGCCTTCTTCCCTTGTGACCGAACAACAGGTCACCTCACTAATGTGAACACGACATGTTTTGAGGTTTGCCTTTTGATTTATTAGCCGTCATTTTTGTAGCCGGAATCTCTCCATTATTGTTACAGACGTTGCATGGGGAGGTTTCTCTCTTTGTTGGGCTGTTATGGAGTGCAGGAAAGAGGCGGTGCCAATGATGGTGAGGGATGGAGCTACATTGATGAGGGGAGCTGGAAGGAAGGAGGGTGGCAAAAGGACATGGGGCGGTGCTGAGTTGATAGCTGGGAGGTCCAGACGAATTCAACGACAATGTAGATATGGGACGGAGGCAGACAGACGGAGCAGGAAGGCAGATGTGAGACAAAGAGAGGGGGACGGAGTGCTAGAGAACTGTTTTGAACTATAAGGAGCTATTTAGAGCGGATTTGTTGAGCAGAGCTTGGCGGGTTGTTGTAATCTTCTCGCTGCGCCAGTAACTTGGCCAAGTAGCTCTAAGAAGGACTCATGAAAGGGTAGTGCCGAAGTATGAGGAGGATTGGAGGGATCCGAACTATAGCATTGGGGTGTATTTTGCATGAGAGGGAGTTTGTTCGAGTAACTTGAGGGGTCTGGGTTGCAGTACCTTCCGTCTGAAATGTTAGTTGTGGTCTGAGTGAGCAACAGAGAGCAAAAGGGGAATCTCGAGGGTGGAAAGAATGAGAGCATCGAGTGAGGGCGTAGAAAGGTTTGGGAACCAGCAAAGCTGCTGATCATTTTGCATGGAAGTGAGTCTGTTCGAGTAACATTGGCAAGCTCGGTGTAGACTGTTCAGAGTCGAGTGCTTTCAGAGTGCGATTTGGACTAGAGGGAAATCTAGTCATGGGCATCTAGTCTAGCATATGCAAAGAAAAACATGCATTGTAGTATTCTATGGGGGATCGAGTGAATACCGAGAGCTCTGACCTCAAGGGTCATACCTTAATTGATGTTTGATTTTTGATGTATACTAAGGAGCCAGAAATGTTGTGCTCTTTGGTGATTTTTGTGAATGGCAAGGTGCAAGTTTTGAATTTGGCATTTCTGTTCTACTGATCTGCGAGAGTGTGAGTTGTTCCTGTCCAAAGATCAGTGAATGCATATGGAAACTGATTAAGCCCGCACTAAAGGTCAGATTCTTTGTTGGGTTTCGAGACCCTCTCTTTTTGGTTACACCCCATCTATCCTTCCAAAAAATCCCACCCCCCATACTTATCTGCCATCATGTTTTTCTTTCTTCAGCTCTCTAGCAAGAGTTCAGCTAACTCCCCATTGCTTGGTAGCTCCCTTGCCTCACATTCAGCTAGTATCCAATAATATCCACTCCAACTCACTCATCCCAAATAAAAGAAAATAACACAACAACATCAAAGCCATAAACACCATCGCATCTCCATCACTCCTTTCCTTGTTTCCATCGCCATTGTGCGTAAACACCCCCAGCCAAAAATAGGAGAAAACATTCTTCTTTGAAACCCTAAAGTTAAAAAATTTGTTACAACTTCTTTATTTTTGGCAAGGAACTTTGTGTAGAGATTTTTTTTTCTTGAAGCTGCTTCACAAGGATAATGTCACTGTCTCAGTATTAATGTTTCAGGTTTAATCTCAGGTTGGGATCAGAATTGAACATCCATTGCTAGAATGGCAAAGATCGTGAATAAGGTATTCATTGCACTAGTACATGAACATTTTAGTTTGAGCTTGTTTATCAGATATTACAACCAAATCAGCAGGTTGCCAAACTATGCATAGAGGACCAGCTCAGCTATGGAATTCAGTAATATCTATAACATATACCAAACAATCCACCGCATGCCTTCTATGAGGACTTACAACTTAGTACTGCAGCCATGTCTGAAATTCTGACCTACGTAGATAAACTTTGAGGTTTCATCCATTATAAGGGGTGATGTGTTATGTTTGTTGTGTCAGATATTACATTAAAATTACAACTTCATAAGTGATGGTACCTAGTACCTGTCTCCTATTAGGATGTGTACATGTGAAATATGTCTAGAACTATGTCCAGAGTTGTAAATGAATGCTTGAATATTTTTTGTTACAAATGCAAATTTGAGTAACTTTGGGCGTTATTGTATTGGGCAACTTTAGAACTTCCTAGGACTGTGTGGCAAATTTAGCAACTAATATTATTAGTTTTTCCAGTTTGAATATATTGCCTCCAGTGCTGATCAGTTGGATCAACTTTGGCTTTCAGTTACACTGGACCAGCTGGATCTTATATGTAAAAAGTCTGCTGTGGCACTGCAAATTCTCAAAAACACCCAGATGCTCGATCACAAACGCAGCGATTTGTAACAAGAAAAAGATATCATTGAAAGTTTTGTACTGAGCAGAATACAATGTAACTCAAGCACCATATTTTCAACCAGGAAATATATTCCATAAACAACTACCTTCATCTGGAACAAGGCCAATTTCACTTGAGGCTCAAAATAGTCAAGTTACAAAAATAGTTGAATGCCCTTAATTCTTGTGGAATAAGTCTCTTGTTATGTTTCAAACCCCCTTCATGATAATTTTTTCAAAAGATTATGAGAATGTCACCAAATACAGAGTATGGCATTCTTTTTCAACAGCCCCAAATATGAGGAATCCATACATTAAGGTCTGGGGTGGGAGATTATGTCATTTTGTTGACCACATTATGTGACATAATCTTCCACTGATGATCATACACTCGTAATAGTGGCAAAAATTTCTGTTGAACATGAATCTTTTAAAGAATTGTTCAATCTGCCATCCCAGACCTTAACATCATGGAATGTTCTTGCCCTTGCCCATTATGTTTGGGCGTCGCATCAATCTCACCAGAACACACTCGCCTGGTGCCTTACCCAACATACTGGGCAGGGGCTTGATCATTACATAGTACATTTGAATTGAAATGAACAGCATACAAAAAACATTGGGAGTACAAATGTAAAAAGGGTACTCAGGTCAATAGCTTACTCAATGGAAGTATCCTCTAAGTGGTTATGCAAAATTCAGACATTTTCTTGATGCACTTCACACATTTCAGTATACACTTAGGTTCCTACAAACTGTCTTCTAGCACTGGTTGGACTTTTACCTCATCGACCCCTGCAATCAGGTGGAGAATAGTGCAGCAAAAGGTTTATCTGGTACTATGCAATCTCAACGAGAGCCTCACAGACTTTGTCCTCACAATTTGGTTTCAGCACAGGAGTACTGGCACACTTAGTTCGATAGCCCGTACATTATCATATGTAATTGCAAGATCCCATTAGAAAGCACTGGTGAACACATCAATTTCAACTTTAAAGCAAAAATACTTTCTCCTTAAAAATGCTCACACTTCAACTTTTATCTTCAGAGTGGAAAAGGTGCCAAACAACAAAAAATGTTATATTGTTGATAGTTGAAGTAGTAGGTGTAAAGCTTCACACTGTAGCTATTGCTGGATGCTTGCATTCCTTTTTCTGCTGGAGTTTCAAATGGCTTTTTACTGATGCACCCAAGGACAGCTCATATTAGTGTTGTTTAGTTCTTGAATTTCAGCAGGTTGAGGTCAAGTTATAAGGAACCACCTTGTTTGAAGAAGGTTTAGTTTCTTTCGATACATAAATACAGTTTTTATTGGAAAAAAAGTATAAATTTGATTTTACATTTTAAACAAGTTATTGCATTTGGTTGGTTGTACATAATTTTTATCTTGAAGTGTGTGCTTTAGCTGAACAAATTAATTGCACTTTTAGTTTATTTTGGGATTTAGTTGTGTTTAATGGAGAGGAAACTGAACCTTGTTTTAAACCAGACTGACCCTAAATTCCTTATTAACATGATGGGAATGAAAAAGAAATAGAAATCCAAAGAATTGATCTCTGGATGGAATCAGAGGTTCCATAAAAATGAAAAAGTTAGAACTGAGACTGACTAAAATTTCCTTTTGAAAACAAGAACCAGACAACACCTGTTCATACCGCACTGCTATCTTGCAAGTTCTCCATTGTTCTGTGGGGGGAAACCAACCTCAGATTTGGTGGTACTTAGAAACACCACAATCCAAATTCCACAGAGATGCATGTCGGAAGGGTAGTACTGATGAAAACCTGCCAAACATCAACAAAAACAAAGCACCCAAAAAAGGTGGAGAGAAAGTGTTCTTCCAGAAAGAGATAGAGACAACCCTCCACTTGCAAAAGGAGAAACCATAATTAAGAGCTAGAGCCAAAAGGACATGGGTAAAGTTGAAGAGAAATAAAAATTCAAAGCCTGGCACAAAATCTGATCACAGAATTCAGGAAGAAGCGAAGCACCAGAATTCACCAGTGTTGGCGGTTCTTGTCTTTTATGAAGAACCTCCATTTCCATTTCTTTAAAAACAAATCTAAAATGGTTCTGGTTCCAGTTCCACAAGATAATGGAACCCTTGGGTCTGATTCTTTTTCCAAAAAATTCCAGGTTCCTAGCAGCATGTTCTGAAAATTGCAGTTAACCCCCCAGTTGTATTTTTTCCCCCAAAAACATTTATTCTAAAAAATTCTGGTTCTAAATCTTGTTCCAAAACTAAGTCCAAATCCAGTTTTAAATTTTCATGAAATTTGTTGGCGACAACAAATAAAACTTTGGTGACCGCTATCTCTGGTATGCTCAATATTGGCTATAGCTTCCATAGCACGTTGTCAAAAAGATTCAACTAATTGGGTGCAAACAAGATAATAAGACCTAAATCCACGTGCTGGGCTGACTACTTATTGCTTAAGAAAATTTAAGTTTTTATTGAAAATTTTAAAATGTTGACCCAAAAATAAGTTGCAAAAAATTGTACTATAAATATATATATTTTAAATCAATCTCCCCCAAAATAAGAATCTTTAGATTCACCTAACCAAATGGGGTTCTACAATGCACCATGAAACCAAAGCCCAATAAGATGACAGAACTGAATTATGACTAACTTAGTTAGGCAAAAAAATTGCAAAGTTGCTAGGTGTGATACAGTAAGATATGAAATAACATGAATAGAAAAGGAAGCAAGAAGCATACATAAGACATGACTTTTACTTTTTCCTCACACACTAAGTAAAATGACTATTGACCATATTGAACAGTTTCTTTGGCAAAGAGGTTTGAATAAAAAAATTGAACTCTTTGAGAGGGAGTATGGGCTTAGTATGATTAAGCCCAATCAAACAGATTTTAGGACCCAACACCTGTCAATGCACCGTCCATTGGAAATCCATTACGACTCAGTTGTGGATAAACCAAAACCCAGTTATCAAGGTGAAACCCTGAAGCCTAAAACCTATTCTGTAAACCCTCCTACTTCTGCCTCCCTTTAAAAAGGTAGCTACATATGTAAAGGTGCATTCACACTTGGTGTTCGGGACTCTATCTAGGGTAGAGTCCCGTAACACCATGCTAGCTAGCCATTTAGGACTTAAACCTGGTTGCCATCAAAATTTTATGTTAAGCTAGCATTCACTTAACATTGAGCAATGGCCCATTTAACATTGGGTGCCACCTAGATGCCACCTAGATTTTCATTTAACCCTGACTTAACATCAGGTGTGAATGCACCATAAGTGGGTAGGTATCATAACTAAGCAGGTAGGGAATGTCAGTAACCTGGGTACTAGGCATGTAGGCAGTAGGTAAGGCACTTGGTGGATGCTGGATAAATACTTGCATGTGGATGGTTTGTACAGACTGTGGTTAGCTATGGGATAGCAATAAACCAAAAAGAGTTCACTGCCTACACACCACCATCCATTCTTCATGGTGTGCTGGTGGGTGCTGGTTCACTCTGGCCCAATTAATCGAGTACTTCTGATGCACATGTGTGGAAATAGTAGGTGTCATGAAGCATTTACAGGGGCCTTTCTCTAGATTCTTTAGATACAACATTTTCCCTATTAGATTCTTTTGGAAAAGTAATGATTTTTTTCAACGTGGTGATTTTTTTTTCTATTTTTCAAAAGCAATTGAGGAAAAGTGGGAGGACGCTTTTTGTTCGTGTTAAAGATATGTTTTCAGCAATAAATCATCACTTTTGCAAAATTAAAAAAGTTGACCAAAAAATATACCATTGAGAGCGTTAGAGAGAGTTACCAACCTCAATAAACTAAACAAGATTAGGCAGGGGCTTCCTGCACTTTACTTCAAAGAAATAAAAAAAGAGAAAGCGTAATTTGGCTATAAATTTGATCTAAATACTCAAGAAACTATCTAAATACTTAAGAGAACCAAGGTAATTCTTTTAATATTCTAGCTAGGAAATGGAAAGACAAACTTCTGCATCTAAATACAATGAAATCTCTTTCAAAATTCAAGTAACAAATAGGTAACACCAAAGTGGTAGGTAGAACCAGAAAGGTAGGTTGGGATCAACCTTTCTTTTCTGAAATGCAAAGTTAAACATCAAAAAGTTAAAAGATGAAGTGATTTTGAAAGTTTTCAATCGGCAAAAGTGAGAGAAAAAATTAGTAAAACTCACCAGATATTTATATTTGGTTTTCAGTGTGTAACCAAAAATATAGAAGGATGATTAAAGTTCCATACTTCAAATATGGTTTATAGCCAAATCTGGCTAAATCTTCCAAGGGATGAAGGCCAATTTTTCTACATCTTCCTATGGATCATCCTCACTTTGTCAAAAAGCAAAAAAATTCTTAAAAAAAGAGACTAGTATGACAAAATTCTTGAGTAAAATTGGCATGATAACTTAGATGGGAAAAAGGAGAGAATAACTTCACATGCAAAAGGGATCATGTGGCAGGGACCCCCATAAAGGAGGAGGAAGTACATAATTTCATACTGTATACATAGATGCTACAGACACCTGGGTGGTAGATAGCAGTGTTTTAGATTGTACAAACAAGAGCTGCTTGCACAATTTAGACACTTGACAACAACATGAACAATGGCATCCATAAGTATCACTCAATTGCAAGTGCTAAAATTCTTACTTTAACATCATGTCTCTTGCCTCCAGGTGGGAACAGTGGTTGTATCTTGACAGTAATTAAGGTTTAGTGTTACTTGTACAGTAACACTCTGGCCCAAGAGCATTGCATGGTGTATAGCATGCTTTGATGAACTATGAAGAAGCAAAGAAGCGAAATTGTCAATGACAAAGGATAATTCCTGATGAAGAACCAGAACTCCCTCCAAGGAGATAGCAGGGAAATTCTGTTTTATAACGCCCACTCCTAGTAATGTTAAAAACAAACCGGATGCAACGTTTTATGATAGCTAACACCAGTGTTGAGTGGATATCACTGGTTTTAGAGATCAAGATTCAATTCCAGTGTTTTTTTCCAGGTTTTGAAAAGAAAACCTGCCAGTGGCCCGCAACTCTGTAACAACAGAGAAGAACTATTGACCCCTTTTTTTTCAACTAGCATAAAATGATAATACATGTCAAAATGACTGATCAGTTCAGGCCAGTTCTTTGCACCCAGTTTTAAACTATACAAAAAGAAGTACAATTTAATATTTTGCATACAAAGTTCCAGGACTAAGAATTGGCATGTGCAAGGCAGGGTGCATTATGTACAAACATGTGTAAATTTATTTAGTCTTGGAACCTTCTTTAGTCTCCTTTGGAAGTACATAGTTCCTTCAAAAGATGTATAAAAATAATGTTTCATGTCTTGTGTGTGCATTGTGGCGGAAAAATTGGTACATATTTGGGATTTTGAATCTACCACTTTGACAATTTATGATGGGTGGTCCCTTTGGAGTTAAAAAATTCAAGTAGGGTAGAACTGCCCATCATTGATCATTACCCTATTATCAAACACTTCTCTAGATCTTTGCTTCATTTTGAGTGATTTAAAATGTTATGAAAGTGCTACCTCAAGCTCTAGAAATCATCTTTGAAGTGCAAAGGAAAAAGGAGTAATGGAAAAATAGCAAGAAGAAAAATAAGCTTTTCAACTTACAAAACGCATTTTTTTTCTTATTTATTCTCTTTGGACCCCTCCTACTTTCAAAGCTTCTAACTTTCTAATTTCTTGTTCATTTTAAATGATTTAAAGTGTTGTAAGAATGCCATCTTCAGTTCTATAAATCATCTTTGAACTATAATAGCAACATAACAATATACAAAGAATTTTTGGGGTGTTTGAGAATCAGTTTTGTAATGTTTTGTGGTTTGTTTTCTTTCAATTCTTGACCCCTTCTATGGGGGGGGGGGGTTACTTTCTGGTTTCTAATTTGTTTTTGAAAAAAATTAATGCATCAAATGCGCAAAGAAGAGGCGTTCAAGTTTTGTTTGGACACTAGAAACAACAGAACCCTCCCCTTGGATTCAGCCTACCCTAAATGCTTAATTGTTCACTCACTAACCATTCTACCCTAGTCCAAGACTTCTTTAAAATTGGTAGCAAATGTGTGCTACATAAACGGGCTGTTAGAATCAGTTCATTTCAATTTATTTGGATGATTGATCAATTTTTGTGGAAGTAATTGCCACAATGTGTGGACAAAACAAAAAGGGTGTCAACTTTGAAAACATGTCTGTCGCAACCCCACTTTGGCCAAGTGTGGGGGTGAAGCCCAACACTTGGAAAAGTTGGAGGTTGGGAGTCTTCCGGGACTCCCGAATGTTCAGAGCTCGACAGCAAGGGGCAAAACACCTCG
>Ga0116229_10004250_pt1 | contig 23493 bp, 18 predicted proteins | sample S1TSphgellanicum_3_FD_87313 | JGI IMG/M metagenome (GOLD analysis project Ga0116229, IMG submission 87313) | Host-associated microbial communities from peat moss isolated from Minnesota, USA - S1T2_Fc - Sphagnum magellanicum MG | ecosystem: Host-associated > Plants > Peat moss > Unclassified...
CCACCGCCGGCACGCCCATCATCGTCAACGGGAATGGCGCCCGGTCCCGCGGCGTCGAACTGGAAGAACATTACGATGTCACCGACGATCTCGCAGTCTCCGCAGGCTACGCCTACACCAATGCCGTGCTCACCCAGAGTTTTTCTATCGTCGGCGGGTATGAGGGCGCGGCCGGCGCGCTGCTGCCCGGCGTATCGCGCCACCAGGTGAATGGCGCGCTAGACTATAATCCCGCCATTCTCGCCGATCGCGCGCTCAACATCCATGTCGATGGCTCCTATCGCTCCGGCTTTGCCAACCAGATCCAGGCCGATCTGCCGAATTACCGCCATCTCTCCGGCTTTGCCCTGTTCAACGCCTCGGTCACCGCCAACGTCGCGCCGAAAATCCAGCTTCAGCTCTTCGCGCATAACCTCTTCAATGCCAAAGCCATCACCGCCGAATCCTCGCTCTCACCAGGCAGTTTCAGCGCCGCCGCCGATGCGCTGGCACATAGCTTCGATTCCGCCGAATTCGTCACCCAGCCGCTCACCATCGGCCTGCGCCTTGTCATCCGGCATTAGCGCGGCCATGCCAGCCCGCTCCCGCATACGCTGGCTGATATTCGCCTTCCTGTTCCTGTTCACCTTCGCCGCCTATGTGCAGCGCACCGCCATCACCGTCGCCGCCGAGCCGATGATGCCGCAATTGGGCCTGACCCAGTTGCAAATCGGCTGGCTGGAAACCGCGTTTTTGGTCAGCTACACCGCGCTGCAATTTCCCGGCGGGCTCGCCGGCCAATATCTTGGCGCGCGCCGCATGTTCACCCTGTGTGGCATCGTCTCCGTGCTGGCCACACTGGCCGTCCCAGCTCTGCCCTCCGTTTCGCGCGGCACCGCGCTGTTCTGGGAATTGCTCTGCGCCCAGTTCATGCTCGGCGTGTCGCAGGCCCCGCTCTTCGCCATGCTCTCCGGTTCGCTGGAATGCTGGTTCCCGCCCAGGCAATGGGCGCTCACCCAGGGCCTCTCCAGCTGCGGCATCGGCCTTGGCGGCGCCGCCGCGCCGGCCGCCATCGCCGCGCTGATGGTGCATCTCGGCTGGCGCCCGGCGCTGATCATCGTCGCCCTTCCCGTGGCAGCCCTGGTCGCCCTCTGGTGGCACAATGGCCGCGACCGGCCCTCCCAGCACCCCCGGGTTACCCAAGCCGAGCTCGCCGAATTGCCGCCCGCCCAGGCCACCGCCGGCATGTCCCCACCAAGCTGGAAGCGCATCCGCCGTTTACTCCTCAACCGTGATCTCGCTGGCCTGACGCTGTCGTATTTCGCAATGAACCTGGTGTTCTTCCTGATCACCTTCTGGAGCTTCCTCTATCTGGTGCAGGCCCGGCATTTTACCGCGCTGGAGGGCGGGTTGGCCGCGGCCCTGCCGCCGCTGGCGGGCGCCGCAGGTGCTGGCATCGGCGGGGCAGGGGCCAGCGCCCTCAGCGCCCGCCTCGGTGCCCTCAAGGGCCTCAGGCTGCTGCCAGTCATCACCCTGCCGGCGGCGGGCGTTCTGCTGCTTATCTCGGTGCACGCCGCGTCGGCATGGGCAGCGCTGGCCGGCCTCTCTCTGGCATTCGGGCTGCTGGAAGTGAACGAAGGCCCGTTTTGGGCCGCCTCGATGGAAATCGGCGGCGAGGATGCGGTGGCCGCCGGCGCCATCCTCAACACCGGCGGCAATCTCGGTGGCATCGTCGCCACCCCCGTGGTGGCCTTCATCTCCGGCGGTGGCGACTGGACAACGCCGTTTGTCGCCGGCGCCGGTTGCGCGCTGGCCAGCGCGCTGATCTGGCTGCTGATCAACCCGGCCGCCCCGGCCTCTGCCCGTGCCATCGCACCTCTGCCCATCGGAAAAGGCACCACATGATCCTTGCCAGGCGCCGTCTGCTCCAATGCGCATCCATGGCCGCCGCTTCGCTCCCCGCCGGCTTTGCGCGCGCCGCCGATCTCTGGTCGGTGGATGCCGGCGCCCTGCGCGTGGCACCCGGCCTATGGCCCGGTTCCGCCAAGCTGCTGCCCGGCGTGCATTTCGAAAATCTGCGCCTGCGTATGCCAGACGGCATCTGGCTCAACGCCCTGCTCTATCTCCCCAACACGGTAAAATCCGGCCAGCGGATCGGCACCCAGCTCTGCGTCGATCCCTACCGAAACGAGCCAAATGGCTGGCTTGCCAATGATATGTCCCGCCAGGCGCTGGATGGCTTCGCCGCCATGTTCCTGGATGTGCGTGGCACGGGCGGCTCGGAAGGCGCTTGCCCGGATGAATATACCGAAGCCGAATATAACGATACCGTGCATGTGATCGACTGGATCGCCCGCCAGCCCTGGTCCAACGGCGCGGTTGGCATGTACGGCACTTCCTATTCCGCCTTCAACTCCGTCTGGACCGCGGCAAACTACAAACCCCCCGCCCTGAAAGCCATTTTCGTCCGCGGCGGCACCGATGACCGCTACACCGACGATACCCATAGTCCAGGCGGCATCATGATGATGGTCGATTCATCCTGGGTTCTCGGCATGGTCACGGACAACGCCATGCCCGGCGCCCCGGATTACGATCTGAACGGCCGCGCCGCTCTGGAACGATGGAACACGCCGCCCTGGATCGTCACCTATCTGCACAACCAGCTCGATGGTCCACATTACCGCCGCGGCTCGCTGGCGCCGGATAAATACGGCCTGCTCACCACGCCCACTTTCCTCGGTGGCGGCTATCTGGACATGTACCAGAATTTTGTCCCACGCATCATGCGCAACGCACCTGCCTATACGCAGGGTCTGCTCGGACCCTTCCATCACAGCATGACCTGGCCTGGCCCGGTGCTGAACTGGCACGCCATGCAATCCCGCTGGTTCGATTACTTTCTGAATGGCAAGCAGAACGGCGTGAAACAGGACCCACGCGTGTCATTCTACATGCCGCAATGGCGCCGCCAGACATTCCGCGATCAAGGCGCCATCCCAGGCGAATGGCGCTACGCCGAGTCCTGGCCCGACAGCGTGTTCAATCCGCCAAAACGCCTCTTCTTCCGCCCCCGCCCCGAGCTGCCCCTCGCCACCGCCTTGCGCACCGATCCCGCCACCGCCGATGGCGGTGACCTGGCCGAACTCGCCGGCCAGGCATCCGCCCTGAAACTGCGCTATTACCCCACCACCGGCGGCACCACCGAATCGATCGGCCCAGACAGCTACGAAGGTTTTTTCGGCCTCGATTCCCGCGCCGACGACAGTTGGGGCCTCAGCTTCGATACCCCAGCCTTGCGCGATCCGCTGGAAATCCTCGGCTTCGTCAAGGCCCGGCTGTTCGTATCCAGCACCGCGCCGCTCGCCAACTGGATCGTCCGGGTCAACGATGTCGCGCCAGACGGCACGTCCTATATCGTCACCTACGGTTTTCTCAACGGCACCCACCGCCATTCCCACGTCACACCGGAAGCACTGGTGCCCAATGAAATCACCGAGCTGAATTTTTCACTCTTCTGCACCGGCTATCATTTCTCGCCCGGCCACCGCATCCGAATCGTCATCACCAACGCCTATTTCCCCGTGGTCTGGCCATCGCCTTTCCCCATGGTCACCACATTGTTCACCGGCGCCGATCACGCCTCCTTCATCGCTCTGCCGGTGCTGGCGCCAATGAAATCACTGCCCGGCAATCTGCCCATTCTCGGCGATCACGCTGGCAAAGGCGGCGAACGCGCCGAAGACGACATGACAGGCTATCAGTTCACCCGCGATTACGTCGCCGGCGCCGCCACCGCGCGCTACCAGATGGGCCCCAGCGTCATCACCTGCACTGTCAGCGATGCCGATCCCGCCCATGCCACCCTCGCCATCAGCACCTCGGAAAAAAACCGCCCTCTGCGCGGCAACCGCATCGTGGAAACCCAAACCGAAGGCTCCCTGAAAAGCACTCAGGACCGCTTCCTGCTCGATGTGCGCTGCACCTTGCTGGAAAACGGCAAAATCATCCGCAAGAAACAATGGACCGCCGACGTCAAACGAGACCTCGTCTAACAGCGTAGGGTGGGCTTCAGCCCACACGTCCTGCGCCGCAAGAACGCCGCACGTGAGAAGGACCAAAAATGCCGCGCAACCCGCGTTGGGATATCCTGTTCGAGCCGGTTCGCATCGGCCCCGTCACCGCGCCCAATCGCTTCTACCAGGTGCCCCACGCCAGCGGCATGACCAACGCTCTGCCGCATATCCGTGCCAAATTCCGCGAAACCAAGGCTGAAGGCGGCTGGGGCGTCGTCTGCACCGGCGCCGTCTCCATCCACCCGAGTTCCGACGACGCGCCTTTGCCGGCCGCCAAACTTTGGGACGAAGATGATGTGCGGTCCCACGCCCTCACCACGGAAGCGGTGCACCGCCACGGCGCCCTCGCCGGAATCGAATTATGGCATGGCGGCGCCGCCACCATGAACCGCGCCAGCCGTCTGCCGCCATTATCGCCGTCCGGCCTCGGCTGGATGCCCACCCATGTCGGCTTCATGTCCAATCTGCGCCCGCTGGCCATGGATGCCGCCGATATCCGCACCCTGCTCGGTTGGTACAAGAACGCCGCTCTGCGCGCCCGCCGGGCCGGGTTCGATATCGTCTATGTCTATGCCGGCATGGGCTATCTGCTGCACCAATTCCTGCTGCCCGGCCTGAACCAGCGCACCGATTGCTATGGCGGCAGCATTGCCAATCGTTGCCGCCTGATCCAGCAGGCGCTGGAAACAGTGCAGGATGCGGTGGGCGCCGATTGCGCCATCGCCTTGCGTATCAGCCTCGAACAATTGCGCAGGCGCCCCGGCACACATGCCGACTCCGAAGCGCATGAAGTGGTTGCCTGCCTGGCGGAAACACCCGATCTGTGGGACGTCAAACTCGATTCCAGCCCCACCGACTGCGCCACCTCCCGCTTCACCCCGGAAGGCAGCCACGAAAAGATCATCGATTTCGTCAAGACACTCACCACCAAGCCGGTTGTCGGGGTCGGCCGATTCACCTCCCCGGATGCGATGGTCTCGCAAATCCGCCGTGGCATCCTCGATCTCATCGGCGCGGCCCGCCCCAGCATCGCCGACCCTTTCCTGCCCCGAAAACTGAACGAGGGCAGGGATGACGAGATTCGCGAATGCATCGGCTGCAATATCTGCATCGCCAGTTGGCATGATGGCGTGCCCATACGCTGCACCCAAAACCCCACCATCGGCGAGGAATGGCGCCGTGACTGGCACCCGGAAAGCTTCGCTCCCGCCGGCTCGCAGGATCGGGTGCTGATCGTCGGCGCCGGCCCCGCCGGCCTCGATTGCGCCCTCACCCTCGCCAAACGCGGCTACGACATTGCCCTGGCCGATCGCGGCAAGCGCCCAGGCGGCCGCCTGCTGGCCGAAACCGCCTTGCCCGGATTGGCCACCTGGCGCCGCGTGCTGGATTATCGCCTGACTGGCCTGGCCAAATTGCCGAATGCCTCGATCTTCCTCGAAAGCGACATGACGGCCGATGATGTTCTGGCCTTCGGCGCCGAACGCGTCGTCATCGCCACCGGCAGTGACTGGGTGGCCAATAGCTACGATGCCCAACTGGAATCGCCAGGCCCCCTGTTCGAGGGCTCCGGTATCTACACGCCGGAAGATATTTTCGCCGCCCGCCCGATCGCCGGCCCCGTCGCCGTGTTCGATTACGACAATTACATGATGGGCGGTTGCATCGCCGAGGCGCTCAGCGCGCGCGGTCTCCCGGTCACCTACATCACTACCGCCGGCCAGGTCTCCGCCTGGAGTTTCATGACCAACGAACAGCCCAACATCACCGCCGCCTTGCACCGGCGCGGCATAGCAATGCGCACCCGCCAAAACGTGCTGGGCTTTACCGGATCTGGCCTGTCCTGCGCCGACCTGTCCACCGGCGAAATCTCTACGCTCGCCTGCCGTTCCCTGGTCGTCGTCGGCATGCGCCGCCCGCGCGTGGCGCTGTACGAAGCCTTGCTGGCCCGATCGGCGGAATGGCAAGCTGCCGGCCTGCGCAGCGTAGACCGCATCGGCGATGCGCTCGCCCCTGGCGCCATCGTCCACGCCATCCATTCCGGCCATCTCTACGCGCGCACCCTCGATGCGCCGCGGCCGGACCTACCCTACCGGATCGATCCCGGCCTGCACATGAAAGCCCTCGCCCAATGAGCGGAATCGGCGCCCTGCAACCCTCTTTGCCATCCTCCGCCTACACCGATCCCGCCGATTACGCGCGTGAACAATCCGCTATCTTCCAGCGGGAATGGATGGCCGCCTGCCGTGCGGAGGAAATCCCCAATCCCGGTAACTGGCAGGTGCTAAACATCGCCGGCGACGATGTGCTGGTGGTCCGCGCCCAGGATGGGGTGCTGCGCGCCTTCTACAATGTCTGCCGCCATCGTGGCGCCAGGCTCTGCGCGGGCCAGGATGAACCCCAAAAACCCGGCCGCGCTACCCTCCCGCAGGCCGTGCTCGCCAATGGCCTGATCCGCTGCCCCTATCACGCCTGGACCTACCGCGCCGATGGCAGCCTGCTGGCAGCGCCGCATATTCTTAACACCGAAGGCTTCGATCCCGCCGGTTTCTCGCTCTACCCCGTCGGCTGCGAGGAATGGGCCGGCTTCGTCTTCCTGCATCTCTCCCCCGCCGATGCACAGCCGCTCCATACCCAACTCGGTGCCCTGCCAGGCCGCATCGCCAATTACACGCTGGATCAACTCGGAATCGGCCACCGTATCCGCTACAGCGTCGAGGCAAACTGGAAAATCATCTGCGAAAACTACAATGAATGCTATCATTGCGGCCCTGTGCATCCCGAGCTCTGCGCGCTGGTACCCGCCTTCCGCAGCCAAGGCGGCGCCAATCTGCAATGGGACCGCGGCATTCCGCATCGCGAAGGCGCCATCACCTTCACCTGGTCCGGCACCACATCACGCGCCTTGCTGCCGCGCCTGAACCAGGATGAACGCACGCGCCACAAAGGCGAATTGCTCTACCCAAACCTCTTTCTCAGCCTGGCCGCCGACCATGTCGCTGCCTTTATCCTGCATCCGCGCGGCGCTGCGCTCACCGATATCGACTGCCTGTTCCTGTTCGACAAAGCAGAAATCGGCAAACCCGATTTCGATCACACCGATGCCTCGTCGTTCTGGGATGTTGTAAACCAGCAGGATTGGGCCATCTGCGAACGCGTGCAGGCTGGCATGAACGCCCGCCCCCATAACCAGGGTTTTTATGCCCCGATGGAAGACAGCAATCTGGACATGCGCGCCTATGTGCTATCACGCTTGGCAAAACCCGGGATCGGGGAAGATCGTTCCTGATGTCTTCGCTCAAGGCGCAGCCGAAACCGGAGCCAGCCGCCACCAGAAAGCGGCTCGGCCACGATGAACGGCGCCAGCAGATTATCCACACCACCCTGGCCTGCCTGGCGCGCGATGGAGCCGACGGCACCAGCCTGCGCAGCGTCTGCCGTGAACTCGGTGTCGCCCCCAGCCTGGTCACCCATTTTTTCGCCGGCTGGCACGATCTGCTCACCGCCGCCTACGAACATCTCACCGAGCGTTTCATGGCGCAACTGGTGCCGGTGCTCACTGAGCCTTTCCCCAACGAACGCGCGCGGATGAACGCCGTCATCCTGCGCTATTTGTCCACCGACTGGGCCGGCGAGAACACCATCGGTGCAAACATCGCCTTATGGCAACTGGCCCGCAGCGTGGTGGATCTCAAACCGCAATTCAGCCGCTTCCTGCGCGACCGCACCCGTCTGCTGCGTCACGCCCTCGGGGCGCTGGCCGCGGAATCCGGCGCCACCATGGATGTCAGCGAAATGACCGCCTGTTTCATCCTGATGCTGGACGGAATCTGGCTTGAGCTATCAATCAACCCCGGCAATATCCGCCAAAAACGGGTTACCCATATATGCTGGTTCTGGCTGGATGCCGTGTTGCGCGCCCACGGCGCCGCGGCCCCGCCACAAGCAGCCAAACCCGCACGCCGCATGGGCCCCGCCCGCGTGTGACCAACCCGCCCGACATGCTGCACCACGCGGCGCGCCAGGCGATGGCCAGCAAGAACGCCAAACAAGCGCGCCAAGCCGTTGCCCGTCTGCTCGCTGCCCATCCCGACTACGCCCCGGGCTGGCTGACCGCCAGCATCCTGGAACTCGATCTCCAACAGCCCGCGCGTGCATTGGCCGCGTCACAACGCGCCCTGTCGCTTGGCAGTCCGCAACCGGCGCTGCTGGTGCAGCACATACGCTGCCTGCATGCGGCCGGCCAACCCGATCTCGCCCGCGCCCAGATCGCCGCGGCCGAACACGCCGCCCGGCTCCATCCGCACGTGCTGCATGAGCTTGGCAATGCCTGCGCCGCCATGGGCGATCATGAACAAGCCTTGCGCCTGATGACGAGCGCCTGCGCAAAACTGCCGGATGATCCGGCTTTGGCCTATAACATGGCCGCAGTCTTACGCTATCTCGGCCGTTTTGCCGAAGCGGAAGCCTGCCTGAACCGCACCATCCGCCACGCGCCGCAAGATAGTGAAGCCTATCTGGCCCGATCCCAATTGCGCGTCCAAACCACCGAGAATAACCACCTGGACGAACTGAAGCGCGTTCTGGCCTCAGGCATTCCAAACTGGCATAGCGAGGTCCAGATCCGCTACGCCTTGGCCAAGGAATATGAGGATATCGGCCAGTTCGCCGAATCCTTCGCGCATTTGCACGCTGGCGCCACCTTGCGCCGAAACCACCTGCGCTATGATGTGGCTGAAGATATCGCCGCCATGGCGAGCATCCGCGCGCATTTCGATGCCGCCTATATCGCAAAAGTGCCGCCATCTTCAGCCGAATCAGGCGCCATTTTCATATTCGGCCTGCCGCGTTCCGGCACCACACTGGTCGATCGCATCCTCGGCTGCCACCCCCAGGTGACATCTCTTGGCGAACTGAACGATTTCCCCTCTTCGGTCATCGCCTGCGCCGGCGGTTCATCAACACCAAAGCAGAATTTGATCGCCCGCGCCGCGCAACTTCACCCAGCAGAAATTGGCGCGACCTATCTCGCCCGCATCAAAACCCGCCACCCGAAAGCCCCGCGCTTCATCGATAAGCTGCCGATGAACTATCTCTATGCCGGCCTGATTGCCGCATCTCTGCCCGGCGCCCGCTTGATCCATGTCAGCAGGCACCCGATGGCCAATGCCTATGGCATCTACAAGACATTGTTTAACCAAGGCTATCCATTCTCCTACGACCTCGATGACATCGGCCGCTACATCGCCGCGTATCTCCACCTGATGTCGCATTGGCAGGGCGTGCTCGGTAATCGCCTTGTCACCATCTCCTACGAAAATCTGGTCACCGCGCAGGAGGCAGAGACGCAAAAACTTCTCTCTGCCTGTTCCTTGCCCTGGCACCCCGCCTGCCTCGCGCCCCACCGCAACCCCGCGCCGAGTTCCACCCAAAGCGCCGTCCAGGTCCGCCGCCCCATCTATGCCGACGCGGTCCATCACTGGCGCCACCTCGAACACCATTTGGCCCCGGTCAAAGCGCGCCTGGTTGCGGAAGGCATCTTGCTCGATGACCATTCATCGCCTTGTTGTCTGGAGTAAATCCACCAAGGAGATGACCGATGAATGCACTATCCTCGGGTAATCTTGCGGTCGTCACCGGCGCCGCAAGCGGAATTGGTCTGGCGGCAACACGGCGCTTCGCCGCACTCGGCATGCGCGTCTGTATGATAGACCGTGCGGAAGCCATGCTTTCACACCAGGCCGCCAGCATCGGCGGTGAGGTTATGCCCTATGTCGCCGATGTCGCCGATCGCGCCGCAATCGAAAACCTGGCGTCCGAGATCCATCACCGCTTCGGCACGGTGTCGGTGCTGATGAACAACGCCGGCGTGGGCAATGGCGGTGACGCCTTGTCCAACCCCGATGGCTGGGCGCGCGTTCTCGGCGTAAACCTTCTCGGTGTGCTCCACGGCGTGCAGGCCTTCGTCCCCGCCATGGTCGCCGGCACCAGCGCAGGCCTCGTCATCAATACCGGCTCAAAGCAGGGTATCACCCAGCCACCCGGCGATACCGCCTACAACGTCAGCAAGTCGGCGGTGAAATCCCTTACCGAGGGTCTCGCCCACACACTCCGCCAGCAAACCGCCGGCCGCATCACCGCGCATCTCCTTATCCCCGGCTTTACCTTCACCGGTATGACCGGGGCAGACGCCAAGCCAGCAGGCGCATGGGCGCCCGAACAGGTGATCGACGTCATGCTCACCGGGCTGGCGGCCGGGGATTTCTACATCCTATGCCCGGATAACGAGGTAACCCGCGACATCGATGAAAAACGCATCGCCTGGGCCGCCGGCGACCTCATCGAGAACCGCCCCGCCCTCTCCCGCTGGCATCCCGACTGGCAATCCGCCTTCGCCGCTCACATGGCCAAGGCATCGTCGGCACATAAATGCGTCGGCACGCCGACAGAGATGCCGCCTCAAACAAAGGCGTGAGGCGCCCGTTCGACCCCGCGACCCGATTCGGTTAATGTCGAACGGGCCCTTAGGCATCGTCGGCACATAAGTGCGTCGGCACGCCGACAAAGATGCCGCTTCAAACAAAAGCTTAGGGCCCGTTCGACCCCGTGACCCGATTCGGTTGATCTCGAACGGGCCCTAAGTCCTGAACAAATCATCCATGTTCTGAAACGCCTTGAACTCCAATGCATTGCCCGATGGATCGAGAAAGAACATCGTGGCCTGCTCTCCCGCCTGACCCTTGAAGCGAATATGCGGCGCGATCACAAATGCCGTCCCAGCGGCTTCCAGCCGCGCCGCCAGCGCCTCCCATTGTGGCATCGTCAGCACCACACCAAAATGCGGCACCGGCACGTCATGCCCGTCAACCGGATTATGATGCACCGCGCCGCTACCATCCTGCGGCTTATAATGCGCCACGATCTGATGACCGAACAGATTGAAATCCACCCAGCTTTCCGCGCTGCGCCCCTCCGGGCAACCAAGCAAGGTGCCATAAAACTGCCGGGCCTGCGCAATATCATGCACCGGGAACGCTACATGGAACGGGGTGAGGGAAGATACACCGCCCGCCTTTCCGATATCATCGTGCATTATCGTATCCATAACGAAACTCTCCTTTATCTGCCACGCTCCATAGCCTTGCTTGCCTTGCCACGCGGCGGGCTGGCATCCTTCGCACGCAAATGCTCCAGCACGAATGCCCGCATATCCTGCATGGCGCGCCGATAGCTGAACTGCGGAAACATCACGTTGCGGAACAGGCAGCCATCCAGAAAGGTGGAAATGAACACCGACATCCGCTTCGGATCGACCGGCCGGAAAATGCCCTGCGCCATGCCGGCCTTGATCGCCTCGCCGAGCACCACATTTTCCTTGTCATAGAAACTGCGAATCGCCCGGTCTACCGCCGCCGTGCGGTTACGCGTACTTGCGTAATCCAGGCTGATTTTCGCCAGTTTCTGCAACAGCACAAATTGCAGGATATGGATTTCGATCCACAGAAAAATAATCTGCTCCGGCTCCTGAACATTCCGCCTTACATCTTCAAATTCGCGGAATGCGACATCCACCGTGTTGGTCACCGCCTTCAGGAACAGCTCTTCCTTGCTGCCGAAATGATAATAGATCAGCGCCGAGTTGATGCCGGTCGCCGCCGCTATATCCTTGATCGTCACGGTCGAATAGTTTTGCTGCGCGAACAGATCGAGTGCGGCCGCCTGCAACGCCTCCACCACCTCGGCGGAACGCTGCTGGGATTTTCGCTGTTTCGGCGGCGCCTCCGCGGCGGTTGTGGCCAGAGATGCGGCCGGGCGGCTCTGAGCAAGGCTCATGGATGTGGCTGCCTCATGCTTCTTCCGGATATCCGGAGATATGCCAGTGCCATCTGCCCCACCGCGCTGTCAATGCAGGCCAGCCCAGGCTAGGCACGCCCATTGGCCCGGCATCTGCATCAGCCGGCGCATGACCATACCTGCAATGCTCGCCAAGCGGGTGACCAAACGCTTCGGCGACGTCCAGGTGCTGCGCGGCGTCGACCTCGTCGTGATGCCCGCCCAGGTGATGTGCCTGATCGGCCCGTCCGGCTCCGGCAAATCCACCTTCCTGCGCTGCATCAATCATCTCGAGAAGATCGACGGCGGTTCGATCGCCGTCGATGGTACCTATATTGGCTATCGCCGTCATGGCAATACCCTCCACGAACTGCCTGAACGCGCCATCGCCGCCCAGCGCGCGGGCATTGGCATGGTGTTCCAGCGCTTCAACCTGTTTGCCAACAAGACGGCGCTGGAAAATGTCGTCGAAGCCCCTGTCGTGGTGAAGCACGAGCGTCTGGCCGACGCGCGGGCGCATGGCGAGGCTCTGCTGGCGCGGGTGGGCCTTGGCCATCGGCTGCATGCCTATCCGGCCGAGTTGTCCGGCGGCCAGCAGCAGCGCGTAGCCATCGCCCGCGCTTTGGCCATGCGCCCGCGGCTGATGCTGTTCGATGAACCAACCAGCGCCCTGGATCCGGAACTTGTCGACGAGGTGCTGGAAGTGATGCGTGGCCTGGCGGCCGACGGCATGACCATGATCATCGTAACCCACGAAATGGCCTTTGCCCGCGATGTGGCGCAGCGTGTGGCCATCATGGATGAAGGCGTGGTGGTCGAACATGGCACCCCGGCCGAATTATTTACCACGCCACGCCACGCGCGCACACGCGGCTTCCTCGCCAAGCTTCTGGCCGGCTGACCACCTCCGAGCCGCATGAACGCCACATAATGAACGCCGCGCGGCAAGATTGGCGCCTGCTTGTGCGATTGCATCCTGCTCTGCACATATAAAAGGCATAGGCGGCACCGACGCCCCTATTTTCTTAATTAATCGATCAAAAATATTTTGCCGTCCCGCACCGAATATCTCTAAGCTGGAACGCGGGCTTCGTTTCACAGCGTACCTGGCGGGGTGCATTCCTGGTGATGCCATCGAGAAAGACCGAGTCGCGGCCAGCCGCCTGCCAGAAGCCGGCATTCTACCGGCCATGGTGTGCGGTTGCCGGCCTCATTGCACTCCTCACCTGCATGGTCACGGGGCAGGCCGGCGCTGCAACCTTGAACGATATGCTGCCCGATAGCATCCGCAGGGCAGGGGTACTCACGGTGGCGACCGACGCGCATTACCCGCCTTGCGAATCCCTGGCGGATGATAATGCAACACTGATCGGCTTCGATCCGGAAATCTGGAATGCCATCGGCGCCAGGCTCGGCATACGGATGCAAGTTATCTCTACCGCGTTCGGCGGCCTGATTCCCGGTGTGCAAAGTGGCCGCTACGACATGGCCATGGAATGCATATCCGATTCCGCCGCCCGCGAGACACAGGCGCTGTTTATCGATTACGCCTATGCCACCTCGCAACTCTACGCACTGGCCAGCAACACCGCGCTCACCGATGATCCGCTCTCCATCTGCGGCCTGAAAACCGCGGCCCAGACAGGCACTGATTCAGTCGAGAGTCTCGCCACACTGTCCACCCATTGCACCAAACTCGGCAAGCCTGCCCTCTCGGTCGCCGAATTCCCCGATGCCCCGTCTATGTTCACCGCAATGATCTCGGGCCGAGTCGATTTTGTGCTGGATGATACAGTGTCCGAGGAGGCAATGCGAACGCAATTCCCGGTGCCGTTGAAAACCTACCAGAACGCGTTGTTGCCCAGGCTCTATACCGGGATGATCGTGCTTCCCGAGTCGCGGCAATTGGCGCAGGCGCTCCTGGCCGGGCTGCGCGCCATCCAGACCGACGGCACCTACGCGGCCATCATGACCAAATGGAAACTCTCCTCTCTCATCCTGAAGGATCCGGGCATCAACCTGGCAACGTCCCGCGCGCTCCCGGTACCGGCACCATGACTCGAAACACCGCACCCGTAGGGAGGGCTTCAGCACACCGCGCCTACACTGCCCGGCCGCGGAATGAGCAAATGGCGCCACGCGATGTCTGACCACATCACCCACACATGGCAAGATGATGAGCAACTTGTTGTCGTGCCCGCACGCCATCACGCCCATGTCATCCTGTTGGCGCCGCTGGTTCTCGCCGCCTTGGGCGTTCTCTATTCGGTGGCAACAAACCCGCGCTTCGGCTGGCCTGTGGTGTGGCATTATCTCTTCAGCCCCATCATCCTCGGTGGCCTGCTGAATACGCTATGGCTCACCCTGATTGCCATGTCCCTTGGCGCCACACTGGGCATCGTGCTTGCGGTCATGTGCATCTCGCGCAACCCCGCCACCGCCGGCGCCGCCCGGCTATTCATCTGGTTCTTCCGTGGAACCCCCGCCCTGGTGCAACTGATCTTCTGGTATAACCTCGCGGCTTTATACCCGTCCTATCATCTTGGCATTCCCTTCCTCGCACCTTCGCTCATCTCAGGTTCCGTAAATGATCTCATCACACCCTTCACTGCCGCCATACTTGGGCTCGGCTTGAACGAAGGCGCCTATATGGCGGAAATCATGCGCGCCGGAATTCTCTCCGTCGATCGCGGACAAGCCGATGCAGCACGCGCCCTCGGAATGACGCAACTGATCGCCCTTCGGCGAATCATTCTGCCACAGGCAATGCGATTCATCATCCCGCCCACCGGCAACGAGACTATCGGCATGCTGAAAACCACATCCATCGTCAGCGTCATTGCGCTCTCCGACCTTCTCTATTCCGCCCAATCGATCTATTCCAGAACCTTCCAAACGATTCCGCTTCTGCTGGTGGCCTCGCTTTGGTATCTCGCGCTCACCAGCCTGTTCAGCCTGGCCCAGTCACGCATCGAACGCCGGTTCAACCGCGGCCAGGCTGGGGCGAGAGGGTAGCGCGCCATGGAACTTGGCCTGTTCAATTTGATGTCGGTGCGGGACAACCCAAATGGCGTCGCCGGCGTTATCGATGATACGCGGGTGATGATCCAGCTGGCGGAAGATATCGGCTTCGATGTCGCCTGGTTCGCCGAACACCATTTCACCAACTACTCCATCAGCCCATCGCCACTGATGATGGCCGCGCATTTCGCCGGCACCTGCCAAAAGATCAGACTGGGCGCCGCGGTTGTAGTGCTGCCGCTCTATCATCCAATGCGCGTGGCGCAAGAAATCGCGTTAGTTGACCAACTCAGCGGCGGCCGCCTGGTGCTGGGTGTCGGCAGCGGCTACCAGGCCTATGAATTCGACCGCCTCGGCGCCGACGTGGCCAAGAAAACCGAGATATTCCTGGAATACTGGCACATTGTCGAACAGGCCCTGCTCACCGGGCAAGCGCAGTTCGAAGGCGAATTCATCAAGATACCGCCATCCGTCTTTACCTTGCGGCCGCATCAAGCGCCGCTACCGCCGCTCTACGTCACCTCGCTGGATCCGCGCGTGCTGAAACGCCTTGCCCCGCTCGGCGCCATACCGTTCATCACCGCCGGCTGGCGAGGCTCGCCGGCCCTGCCAGCCATGGCAGACCACGCCCAATCCGCATGGCGGCAAGCGGGGCTGAGCAGCCGCCCAATGCCACTCGCAATCCAGCAATATATCCATGTCACCAACAGCCGTACCGAAGCGCTGGAGGCCGCCGAACACGCACGCTTCGTCGGCCGCATGGTCGCGGCTTTACGTCACCCGGATCTCACACTCCGCGGCGCCCATCTGCAGCCGGCACCGCTGGAAAATGAGCCTGAGCTCAGCGTGTTTCGCGACAACCTGATTATCGGTGACGCCGCCTATGTCGCACAGCGCGTGATCGCCGAATGCCGCCGCTTCCGCCCTGTGCATTACAATTGCTTCTTCCAGTTCGGCGATATGCCAATCCGCCGCGCCGCCCGCTCTCTGGAGCGCTTCGGCGCCGAAGTCCTTCCCCTGGTCAAAGCAGAAATCGGCAGGGAACTCGAAAATGCATGAGCTTTCCCTCTCCCCCCACCGGAGACCGCATCGTGCCAATTGAACGGCCATTGGCCGAGATCGTCCAGGCGGTGCTGGCCGGCTCCGGCCAAACCATCGCTGAGGCGGAAACCTTGCCGCGCGAGGCCTATACCTCGCAGGCCTTCTTCGATCTGGAAGTTGAAAAAATCTTCCGCAAGGATTGGCTCTGCGTCGGCCATATCGCGCAGATACCCAATGTCGGCGATTATTTCACCGTGGATGTTCTCAACGAACTTCTGGTGGTGGTGCGCGGGCCGGATCGCGTGCGCGTGCTATCGCGCATCTGCCTGCATCGTTGGGCACCGGTGGCCACAGGCCAGGGCAATACCCGCCTGTTTTCCTGCCCTTTCCATAAATGGGCCTATGCGCTGGATGGCCAGTTGCTCGGCGCACCCCTGATGGAATCAGCCAGCGGATTCGAACCGAAATCCTGCCGCCTGCCTGAAATCCGCAGCGAAATCGTCGGCGGTGTCATCTACATCACCTTCGATAATGCCGCCTATTCCATCTCCGAACGCCTGGCCGACCTCACCGAGCATCTCGCCCCTTATGGCATGGAAGATCTCGTTGTCGGCTGGCAAGTAGAGTATGTCTGCAACTTCAATTGGAAAATTGCCGTTGAAACCTTCATGGAGTGCTATCACCATATCGGCGCCCATCGTGAAACAGCCGAACCGCTCTACCCCGCACGCCTCACCCACGTAGATGATAGCCGCGCCGGCTGGACCATCGCCTGGGAACATTTGCGCCCGGACGTGCCAACCGAACAGGCGCTCGCCAACGGCATGCCACCCTTCGCGCATCTCACCGAGTCCGAACTGCGTGACGACTCCCTCATCCTCGCTTATCCGCTCACGCTTTATGCCGTAACCCCGGCGCGCATAGGCGTCGTCGGTCTCATCCCAGTCAGCCCGCAGAAAACAATCTGGCGACGCAACATGCTGGTGCCGCGCACCACCGCTGAACTGCCGGATTTCGCCGAACAGGTCGCCCGCGCGCAAGCCTTCAACGACCGCATCGTCGGCGAGGATTTGGCGGTAAACGACATGCAGCAGATCGGCGCGCTGTCGCCCCTGGCGCGCCCTGGCCGGCTGAGCGATCTGGAAAAAGTCGTCTGGCAGCTTGCCGATTTCGTGCGTGACCGGGTCAGGACCTAAGCCAATGGAATATACCCGTCTCGGCCGCTCAGGCCTGAAAGTGTCCCGTATCGGGCTTGGCTGCATGAGCTATGCCGATCCCGCCCAGGGCTCTCACCCTTGGGTTCTGAATGAAGAGGCATCGCAGCCCTTCTTCCGCCAGGCCATCGAGCTCGGAATCAATTTCTTCGATACCGCTAATATCTACGGTGCCGGCACCAGCGAACAGGTGCTCGGCCGCGCCATCAAACGCTATGCGCGCCGCGAAGAAGTCGTGATTGGCACAAAACTTTTCAACCGCATGCGCCCCGATCCCAATGGCCGCGGCTTATCCCGCAAGGCCATCATGGCAGAAATCGATGCCAGCCTGCTTCGCCTGGGCATGGAGTATGTCGACCTCTATCAGATCCATCGGCTGGATCCCGAAACCCCGATGGAGGAAACGCTGGAGGCGCTGAACGATGTCGTCAAGGCCGGCAAGGCGCTCTATGTCGGCGCCTCCACCATGCTGGCCTGGCAATTCGCCAAATGCCTCTATCTCGCCGAGAAACATGGCTGGTCCAGGTTCATCAGCATGCAGAACCACATGAACCTCATTTATCGCGAAGAAGAACGCGAGATGATGAGTCTCTGTGCCGCCGAGGGTGTCGGTATGACCCCCTGGAGCCCGCTGGCACGCGGCCGCCTCACCCGCCCCACCGCCAATGGCGCCCTAACCGGCCGTGCCGCCACCGATCAATATAGCAAAACCCTCTATTCCGCCACAGAGGAGGCCGATCGTGGCGTCATAGACCAAATCGCCTCGGTGGCGGCGGAGCGCGGTATCGCAATGGCGCAAGTCGCCCTCGCATGGCTCATGCAGAAACCAGCCGTCAGCGCGCCCATCATCGGTGCCACGCGCGCACAGCATCTTTCCGATGCCGCCCAGGCCGTTTCCATCCACCTCTCGGTGGAGGAGATTGCGCGGCTCGAAGCGCCCTATATTCCCCATCCGGTCGCTGGTTTCTAGCACGCCATGTTATGGAGCCAACGTACCTGGGCGGAACTGCCCGCCGATTTGCAGGAAGCCGGCAACGCGGCCCTGCTGCCGGTAGGGGCCACGGAACAGCATGGCCCGCATATGGGCTGCGGCATGGATGCGGTGCTGGCCGAAACCCTGTGCAAGGCAGCCTCACTGCGCACGCAGGTCCCCATGTTGCCAGTGCTGCCCTATGGATGTTCGCTCGGCCATAGCCGCAAATGGCCCGGCACCATCGCCATCGATCCCGGCACGCTGATGGATTTCGTTCACCAGATCGGCAGCTGGGCGTTTTATTCCGGCGTGCGGCGCCTGTTCATCATCAACACCCATGTCACCAACGCGGCCCCGTTGCGCTGCGCTCTGGAAAAGCTGCGTGCGGAGCACGACACGTTGATGGTCGCATTGGTAAATTCAGCCACCATCAGCCCCCGCGTGCGGGCCGCGCATTTCGCCGATGCCGAGGATTGGCACGCTAACGATGCTGAAACCTCGCTCATGCAGGCAGTGGCGCCCGATATGGTCCGCAACCATCTCGCCACCGATGCCGACGATCCCGACCGCACCTTTGGCAGCGTGTTCGCGCATCCGGTGAACCATACCAGCCGCAACGGCGTCACCGGGCGCCCGAGCCTGGCCACCGCTGAAAAAGGCGAGCGCCTGTTCGCCTGGATGGTGGAAGACCTCGTCCACCTGATCCAACGCGGCCTCACCGAAACGCCACCCTTCCCCGACTCAGCCCCGTAGGGTGGGCGTCAGCCCACCACCTCCCAGCCACCTAAACACCGTAAAATAACCCACTCCCAACTCCAGCTCAACGACACCACACAAGGAATGCCACAGTTCATGGCCGAGTCAGAGAAAATTGCCGCCCTCCAGAAAGACCTCGCTGCACGCGGCGTCAGATACTGCCTCGGCGCCTATGTCGATATCCATGGCGTGCCGAAGGGCAAAACCGTTCCGCTCTCCCATCTTGCCCACATGGCACATGGATCGGAACGCTATACGGGCTATGCGCTCGATGGCCTTGGCCAGGCGCCGAATGACGATGAACTCGTATCGGTACCGGATCTGGACCGTATTATTCCTCTGCCCTGGGAACCAAAGCTCGCCTGGATACCGGCCGAACTGCATTTCGAGGGCAAGCCATACAAGCTCGATACACGCGTGGTGCTGAAAAACGTTCTGGCCGATGCGGCCTCGCTCGGCTTTGGTTTCAATCTTGGCATCGAATGCGAAGTGTTCCTTCTACGCAAGAACAATGACGGCAGCCTTGCTGTGCCGAACCCGGATGACAAGCTGCGCAAACCCTGCTACGACATGCGTGGATTCACCGATAGTTTCACCTGGCTAGACAAAATTGCCAGTTGCATGGACCATCTCGGCTGGGGTCTCTACTCCTTCGACCATGAGGATGCCAACGGCCAGTACGAATTCGATTTCGCCTACGCCGACGCAATGACCACCTGTGATCGCCTCACCTTCTTCCGCATGATGGCAAAGCATTATGCGAAGGAGGAAGGTTTGATCGCCACCATGATGCCAAAGCCCTTTGCCGACAAAACCGGCAATGGCGCGCATTTCAACATGTCGCTGTCTCACCTTGCCACCGGCCAGAACGCCTTCGCCTGCGATCCTGCAGAAGACCCGCGCGGCCTCGGCCTGACCAAAACAGGGTATTATTTCATCGGCGGTATTCTCAAACATGGCCGTGCGCTCTGCGCCGCCTTCGCACCCACGGTCAACAGCTACAAGCGCCTCGTGCGCCGGGGCGCCATGAGCTATTATTCCTGGGCACCCGTATTCAACTCTTACGGCTCCAACAACCGTACAAATTCAGTCCGCGTTCCCGCCGGCGGCGGCCGCTGCGAATCGCGCAATGCCGATGGCGCGGTCAACCCGTATCTGGCGGCAGCCCTGGTGCTCGCCGCCGGGCTGGAAGGCATACGCAACGAGATCGATCCCGGCGCGCCGAATGACGATAATCTCTATGCCATCAGCGAAGCCGAGCGTACGCAGCGTGGAATCGAATTTCTGCCGCAAACGCTGCAGGAAGCCGTTGCTGCTTTCGCCGCCGATCCGCTGATCGAAGCAACACTCGGCCGCGCGCTGCGTGACGAGTTCATCGCCTACAAGACGGAGGAGTGGGAATCCTACCATCTCTCCATCAGCGCCTGGGAAATCGAGCGCTACAGCTACATGTTTTAAGTTTGCCGCGTATTGAAGGGGGTGGCCAAAATGCGTTTAAGATGGACAGGTGCCAGTATCATTGCCATTGCGGCCAGCCTTGGCGCTACCAGGCCGGCGGCCGCACAATCCGCCGCCACCGCCGTGCCGGCCGCAGCGTTGAACACCGCCGCCAATCAGGGCGCGATCGAGCAGGTGCTGGTCACCTCGCGCAAGCGCACCGAATCCTTGCAGAGCGTTCCAGCCAGCATCCAGGTTCTGGATAGCCGCAAGATAGAGCAATTGCAGATCTCGGATTTCCAGGATTACGCGAAATTCATCCCTAGCCTGGCCTTTCAGACACTTGGCCCAAACCAGACCAGCGTGTATCTCCGCGGCGTCTCCAGCGGTGATAACGCCAACCATTCAGGGCCTCTGCCGACAGTCGGTGTCTATTTCGACGAGCTGCCGATCACCACCATCGGCGGCACGCTGGATATGAACATGTACGATACGTCGCGTATCGAGGTTCTCCCCGGCCCGCAAGGCACGCTCTATGGTGCAAGTTCCGAAGCCGGCACTGTCCGTATCATTTCCAATAAGCCATCACCGGACAAGTTTGCCGCTGGCTACAGCGTGGAAGGCAATACCGTCAAAGGCGCGCTCGGCGGCAATCTGGAAGGTTTCGTCAACATCCCCATCGCCAGCAATGCAGCCATCCGCCTTGTGGGGTGGGATGAACATTCCGCCGGCTATATCGATAACGTGCCGGCCACCCGCACCTTCGCCACCTCTGGCTACACAATCAACAATGCGCCCTTCGTCAAGAACAATGAAAATCCCGCCAGCACCCTTGGCGGCCGTGCCGGAATCCTGGTCGATCTGAATGAGGATTGGACGGTGCTGGGCCAGGTCATCGCGCAGGATCAGCATATAGATGGCGTTTACGGCTACTTCCCCAGCGTGGGCGATCTGAAAGTCGAACGCTTTGGTCCTGATACAGATCACGATGTATGGGAACAAGCGGGCCTCACCGTCACCGGCAAGATCGGCAATTATGAGCTCACCTATGCGGGCGGCTTCTTCGATCGTCATCTGGATCAGCGTCAGGATTACGCCGATTACTCAATTTTCTACGACGCAGTCTATGGATCTGGCGCCTTCTGGCAGGATGCCGCCGGCAAGCCGCTCACCGCGCCACAGCAAACCAACGTCAACAAATATCATTACCAGAAATACAGTAACGAAATCCGTCTGGCATCGCCGTCCACCGATCGCCTGCGTTTCATCGTCGGTGCCTTCCAGGAACAGCAGCAGCACTGGATCATCCAGAATCAGAGCTTTATCGATGAAGGCTATCAGAATGATGGCTACCAATATCAGCAATTCAGCCCCAGTTTGGCTGTTCCCGGCTGGCCCGGCACGCTCTGGCTTACCGACCAGTTGCGCACGGATCGTGACGTAGCCGCGTTCACCGAAGTCACCTTCGACGTCACCCAGAAATTGTCCGTCCTCGCCGGCGTGCGGCCCTATTACTACGACAACTCGCTCTATGGATTCTTCGGCTATAGCTCCGGTTATGATCAGCTCAGCGGCTTTTCGGCGGGTGAGGGTGCAAATGGCCAGAATTGCCTGGCCGGAAAAACCTTTCTTACCGCACCCTGCGTCAATCTCAACAAAAGCTCGCGCGGATCTGGTGAGACCCACAAGGTCAACCTCACCTATAAATTCGATGCCGATCGCCTCGCTTATTTCACCTATTCCACCGGCTATCGCCCTGGTGGCGTCAATCGCAATGGCAGTTTTGGCCCTTATAGCGCGGATACCCTCACCAATTACGAACTGGGCATAAAAACCAGCTGGCTCTCCCATCGGCTGATTTTTGATGCAGCGATCTACAACGAAGATTGGAACCAGTTCCAATTCTCCTTCCTTGGCCCCAACGACCTTACGGTGATCGAAAACGCGCCACAGGCCAATATCCGCGGCATGGAAGCCGCAATCAGCTGGAATGCCACTGATGATCTGGCACTGGATGGCGGTGGCACACTCACCGATGCCAAACTCACGCAGAATTTTTGCGGCACCAACCAGAGCACCGGTCTGCTGATTCCAAGTTGCCCGACATCCGCGGCCGTTGCCGCCGCCGGCACGCCGCTGCCTTACACGCCGGATTTCAAGGCCTACGCCACCGCCCGCTACAGTTTCGCGGTGTTCGATTGGGACGGCTATGCCCAAGGCTCAGTTAATTACCAGACCCTGAACCATGTCGGCCTCCGCGCGTCCGATAATGCGGAGTTGGGCACCATGCCAGCCTATGCCACTGTGGATATTTCCACCGGCATGCGGCGCGGCAAACTCGCATTCGAAGTTTTCGTCAAGAACCTGTTCGATTCGCGCGGCGAGGAAAACCGCTACACAACCTGCCCCGTCGGCCTCTGCTCGCAAACCATTCCCGGCGTGCCGAAATCAATCTACGTTGTCCCCGTTCAGCCTTTGACCATAGGCATAAAACTCAGCCAAAAATTCTGAACCGCCTCGTTGGCCATCTCCCGCCCGGGCAAGATGGCCAACCCTCCACACGCGTTCATTCAACCGGCAACCCGTAGCATGGGTAAGCGAAGCGCCACCCATCAACGGACGAATCGTCTACCACACTACACCTCAGTCAAACAGCGTCGCCGACTGAAGCTCGCCAGCAAGATGGCGCACAAACCGCGCTGCGTCGGCGCCATTAATCACCCGATGGTCATAGCTCAGCGAGACCGGCAGCATTTTGCGCCAGGCAATACCGCCATCCTTTGCCTTGCAGGCAATTTCCCGCACCGCGGTCACGCCAAGTATCGCCACATCCGGGGCGTTGATAATCGGGGTAAACCCGGTGCCCCCAAGATGTCCCAACGAAGAGACCGAGATCGAGCTGCCTGACATTTCAGCCATGGACAATCCCTTGCCCCGCGCCTTCGCCGCCAGCGCCGCGATCGAGGCAGCAATCTCCGTCAAGCTTTTCGAATCGCACCCGGTAACAACCGGCACCAGCAGACCCACAGGTGATTCAACGGCCACGCCAATATTAAAATATTTCTTCAGCACCAGCGTATCGCCGCCTTCCTTCAGGCTGGCATTGAAACGTGGAAACGCGCGCAAACTCGCCACCAAAGCCCTGATCAGCGGGGAAAGGATCGTC
>Ga0116229_10004252_pt1 | contig 23486 bp, 8 predicted proteins | sample S1TSphgellanicum_3_FD_87313 | JGI IMG/M metagenome (GOLD analysis project Ga0116229, IMG submission 87313) | Host-associated microbial communities from peat moss isolated from Minnesota, USA - S1T2_Fc - Sphagnum magellanicum MG | ecosystem: Host-associated > Plants > Peat moss > Unclassified...
TTTGGGGAAGGTTCTTGAAAACTAGGACAACATACAATTCCTTTCCTTTGGGTGCAATCACTTGATGAACCATCAAATTTGCACACACCGCCACCAATGATGTTCTTTAGAGCTGTTGTTGTTCCCATACTTGGAAAATCAGCATCTTCTCTTCCAGGTTCCTGCTCAAGTGCCCTGAAAGAAATAACAGACTGTCCTTAATCCAATTGTTGTACAAAAGTTCAAAGTCTGGATGTGAAAGTTTTGGTTTGCAAAAAAAGCCTGAAATGAAGTCTGGCTACTGACCTGAAATCTGTTCCAGTATAATCCTTTCACCAAAAAATTAGTCACCTTGTTGATGCTGCTGCTGCTGTTGCTGTCTGGGTCGGGACCATGAGACAAGACACTACCGGCCACAAGGGCACTCACTTGGACTTTGCACTGTGATTGGCAAACCTCCAATCCAACGTAAAAGATGAACCCCAGTCATGACCCATCAAGAACAACTGTCACAGTGGCATCACGCACCAAGAACACCTGACATAGCAGCAGTAAAAACCAAACGACCAATGATGACAGTAAGCATCCAATCCATATATTCAACCCTTAGAAAACTAAAAAAATGTTGATTTTTATGAGTGAGTATGATGACAGGAGGTTCTCCTAATACACGTGAACCAAGGTACTGCCAACAATGACACCCATCCAATTTCAATGACTGGCTCATCAGCACACGTTGAACAATTGGACCTAAGGTGACTTTGACAAGTCCATCCTGCCTAGAGAGCCTACAACACCGCTCTACAATTGAGTTGTGGAACATCTACAACAATGAAACATGTTTTACTACTTCAAATCTAAAGATGTTCCATGGGAATGCAGGGAATGAAGTAGGGTAAATTGGAACATGAAAAACATGTGTACAACACATTGGCAAGTGGGGAAAATTGATCGGTTGCACAATTCGCATGTTACAAACATGAGCAAATGTGACATTACCAACATTAACGCATTAGAAAATAAACCTTCTTTTTCCAATTAAGAATTTGGTATTTTTTTCCAAAATTTCATCAAAATTAGAGATCTTACAAATCATCAGCACTCTTCTACAACATGTCGTGGGAACTGAATGTCCATTGTTTACTCTTTTGCACATCTAATGAATGAGACTCCCTAAATTTTTTCATATTGGATGTGAAACCTGCTCCATATTGAGGACTTTTCACAATTTGTCCTACAAGAGTCTTGAAGTGGTAGATCACAGTCCCACAAAAGCAAGTTCCTCAAGCTGGTCAGGAGCTCCAAAGAGAGAGGCAAGGTTCCAAGAGATTCACAGCCACTCAAATCTAGTGTTTGCAATTGAGGCAGAGCACCTTCATGCACTTCTGGAAATTCAACAAGTGATGAACACATATATAGTTGAAACCTTATAAGAGCTGGAAAAGCACCACGACATGTGAAGGAGCTTGGAAGATAGTCCAAACTTTCGAAGCCCCATAACTCAAGTTCTTGAAGTTGTTTGAACCAATATGGCATCTCAGCTGGCAGGGTTTTGACCTCGTCAAGCTCTAAGTGTAGAACCTTAAGCTTTGTAAGTGCAGATATATTGTGAGGTAGCTCCAGCCGTGGACCTGTTTTTCCACAAATGGTAAGTTCTGTGAGAACAACCAACCCACATATGTCTTCCAACGAAGCTCCGATGGTTGGATATACATGACCCAAAGATTTTGCTCTTGCCATGCCTGATGGTGTATGTTCAGCCCATGTCAAGTCGTCACAACCCATTGTGTGTAATAATTGCAATGATGTGAGGCCAACCACTCCAGAAGGGAGATAATTCAACTGCCGGCACTGACGTAGCACCAGGCATTTCAACACATGTAGTTTCCCTACTGTGTCTGGTAAAATCTTTAGGTTATAACAATCAGACAGGACAAGAGAAACCAAATCCTTTAGATTACCAAGTTCCTCAGGTAAACTGTCAAACTCTCCAAAACTTAGATCCAGAACCCTCAGTTTTGGAAAATTGCTCAAGAAACTTTCTGGTACAAACTGTATTGGATTTCCATCAAGTAGTAGAGACACCAATTCAGGTGCATAAAAACTCCCAGGAAGTGTCTTCAAGTTGTTGCTCTTCAATGATAGTCTCAGAGCTTTGGATATTGCTTTCCACTCTTGGGGGATTTCTTCCAAATTTTGACCTGCTCGATAAAAATAAAGCTGTTTTGCAGGGGGTGTGCCACAATCCTTTTCCAGTATGTAGAAAGCCAAGTCTCTCATTACATCATGTACCTTGAAGCTCCATAAATCCCATTCATCTGAATCAACCTCCTCATGTCTCAATGAATGATCGCTCCCACAACTTATTTAACAAGTAAAATGCATCTGCTCTAGGCTCATCTCCATGATATGCAGGAACTGAACCCTCCCCAATCCAATACCACAAAATGCTTTTAAGAAAAATCTTAGAATCTTCAGGAAATGCTGCAAAGTAAAGAAAACAGTCATTCAAGCGCCAGTCATCCTCACACAGGAGATCATAGCCAAGCTTCAAACGCTCATACAACTCCACTTCAACAGTCCTCTCTTGCATGCGTGATTCCCTTAGCTTCTTCAGCAGTGGCTCCCATTGAAGTTCACATGAGGTCTTTCCAAACATTGCTCTGCCTATAACCTTCAGAGCTAATGGAAGTCCTTGGCACTCCTCAGCCATGGACTGTGCCAATGCCTTCAATTGGCATGGGACATTGGATGGTGGTCTGAATGCATGCACACAAAAAAGCCTCCAACTATCCTCCTTTGAAAGAGGAGTCATATGCTCTTGGCTTATCTGTGGACTTGCTCTTTCCAATAAAGACTGGTTTCTAGTGCTGAACAATGTGACACTTCCTTTTCCCTTGGCTAAGTCAAGTGTATCAAATGTTTTGTCTTGCCAAACATCATCCAAAACCAGGAACACTCTCCTCCGTCTAAACTGAGAGTGTAATTTGAGCTTGTAATCCTCTGGGTTTGCATTCAACTCTGGTTGGAGACCAAGCTCTTCACTTAGGGACCGATATAGAGCCATTATGTCAGGAGTTTGCCCCACAGTGCGCCAAATGAACTTGGCTTCTTGAAAATGGCCATGTACCTTTCGGCTCCCATACAGTCTTTGAAGAAGAAGAGTTTTCCCAACTCCACCCATGCCGCATACTCCCACATAGCGAGGAGCTGCATTCTTTCCTTCTGAGGTCAGCAATGTTTCAACCCTCTCCACATAGCTCTCCAGACCAAACGTTGATTGAGGCAAGTCATGAACCTCTTGTAAAGCTTCATCACATTCTCTTGCCTCCTTCAGATTCAACATACAACTATCAAAAGGTTAGCCCATTTGTTGCTCGTAGAAAAAATATTAATACATCATTACTGACTTAAGGTGAATACTCTATACCAGGAAATTTGCATGTGGCAATCAATTTACACAATCATAATTCATCAAAATCTCAAGCATTCTTGCTTACCTCCTAACAGAAAAATTCTATTGTATTTTATATAGTAGGTAATGCTTCCATGTTAATGAAATATTGAACTCACTAGGTTATTGAAACTCACCTCTTGACAAGTATTGATCAATTGTAGAAGAAACTTGTAGCTGGGATGTTCTTTACTTGGGGGCTTGCACACCTCCGTGTGATTGGCATCCTCAACCTTGTAAGAATTATTTCCTGCTGATCGTTGTGCCGAGCTAAAATCCACCAAAATTCCCTGGTCCAGTCATAGAACCCAAATTGCACATGTCAGCAGCAAACAACATCAAATCATCATTGGTGTTTGGTTGCAAAAATCCATTTCATCCAACACATACGTACCACTTGCTCCATTGGCCTGCCCTCACAAAAAGCATATATATTGATTTTGTTTTCATTGACAATGTCATCAAAATCCACTGATAACTGTTCCATATCTCGTTGCCAGGGTTGAATGTTATCCATTATTCCACGATGATGTCTGTTGTTGCATCTCAACAACTTGTCCACATATTCAGCAAAATTCCTTGATCCAGCATGTGGAACAGCATAGAAGGCCACTCCCCTCACATTACTCAAAAACACTTTCGCATGCTGCACTGTAGCTTTGGACAAGGAATTGGTAGGATTTCGGATGGTTGATTCTCTCTTCAATTTTACAACCAAGCTCTTCAACACCAACCCTCCAAAACTATGGCCTATTAACACAATAGGATCATGCCATTCATACCTGCACAGAACATATTCATTTGCTATGCTGATTTTTGAGGGAATACTTAATTGACTTCTATATTTCATATTAGTTAAGTCTATATTTATGTGTGACTGAAATATATCTTGGAGTGCACACCTCCGACATTATTCCAAAAAACGGTTCCACACTCCTGCACTGCAGCTCTCCTCATGGCATTTTCAGAATGTAGAAAGTCAAATTTCCACTTTCAAAACCAAGCTTCTAAACACCAATCTTTAAAAACATAGCGTATTTTCACAAATAAGGATGATTCCATTCAACCTGCACAATACATTACTGTGCTATGTTCATTTTTCAGGAAGCCTTGCAACACCATCTATAATTGCCTGATATATAGTACCACTGATAAGCATACAGATTTTCTATACAATTGAGAAATGACCAAATGGTTGGGTTACAAATCTTATATCTGAAAATTTTAGTTGCTTGACATATTTGTGAGCGAACCACTACATTTGCCCAAGCATGCCATTTTGACAATGAAAGAGAGGTGACTTTGTACCTACGATTCATGAGATTCTGGAATAGGTTATGTGCAATCTCTGATACGTGATCATGAGGGGAGGTTACTACATGTGCATTGTATGACATGGAGAAAATGCGCACAGCTTCCCCCAAATCAAACGGCAGCCATTCTTGAGGCCAACATACATCATCATGACCTCGTTGTGTCCATGTGCTACTCCAGGCATCACTACTGTCATTTGCAGTTAATTGGAGCCCATGGAACAACACCACATCCAATTCAGTGCCTTGCTTGCCTCCGGAAGGCGGCCATAGCCGATGCACTGGCCAATCACTCTGCCACCAAAATTCCACATTCAAAACATTGCACAATAACCAAAGTCCAAACCACAGCACCAGTAAGCATCTGAAATTTGCTGAGAGGCAGGCCACCAATTGATTTATGAATGTAATAGAATGGGCAATTCAAACAAAAACACTTGGAAATAAATTAGTATCACAGACTGGACCAATCTGGAAGGTGAAAGGAACTCACAGAACTAGTGGCCATGATGATCAAGATCGCTAATCGGTTATACATGAATCCACGATATGGTAATACTCATAGATACCATGTGCCTTAGCAGTGTCATTAATTGGTAAACTGCCATTCAACTTTATTTTTAAGAGCTGAGAGCAATCCAAAAATCCTCACTGCTTGCATAAGTGGCTCTCGTACCATATAAGAGGAGGGGCGTTGCTCTCAAGAACTAATGGCTTTTCATTCTTCATTGAATTGATAGGTGAAAAACAGCATGTTGGGAGCTGCCATATAAATGGTGCTGTTGCTCTCAAGCATCCATTTTCCTTTCATTCACACAAGGGGAGAAAATCCCTGACAAACTTGTGCAGTTACAAATATCATACCCTGTTGCACATTGTTGAGCTCTTCTCTCAACTCCCAATCCAACAATAAAGAGTCAATTTGTAGCCTCTGCCACCTAGCCACAGATAAATATACAGTACCACTGTAAAAGTCAGACTCTACACATTATTTGGAAAAAACCTGAAGAGTGAGTAAACGATACATAATATTTTGTTGAGCTGGTTTTTTGCCCTTGAGTGATTGGATCTGCTGATATGATTAGTAAACAAAGAATTACTCATATGTGATCAAAAGTTCACAAATCATTAGACCCTAAGCAAGGAGATGTTCAGCCAAAAACACCTTAAGAAACAGAGTCCAGCACCCTAAAATGTTGCATCATCCGGAACAATATCTGAAATTCTTAAGTCTGGACACACCATAAGAAGGAATAGCCATTAGCAGATGACACACTGAAAACTTGCTACTGAATTTCAAAAACACCCTAATCTCTTCAAAATGAAACTCATATGCTTAGTACCTGAAAAATAGGGCGCATAGAGGGGAAAATCAATCCTGCTCCTGCAACGGCAATCTGTAGAAGACAAGCCTTCAAATAGTTCAAGGTCCTTGAGCAACAACAGGTAGGACTCCCTTGTTCTGGAATGCGATTTCTGGAACACTGAAAACTAAGACTTCAAGTGACATTGGAGAGCAATTTTCTGAACTGATCCACCAGATTCCAAGTGTTCCGCATACAATCAATGCACAACAAACAACAAAACATGGCGTAGGAGTCCATCTAGCACAATATCACCAATTGTGGTTTTGTAGATACCCTAGAAACTAAAGTTGCTTGCAACCTGGTATGGTCATCGGCTGCCAGAGTGCAGAGTCCAGAGTAGTCAGAGTCGAAAACTAATAGCAAACCTTCAAAACACCGAGAGTTGGGAGCTATCGACGCTGTACTGAAAACTATCGAAGTTAGCACGATACCTACCATGTGATTTTTCCGTGGATGTTCCCCTTCCAGAAACGACACAACACCGAGACACACATGAGTGATCTTCTGTACTCTCCACACCACATTGGACAGTTCAGTTCAGTGAAGCTGCATGAAGCTCGACCATTGGTTCTATTATAACCTCCCAGGGGAAACACTGGTCCAAAGCAGCAAGACACACGGGCCCTCTTCAAGCTTCAACAAACCCCCAACCTATGTGAATTGTACACGGAAGTATACAATACGCGACAGCAACCGTCACATCTCCGCAACAAGCTCCACATCGTGTAGGGCAATCCAGCGCGAAAAAGGAATTGACAGACGGTGGCCTGAGCCAAGAAAAATGTCAGAAGAGAAAAGAGAAACAAAAAAGTCCACAAGTTGCAAGTACGCTAGTACCGAGACAGAAAGGAATTGGTTGTTGCGCAAGGGAGAAAGCTGCATCTAAAAGTGTACCTCGTGGGGAGGTGGAAAACGCAGTCAGCTCTTCTACACCCCACATTTCTCCTTCCTTCCATCTCTTGCCGCGTCCTGCTTGGGCTTGTGTTTATTTTTTGAAATTTCAAAACTGGAAAAGGTGGCGATAAAATTAGTCGAATTCGCTTTTGGAAAAACACAAATTTCCCAACTTTTTTTGTTAGAAAGGGGAAATTTTGTTTTTAAAAAACACTGATATTTACTGTATACGTAGTCTTCCTCGCTACGGCGCTGTAAGGTTCCCAACTGTGTTTTTCTTTTCAATTTTGTGATGTCAAAAATTTGGCAAACTTTTCCCAAAAATTAGGAAAATTAGTCAAAATTACTAATGTTTTAAAAATAAATAAAAATTGTGAAGTTGGTTTGTTGGCAATCGTTCACAAGAGGCTTTAGCCAAATTGGGGTAGTAGTCCCAGGGGGAAGTAGAAAAATCTAAGATTCCTCCTCGAATTTGGAGGCTTATTGGATCCCATTCTTTAAACATTGTAGACTTTTTATCCCCTCATGATGTGGCGACTTCCATTATAAAGAACACATTTTCCCAAAATTTTCCCAATCTTTTTGTCAAAAAACATTTCTTGCAATTCCTCCATGCAGTTTTGTGTTTGGGTTTTCTTTAGAACCCAATGAACTTGGGATTAATCCAAGGTTATACAATTTCAATTTAAATGTTTTATAATTAAGTATAATTAATTTTTTAAAAATCCAAATATTATGATTCGCCCATTTCTACTCATTATTTATATCATTGATTTATAAGTTGTAAGAAAATTGTTGCATTAATTTAAGTAGGACAATTTTAGGTTTCATAACTTGTCCTTTGAAACAATTCCAAACTAGAATTTCTTTGGCGTATTCTAAAGTGAGGCATGAAAAAATGTCTTTTCAGATTTTATTTTTTTAAACTCTTTTTCTCAAGACCATATTCACGACTGAATTTTCAATATTTATGTGTCTCATTTCTTTTCAATATTTAATTCAAGTTGCATTTGCATTACATCATTATTCATGCCTCTGATAACTAGATTATAATTTAGTCAAAAATAATGGGAAATAATCACAAGAGGTATAAAATAGTTCCTCAAATAAAAGTGTATCCATTTATTATATATCTCATTTGTTAATTGTGTTGACATCACAATGAGGTTAGCATTTGTGACTATATGTTACATGTGACTACACTTAGGCCTGCTTTACACTAGGAGTCAGGGCCAATGTTGAACCCAAATCCAGCATTGTTCTTGGTGCAAAGGTTGAAATCAGCCCCAAGTGCTTTACACTCGGTGTCAAGGTTGAAATAGGAAAAAAAACATTTTGATCTGCCCCAAGTACTAATAAATGCTGAACTTTATGGCCTTGTCTTGGCCCCAAGGCTGAAAAAAGGAGACCATCAAATTTGGTAGGCCAATTTGCAACCCCTGTGGTCAATTTTCTAGCATTTATTAGTAACTTGGGGCCAATTCGCAACCCAAAAATGCTCAAAGTTGGACCCAGGTTTTTTTTGCCCTGCCTCCTAGTGTAAAGTGGGCCTTATGCCACCCATGTAGTTTTCATTGTTATAGTTGTTTGCAACTATTTTTTTAATCACAAACTGCATTTCAATTATTATTATTATTATTGTTCTAGTCCCCCTTCCCTCACCCATTCTTTTGTGTGAATAAAAAAATTCACAAATGCATTGGAAATTGTTCAACAGAAATTCAGCCTCAGTGCACCCAAGCCCCCACATAAAAAGGGCTTCAAAACTCATCTCAAACAAAAGAAAACCAGAAAAGACCGGCAACCTACCAAGTTGGATTTTCAAATTTTGAACCATTTACAGGATCTAGGGTGCAATGCAAAGGGACAACTGATAATTAGTTACATGCTAGTCAAGTTGTTTGCTCAAAAAGTTGATTCAAATTTAAGAGAAATGAAAAATAATTGTTCAATATTGGCATGAGTTAATATCTCTGGTTTTAAGACCAATTGGAATTTTTTGTGGCTTTGCAAGAACATTTGTCTTTTTCTTATTTTTTCAATGCTTTTAGTTTTGGTGCAGAAAACGAGGATTTATTTTTTGTTACGCATGGCATCATATCATTATTACCCATGGTCCAAACTCATTTGTATCAAGGTTAATTCAACATGTTATATTATTGACATATGAGCATGTGATGTTGAATTAGGCTTCATGTGAACATGTTGACATTGTTCAAAAGATTGTTAACAAAAGAATACATGCCAATGCAAAACATAAAAACAGGAAAATGCAAGTGGAAACAACCGTAATGGAATCATTTCAATATTATTCATGGCATTCCATTTTGTCCTTTTCTTTTTGTTTCATTGATCTTAATTTGTGTCATTTTTTATAATTATGTACATATCATTTGAGAGTTATACGTACAAAGGGTGGAAGGAGCAAATGTTAAAGCACCTTGTGAATTTAATAATGATCCAATAAAAAACATGTTTTGAATGTAAAATAAAAATGGAGGTTGACTCTCAAATCAAAAATATTTAAAAATTTTGACTTACAAATTGGTTCCATTTCCAAAGCTCTTATCATATGTAATAGCAATCCAATAATGAAATAGGGTCATTTGTTCAAAATTTATTGGAATATTGAGCAAGTGCCTTATCCCCATGCATGTGAACAATCATGTCGATCAATGTCTTTCAAAATTGACCGAGCCCAAAAACCATTTTGTTTTTCTCTTGGAACCTTGGTAATGAATTTTGCAATGATCCATTTTATTATGAATGATGCACAAGAACTCCTCCTTTCATTGAATGGATTTTGCTTTTCAATGAGAAGAAAATGATTTATATGACTATTGGTGTTTCTTATGTCTTTTGAGTTTCAATTTGTGTTCCTTGTTGTTAACATTGTTTTCTTTAACTTTGGAATTCTTTTTTTTCAAGGAGTCTTAAACTATACATTTGAAAAAGGTTAAACCTTTTTTTTAGACATCCACATAGCCATCCACATTGAGATGACATTTCCTTTTCAATCTACTCACAACGTATTAAGAGATTTGATCAATATTTTAGTTCCTTCTTAATATACAATCACACATATATGATAATGAAAATTGTTATAACTAATTTGATGCATCATCTTAAATTTACATAATTACAAATTAACATGAAAAGTATACATATGTGTGAGATTTGGCATACATCATTGTTTTATTCTTGAATTTTTTTCATGTGTTCAGAATTAAAAGGTATTCATTTTGTCAACCATCCCCAATTACATTCATTTCATGTTGCATTATATCAACAAATTACTCAATGAGTGATTGAACATTGGATTCCACTTGCTTAATTGTACAATGTTGTTTCTTCATCCAATGTTGTGTCGTGGCTTATGTCTACAACCATGTTATTTTTCTTAATTATATGCTAGGTAAATAAATTGTGCCAACCCAACAATAATGTACTAAAAATTTCATGAATATCCTTTCATTGTATTCTAATGACCTTTCCTTTTTAAATTTTTTTTCATGCAATATGTTTGGAACATCCTAGATATAGGATATTTTTTCCGAATAACAAATCCCAAAATTATTGTTTGATGATAATTTTTTCATTAGAAAGAAAATGTTAGTTTTAATTGATAAAGCAACATATGCATACACTCACATTACACTTGGCTCATCATACAAAGGTTTTTCAATCTTTGAATCAAAACAATCCACATTTGAATTTTTATGCATCCTCTTGACAATTGTGTATTAATTTGTTTTTATACACCAATTTTTTTTTCCTCATCATCTTCCAACATGTGATGTTAATCATAGGACACAAACAATGACCAAAGATAATGTGCATCAAAAATTGGTTGAGTCAATGGTTATATATCCAAATCGACATAATTTTTGATTTAGTAGTTCCATATATTGTAGATCATCATCAAGAACAAATTCTTGAAGGCCACATGTAATCAGCCACCCTTTAGCAATTGTAATTCCATTGATTCAAAATGTCACATTTCGTTCCACACCTCTACCTCCTTCCAATTTGAAGAACCTTGGGATCACTTAGGTAATTTTTTAACCTATTCAAATGACATAATTCAATTTGCAAATGACCATCCTTGTGACCAAAGGAGTGATTTTGAATGTCATCATTAGCCTTGTTGCAAAGTGCATAAAATGATTCATCATTGTACATGTTAAGTTTCCAACCCCATGCATCATGGCATCTTTCATAACATGACTTGACATTAAACCTTGGACATTGGATTATCTAACATTAAGCAAAATGTCTTTTATTGGCCAAAAGCTCCACATCTAAGGTTTTTAAAATATCATGCAAAGGGATCAAAGAAAACAATTTAACATGTTCAAAGACCTTCATAATAAGTTTAAAATTATAATAATTTGATTATGTCCAACCACTTGATTTAATTTGTACATTTTTGTGAGGTGGAGGCAATTAGGCAAATGGCCCATTTTTGTCACCTTTGTTATGAGGCAAAGGAAATGAATAAAACTCAAATTCTACTAGATAAAATTTCTACACTTTAATGGATAAAAACAACATGAAATTTTGATATGCCATAAAAATAATTCATGAAATATTGTTGAAATGTTTATTGCATTCATAAAAGCTTACCTAAACTTCATTCTTAAAGTTTCATCTACATGTTATGTTAGTTTTTTGTGTTGGTCATGTTGGTTTAAAGATTCCATTGTTGTTTAATGCCTATATATATATACATTACAATTTTGGGGTTAGGGGTAAAAATTAGTCATGTGTCGAAGGAACATGACATAATGGGTGGCATGAGCCTCACTAGTCACAAATTGTCACTAGATTCGTTTATAGTCCTACCTAATCCCATGGTTTCATGTTACAAATCATGGTTGATATTTGGATAAGTTTCATTGATGGAATAAAATTTAATGGATGATCTTCATTTCATCATGAAAATTCATCAAATTTTATCCATGAATGTTCATCCATAAGACCAATTACTAAACTATTTTACCAAGTTCACTTTAGTTTCTTCTCAATTCTATCACTATAAGAATCAACAATTTATTTGATGAGGAAAACTAGTTAACAATGACACAAAAGTGACAAAATCCAACCCGACCAAACAATCAATTTGGTCAAATCATGTTGAACATATATATTTTGACCCTTGGTTTTTTCTACTTGTAAAATTGGTTGATCTTCGATTAGTCAAATGAGACAATAATATTTGGGCAACCCAAAAAAAATTGAAATTATTTTATTAAAAAATGAATGACCAAAATAATAAGAATAATACTATTTTAAGTAATTATTTTCCTAATTAATTGATTACTTTCAATTCTTTAATTAATTAATTTACCTAACCAAAATAATAATATTAATTAATTCATAAAATTATATATATGCACACCCTACCTTACCCTACCCTAACATGCACCTATGTGTTATAATGGGTGGTATATGTTTAGAATTAGAATTGAACCTTGATTTCCATGGTCAAATGCCAATGTTTTTGACACCAACACCACATGTTTTTGTGACATAATGTGTCAAATAATGAATATAACATGTTTATTCCAAATCATTTAATAAGTTTAACTTTTGATATGCAATGTTTTTTCAATTTTTCTTCCCTACCTACTTACATACCTACAACTTACCAACCATCTTCCTACATGTTAGTAATTAAACATTTTTTTACAAAAATCATCAAGGAAAAATATTTCAGCATGATTTCATTTGAATTTATACTTCATTTGAATTGAGATAAGTTTAATTTTTTACTTAATCTTAATTTATGTTTTGATCTTAATTTCATTTAATTTCTATATTTAAAAATGTATTTTATACTCATTACTTACATGCAACTTATTTAGTTTCTTACAAACTACCTTTCTTTGACCTACATTATACCTATGTACAACCTACCTTCCTACCTATCAAAAGCTCAAAAAATATACATGGAGTTGATTTGAAACTATATAACTATACCTTCCTATTTACCTACTTACAAGACACCTACTCACTATGTATTTACATACTTGGGTCTATTCAAGGTTGGGGTACTAAAAAAAAGAAAAAACCATAGGACTTTCTTAGGGCCACTTTTTACAAATTACATTTTAATGAAACCAATGTAAGTGAGAAAATTTCAATAGTTGAAAATAAAATAATTCATGTGATGGTGGTGATTTTTCACATGCATACATAATTGTGCATGAATATTTTAGTTTATAAGCAAAAATGTAGAAAATGCCAAAATGGGTTTTAAAAATCAACTAAACATGGTTTTTCACATGATTATTTCTTGCACATGTGGCCTCCATTTAGAGTTTAAAATTAAAAACGTAATGAATGTAAATAACTATGCAAATGATTCAATAAAAAAATCATTTCCCTTGCAACCCATTACTTCAAAATTTGAAGACTTTGAAATTTTTGTATGACTTATTTTTTCATCAAATTGATCGAATGAACATGTAGTTGGAGAAAGGGAAACATTTTTTTCTTGTAAATTTTGTTTGAAATCAATTGCAATATTTTTAGCACTTTGAAAAAAAAATTGTAATTAGGATAGTAAAGGACTCAAAAAGAGTTTTATACAACATCCAATGATCATTAGAGGTTTTTAAAAGCTTGTTTCTTTAATGTTTCAATTTTAGGATCACAACAATAAACCATAATTTTAATATATTAAAACATTACAAAAATCTAAACTTGTTATTTTTAATCTTGCTTTAATGTGTCAGCTTTTTTAAATAATAAAATCCTTATGGGCGAAGCAACACCTATCCCTAACTTTTTTCATTTAAAAACCCCAACCTTCAATGAACCCACTTACTACTAGGTTCCTATTTACTTACCTACCTAGTTATATAAAAACTTATAAACTGATTTTTCTTACCTTCTGTATATTTTATATTTTATATTTTACAATCAATATTTTTTTAAACATTGATTTCTTAGAATTATATTCATAATTTATTTACTTATATACCCATTTTATCTTACATAAATCCACAGTAATAGTTATGACCATATACCTTACATGGATCACCTTAATTAACTAGTCATATACCCTTCCTTGTTATACTTATCTACTTCTTTTACTTGCGTTAATAATTTATGCAAGACAATAATAATATATTAATTTACCTATCCATGTTATTTATCTAGTAGTTACATTATCTTGCTTAAGCCTAATTAAATATTTCCAAATAAGTAATGAATAAACTCCTTATTTATTTATTTACCTAACCTACCCTAACTTAACCTAACTTTCTTAACTAATTACCCAACTTTCTTAATTTTCCAAATTGGCTTTACCAATTGCCAAATCCATTTTACCAAATTGCAAAGTCAATAGTGCCCAATTGCCAAGTCCATGTTGTTAAATCAATATTGCCAAGTTGTTGATTGCACAACATTAAAGGATTGTCGCCATGTCCAAACGAATGTTGTAGGGGTATATAATTTACCCATATATACCCACATTTGATAAGGTACGGGTCAAGGTATATTATTTATTGTACCATATTTTTTCAAAATCAATATACCTTATCAAATGCCCAAAGGTATATAAAATTGGAAAAAATACCTAGTTCATACTTGAATCCATGTATGTTCTCAAAATTCCAATAAATCTTGTTAGCGTAATTTTCACATAAACCTTAAAATCACATACTAAACCTTAAAATTGTTCTCATTGTGATGGGTGATCATTATACAATATTGTAAAAAAATGTGTCTCCCGATAATTTTGGGGAGGTTGAAACAAATTTCTTAGATCCTATTCAAGAAGAGTTTGAAAATCAATTAGATCACTATGTCGAATTCATTGACACTTCATGTTTTGATTTATATATATATTTTTATGTTTAATAAGCAAGTTGCATGTTGCCAATTTGATTTTAATAGTTTCTCATTTATTTATGTTTAACACTAAAAAATGAAATATTTTAATATAATTTTATTATTGTAATTTGACATCACATCCAACTAGATTTAGGCTTATGAAAGTTGTTCAAATGAATTCCAAAACGTGAAAAAAAAATTCCATTTTTTATTAAATAAGATAAAATTATTTGCACATTTTGAACCTTTTTAAAACCCTAATCAAGGGTATATGATAATGAATATCAAGGAGCTTCCCCTCTACCCAATTTTTTAAAGTATATATATGGATTTTACTCCAAATGGAAAAAAAATCATAATATACCCTTACTTGATGGGTAAATAAATTGAAAATTTACATATACCCTTACTTTAGGATATATGAAAACATATATACAAACACAAGATTGGTCCAAAGAGATTCTAGATTGCCCAAATGAGCTTCAAAATGCCCAAAAAAAAAACTTTTAAGATACTCAATGTTTTTATCTTGATCTATTGAAACTTGTATCCCCACAAAATCAAACTTGCTTTTCATTTTATTTCTTTCATAGGTTGCTTAAGTGGCCATGTCCTGTTTACTCCTTTCAAAATTTTCTCTCTTTTATTTGTTCTAACTTGATGGCTTTCTTAAGCTTGAAAGGAGCCCTTGCAAACTACCTTCCAACATATCAAGAGCAAATTGAAAGGCTTGAAGTTCATATTTCATGCTTTCTTTCTATACCTTTTCAGGAATGATGACGATTTTAAATTATATATGTACTATGTGAAAAACTAAGACACCTTGAGAATAAATAATTAGTAAAAAAACCCCAATGTCATCTATGGTAGAAGGTTGTTTAAAAAATGTTAATTAAGGTGCATAAGATTGAATTTTAATTTGTTTCAAAAACGCATTGTCATCAATGACATTAGGTAATTTAAAGATATTTAAAGAATTCAAAATTCGTCATTGTTAACAACGTTGATTAGATTTGAAAAACATTGTGGCACCTTCAAAGAAAAATGATTAATAACCCTCCATTGTCATTAGCAACACTTATAAATAAGTTTGACGGAAGTTGTAGCACTTTTGGAAAATGAAAACAAAAACCCATTATTTTCAATGACATTTGGTCAATTTTCTCAAATAATAATAAAAAATAAATAAATGACCATGGGGTGGATGTTAGCATAACAATAATAATATAATTAAAACATATTGAAAATAATCGCATCTAAAACCCATAACCATCAAATACATTTATAATGGAAGGTACATTATATTATTCAACAAATGATATATCATACAAAATTTAGATTGTGTTTCATCAAGTTTTAATTTATTAAAATTATGGGGAAAAAATTTAATCAATAATGGTTTAATGATAAAATGAAACATTCATCCATAATTTTGATGGAAGTTCTATTTATTAAAAACATGTAAATTCAAAAAAAAATCCATATACTAAATGAATGAAAATATCTTTCATTTATAATGAGGATGAATGCTTACATTCATCCCCATGTCATTATCATAAATTGTGTATGCGAAAATTAGATTGGCATGTAATTAAATTGTTATGAAAACTACCATGCAATTAGGGTACAACTACACTATAGAAATACGATGTATTAATAATTAAAATGTCACATTAGAATATTTCATAGTTGTACATTAATTCCACATTAGTTGCAACTTGGATCCTATATGGGTGTATGTATACAAAATATATACAATGATAGTCAACTTTAGTTTGACCATGATCACAAGTTGAAGCAAAGTGGTTAATTTCAACTGTGTTGCAACTAGTGTAATTTTAATACTAAATGAACAACTACTTTGCCATTAACATAAAATGTTGATATGTATGATCATGCCATGTGTACAGTTAGGTAAGGTCCATAACATCTGGAACTTACATCTTGTTTGTAATTAAAAGTTAATTAAATTGGCTAGTTTTATAACTCAATTATAATTACATGTGTCACTATGGTTTCATTACATAATTATTACTTGTCCATTATTTTGGAACTAGAGTGTTCAATGCATTTAAAATTAGTTGTCAACTATGTGCCAATTCATATTATTAAAAAAATTTACAAATTGTGCAATTCATTGAAGGTGTAAATGTAGACCTTTAATTGGATTGGAATGGTGTATTAAAGTGTTTATGGGTATGTACATATAGATATCATTGTTTATACATTTCAAACTTTTCTAAATTAGATTATTAAATGTTTCATTGATGTGAGTTGATTCCTTTATTGAATTAATTAATTAAAATAATTCATTTTCATAAATATCTAAATAACTAAAATATAAATAATGCAATAAATATTATAGTTCTATTTTTTGTGATTGATGTTTGATTATTGTGTTAATAATATTTCAGTACATTGGAATTCACAATATCATGTTGGTATACATGCATATCAAACCATAAAATTTCATGAAAGGTGAAAATTTAATTTTGAATTGAAATTAAAAGCAATGCGTATATTTTATCAAACATTCAATAAGGGTGTATGTATGAATATGTCTTTATATACCTCAAGGTCTTCTACTCAAATTCATGTTTATTATTTAATATTTAAGAATGAATTATTTGTTACTAATTTTTAGATTAGTAATTAATATGTAATGTAATTAATTACCATGAACTAGTTAATTAAAATAAATAATAAATTATTCATATGAATTCTTTAATCAAATCGATTAATTAGTATTTGATTAATTCAGATAATAAATAAATAATTATCTACTAACTAATTACTTAAACTTAGTAAATAATTATATAAATTTAATCAATTAATTCAAATAATTTTAGATAACAAACTTTGTTAATGAAGGTGAGTAATTATGAATTTTATTTGAATTCAAATCATCAATTGTCAGCATAATTAATTATATAATAGTTATTTAAATAATTAATCATCTAATAGTTAATTTGACAATTAATTATTTGAATCAATCAACTAACTAATTATCTGAACTATAATAATTAATTCACATATTTAATTCAAATAATTAAAATCCAAATAATTATGTAAGATGATTAGTTATAAATTTCAAATTAATTACAAAATTAAAATAAAACAAAAAGTATGTGGGAAATTTTTTGTAGTTACAACTCAATGGTAATTACCATGCTACTAAAAGATTTAAGCCATATGTTTTGTCTTCAAAATCTCATTTCACAAATTATATAAAGGAGGTGTATCATCTTACATTATCACAATAAAATACATGTGCCATGTTGAGATGAGTTGGTAAGATCTTAACACTAAAGACAAAACACATAACAAATTTAAAAACTTATGTGGCTAATCTTTAGTGCACCTACTCTTTTAGTATTCTACCTTCCTACCTACCTACTTGTTTACTTAAATAAATAGGTCCTATTTTTGGACCTACCTAGATAGTGAATAAGTAGTTAAGAAAATAGGTAGATAGTAGGTAAGTTGGAACTATATCAACTTACTTACCTATGGCTATGAACATATATACATATTTCTAAAATTCAATTAATATGCCACATGACAAATTTTGATTGTGCCATGTGTCATAATCCAAGACCATCTAAAATAAATAATCATAATAGATGATGGATGTAGTTGTAGAACAAACTTTAAATGACTATATTTCATTTTTTTTCTAGAAATTTGCATTGAAGGGACCTGTAGGGTAGACATTTTGATACTTGCAAAAATGATGGCTTAAGGTTCCCATGTTTAACATTTTTATGTAATATTATTTACTTGGCTAAATTGTGAAGTTGATTTTGCATTTTTAGCAAGCACACCTTGTGAAATTACTGAATCAACATCCATATAATAAGTTTGCCAAGTCCAATTTGCTTTAAGTCATTGGGTTCACCAAATTGTCAACCGCACACATTGCCAAGTTGCCAACTCCATGTCACCAACGCTACATTCCCAACTTGTCAAGCCTATCAAACTATCCAAAATGCTTTGAAATGTTACAAGTTGCCCAATTTTGCTTGAATTGTTTTTTTGGGGCCAAAATCTTGCCCCAAAAAGGAAGACAACCCAACTTTCAGACATTGCCAAAGGGCTCAAGACTTTGTTTGTTTCTATTAATTTTGTTTTATTTTGTTTCATTCGTGAGGGCCCATCCAAACTTCATTCATAAAATTCCGTCAACCAAAATTCATAACAAGACTATTTGCTTTATGTTAGTTATTTCTTGTGTTAGTTATGTTGGTCTCAAGGCTCCATGGATGTTTAATGCAATTGCATATCTAATGTCGTTGCAATTTTGGGGTAAAGGTAAACTTCATGTGACAAGGTAACATGTAATAGGTGACATGACTTTTGCTGTTGACAAATTTTGTGACTAGATTATATTACAATCTTACATAATCCCATGTTCCCATATTACAAATCATGGATGATATTTGGATCAACTTTTATGTATGAAATAAAAATTCAAATAAAATTTCATGTATAATGTTTATTTCATCCTGAATGTGGATAAAAATTTATCCATGATCATTCATCCATTGAACATTCATGAATGATATCTCAGTAATGCTCATCCATAAAATATGAATATTTTTGGCTCAACTATTTTGTAAGTTCACTTTACCTACTTCCCAATGCCACTTTGTAAATGGTGAAGTCCAGGTTAATATTTGGCTATTTTTTAAAATTGACTTTTCCGACCTGTCAAGTCCACATTGCCGAATCACAAAGTCAACAGTGCCCAATTGTCAAGTCCAGGGTGCCAAGTCAGTATTCTTAAGCTACCAATTCCACACCACCAAGGCAATATTGCCAAATTGTCAAGTCCACATTTGCTTTGTGAACTGCCAATAACATAAAAAAATTCTGGGCTGTCCAATGTCTAAATTTGTTCTGGTCTGCTGAAACTTCTGCCCAAAAAAATCATACCCTTTCAAAATTCAAACTACCCTCTAAATTAAATTTCAACATATTGAGAGCAACTTGAAAGGTTTTGAGTTCACATTTCATATTTTCTTTACATCCATTTTTATGAATGATGTGGATTTAAAGGCATCTTAATGGAACATAACTTCATCCATGAAAATTCATGAAAGATGATATTCATTTAAAAAATATCACTTATAAATTTATTTCATCTATGAAGTATAGTCCATTTAAAAAAAAATTGACATGAAAAGACAATTCTTTCTTGTGGTGCATTCAATAACTCTTTTTATTTTTGTCATTCCTATACACATATATTAACTTGGTCATCATTGTTTTTTTTAAAAATTGTCACATTAAGAATTGTAATAGTGTAGGGTAGAACCGTACATCACCAAATATGTACTTAGCATTGAATATTGTCCAATATTTTCCTCATTCTTTAACCCAATTGAGCAATTTTTGTGTCATTGGACCTGCAAATTGCAGGGTTACAAATGTTCTTTGAGTGTTAGAAGTAAAGAAAACACAGGAAGAGGATCAACAATAGTTTGAAAAAAATATTTTTAGACCCCTCTTTAGTTTCGGCCCCCTATCTTCCTCATTTTTCTTCCATTTTGAATGATTTAAAACATGATGGGTGCATCAACTAGGGTTTTAGAAAAGTACTTTTAATTCTGAAGGCAAAGATGCAAGAATCCAAAAATTTAAGCTCAAAATCCTAATTGTTTGATTTCTCATGTCATTAGACATTGAACCTCCTTACGCCATACCCCCATATCTTCCCCATTCTTTTATGGAATTAAGCAAAACTTTGTAGGGTTGGAAGTGCTAGGTGAGGGTTACAAATGGTCTTCGAAATTCAGAAGTAGAAAAACGATGTCTGAGGATTCAACCTCCTTGGAGTTCTTAAGTGTTCGCTTACCGGCCTATCTGAGCTAGTTTTACATTAACAAAATTATTTATGAAATTTTTGATAAGTATCCAATACTTGGTGGGTGCTTTGTTTTGTGGAGCCTGCCAGGAACCTACAAACCGTAGTTGACATGTTGAAAATCTCCTCAAAACCTAGGTGGAGTGGTATGTTCTAGAGACATGTCCTAGAGACAGGTTCTCTTCAGTGTAATTTTAGGACTATTTCTAGAGCAACTTATTATCCTGGGTCATTTCTGGTAGCATGCATATTCATTTCAATAAGAGGTTTTGGTTTGGAAAATGTTTGTGAAGAAACATGTAAATGTGTTTCCCTATATGGCTATATCATTCTGACCACAATCATTCATGTGTACGACAATGGTCGCCACCTCATGCTCCCCAAACTTTTGGTTGGTTTTAGTAGAATGTAGCAGATGATGCAACAGCGGCATTGCTGAATGGAGGTCACAACAGCTTTGAGGATGGATCTCTCACGCCCACAAGAAGATGAATCTCTGACGCCAACAACAAGGTGAATGTACCAATCTTGCAAAACAATTTTTTTGCTTTGAAATTTTGCCAACATGTTAAAAACTTTTTGAGGTTATGACCAGTAAAAGGTTTCTTTTGAAATCTTTTGAACTTTTTCACCAAAGAAGTAGGCTAGGGTTTTTGGGACTAGGTTTGCCAAATTTAAAGTCAATCCTCTTGAAGGTTGTCAAATAGCAACAAGATTATAATTTTTCTTTATTTGTCCTGTAGTCAAATTTGACTACATCCTCTTGTGAATGGTTGAGAGTGTGGCTACACCCCCAAAGTGAAAAGAAAACCTTGATAGACCATTATTTCATCCTATACTCAATAAACCCTAAACCAAGAAATTAGTTTTCAAAAACATTTTAAAAAAGGATACAAAAATGTGATAGGTCTAAATGTTCATAGAAGTGCACACAAAAAGATGGATGCCAATGCACGTTGATGAAGAATGATTGAAAGTGCATTTTCATCAGTGTTAAAATGTGCAAATATTGTTAATTTTCTTAATCCAATATCAAACAATATAAAATTGAATGTCAAGTTAAATTTCTGAAAATGTGCAAATATTGTTAATTTTCTTCAACAATATAAGTACCAATCTTGTGACCAATAAATTGGGAATTTGCATTACAAAATCCCCCTACCAAATACTAGGAACCATCTGCTGCCGCTCCCGCTCCCGAGAGTGATTGTTTCGAGCCATCCCTTTCAGCTGTCGGGGTTTTGGAGGATTTTACGGTCATTGCAAGCGGATCGATGTTCTTCAATCTGGATTTGTCCAACCAACAAGTGTGCAAGTGGGTGCAGATTGCATTCGGGTCGACTTGAGACGCTCGAGAGGGAATTGCGTTTAGGTCTACTTGGGATGCTCTTGGATTGTGAGCAGCGACAGAATTGGCAAGGGGGTTTGCCAAAGCAAAAAATTCTTCATCATCATCAGTGCAGCAAGTGCAATTCCCATGTGCAAGATCTAAGTCTGTTCTAGATCGCAAATGCTCCACCACCACATGGAGAGTTGGACGAGGAGGATCTTGTTGCTACGTGTCAGTATGCACCCGCGATTTCACTTTACACATCAACAGCTTTCGCAGTACACTCCTCTTCATTCCAGACTGCCCCGAATAGAAACAAAGGCGGCACTCAGAGATTAAGGCAAATGTAAGCTTTCCTATGTTGTTCCTCTCTATGTACTGTCTCCTTCTAACAGTACGTGTGTTTTGTTTCTTGAAAATCTTGACCTGATTTGATTCTAGTGATATCGTCCCAGTCAAATCGAGAGGCTAGATACAATCTGTGCAAAATGCAATACCTCATCCTGGCTTCTATGTGATCAGAGTTCACGATTTGGGAGGAAGTTTTTCTCGAGTCCCTGGAGGTCACACACAGAAACCATGGCAGGAGTTCTTTAGGGATCCTTCGCAATGTTGGGATCATAGATCAGAAAAGGTAAGTGAACATCAAACCTGTCAGAGTTCACATGTCAATGGAGCCATACATCTTGTTGGTGTCAATCTTTTTTCTCTCCGTTGGTTGTTGCTATCCTGCCCTGGTCTAAACTGGGCAGAATTTCTTTTCAGGTCCTTTGCACTGGTGGAGTAGTAGTTGTAGGCTGGAGAAGGTAGGTCAATGCAATATGCTGATGGAGGAGGTCAGTGCAGCTTTCTCTGTTCTTATGAAACCATTTATTCCTGGGATGTGGAGAATACATGGCTGATCACCTTGATCTGGATTTCTGGTCATCGCCAAATGAAAGGTATCCAGATTTCAAACACAAGAACACTTGGGAAGCACTTTGGGTTGAGGACTGACAAAACTCACCATGGGTGGCATCAGAGATAGTTGCAAAGGTACCAGGTATAGTGCAATTCAATGTATTTGCATGCAATCAGAAGCTTACAAAACATGTGAAGGATGGGCAACTTGACAGGGTGATGCAGCTTTTCCAACAAATGCGACAATGAGTGAGTCCTAACAAATTCACTTTTATTCAAGTGATTAAGGTATGTGCTCCTTTATGAACATTTGAAGATGGCAGGATTGTTCATAAACAGCTCATTCAAACTGGTTGTGAGTCCAATGTCTTCGTGGGGAGTAGCTTAGTGGACATGTATGCAAAATGTGGGAGCATTGAGGATGCTTGGAGAGTGTTCAACAAGATGCCATCTCAAAATGTGGTCACTTGGAGCACCATGATATTGGGACATGTGAAATGTGGGCAAGGGCAGAAGGCACTTGGACTCTTTCAACAAA
>Ga0116229_10004253_pt1 | contig 23484 bp, 15 predicted proteins | sample S1TSphgellanicum_3_FD_87313 | JGI IMG/M metagenome (GOLD analysis project Ga0116229, IMG submission 87313) | Host-associated microbial communities from peat moss isolated from Minnesota, USA - S1T2_Fc - Sphagnum magellanicum MG | ecosystem: Host-associated > Plants > Peat moss > Unclassified...
GGGCCGATGCCGTGCAGGCGGATGTGGGCGGAGAAGACGGCGGCTTGGCACCAGCGGACGAACAGCGTGTCGTCGCGGCGGTCCTTATAGAAGCCGCCGATGTCGGTGGCGTAGTAGGGCGCGCCCGTCAGGCCCCAGGACAGGCCGCCGCGGATATTGCCGATCATGCCCTCCCAGTCGGCCTGGGGGTCGCCGCCCCACTGGGACGGATAGCGCTGGGAGCCGATCCAGCCGTCCCGGCTGAAGAGAAAGCCGCCGTCCTTGCCGTAGAGGCTCGCGCCCTCATAGACGCAGCGGTTGTAGAGGAGGGCATAGACATTGTGCAGGGCGTGGCCCGTCTCGCCGTTCGAGGCGATCATGTCCGGCTCGACCTGTTCGCCGAAGTCGGCCTTGATCATGTCGACGCCCAGATCGAACAGCGCCTTATGCTGGTCGCGCCAGAAGGCGTAGGCGTCCACGTGGGTGAAGTCGACCAGGCCTGAGCGGGGCAGGGGCGTCAGCACCGGGCCAAACCCGTCCTGGGCCCAATCGTATTCGTACGCTTGTCCCGTGCGCCGATCCTTGAGCAGCCAACCCTTGGCGGCCATCTCGTGGAACAGCGGATTTTTGACCGACACAAGCGGGTATTCCCAGACGCAGATGCGGAAGTTCAGCGCCTTCAGCTCGGCGATCACAGGGGCTGGATCGGGATAGCGCGTGGGGTCCCATTCGAAGGCGAAGCGGGTGTCGGTATCCTGCCAGGCGCGGCCGTCGAGCGTGATCGTGTCGCACGGCATCCCGCGTGCTCGGACCTCCTTGGCGACGGCGATCAACTCGTCGGCGGTGCGATAGTAGGCTTTGGAGAGGATCACGCCGAGGCTGAAGGCGGGCGGCGCGGGCGCGCGGCCGGTCAGGTCCGTATAGGCGCCGATCAGGGCCGCGCCGTCTTCGCCGGCTAGCAGGAACAGGTCGAGCGCGTCGTCCTCGACCACAAGACCGTAACTGCGCTGCGACCAGGGCGCGAAACCGACGCCGTGGACGACCGGCGCCGGCGTGTGGACGAATACCCCCCAGCCGTCCGGACTCCAGGCGAACGGAGCGTTCTTGTAAGAGACCTCGGCGTTGACGCCGAGCGCATCCTCGTTGAACGAGCGGATCTTCTGGCCGCGCTTATCCAGCCGGCCCCATTTTTCGCCCAGGCCATAGACCGCCGTGTCCGACGCCAGGTCAAAGGCGACGAACCAGCCTTCGGCCAGCCGGGCGAGGGGCGGTAAGCGATACTGGCGGCCGAAATGTCCGTCGGTCGGCGGTCCGATCACGGGTTGGCCATGTCTCGACAGACTAAGCGTCAGGGGCTCATGGCCGATCGTCAGGGACAGCGACCCCGCGGTGATCACCGTCGCGCCGGCGTCTGCACGCACCTCTACCGCCAACGACGCGGGCGGCTCGACGAGCATGGCGTAGTCGTTCCCGCGCTCTGCGCCCATCCGGATGCGCGCGCCTTGGGCGTGGAGTGTGACGGTGAGGTCCCCGGCCGTCGTCGTGAGGCGAACAACGTCGCCTGCGACCTGGGCGGCTCCGTCGGCGGCGATGCGAACCGGCGGGAGGGCGCCCCAGTCGGGGGCGTTCCAATCAGGCTTCAGCACATCCATCGTCGCGATCCATCCAAGTTTTCAGGCGTCCGTCATCTCAGGCGACGCGAAGGCCGTAGCGACGGCGGCGCGCTCGGTCGGCGTCATGTGGAGGCCAAGCTTGGTGCGCCGCCACAACACGTCGTCGGCCGACCGCGCCCATTCGTAACGCTTCAGGTAATCGATCTCGCGCTGGGTGAGCCCGGCGCCGTAGTCGCGACCCAGCGCCTCCCAGCTTTGGGCGTCGCCGAGCACGATGTCCAAGCGGCTGCCATAGGCTCGGCAAAGGCGGGTCAGGGTGGGCTCGGCGAGCCAGGGGCGCCGCGCGGCCACAGACGTTCTGAAAGCCTCGAAGCCGCCCTTCAGGTCGCCCCCTGGCAGGGGCGCGGTGCGGGTCCAGGCGTCCTGGGCGATACCCAGGGGACCTTTCAGCAGATCGAGCGCGCGCTCCCCCAGCTCCCGGAAGGTCGTGATCTTTCCGCCGTAGATGTTGAGGAGCGGGGCGACGTCTGCGGGCGCCTCCAGGTCCAGGACGTAATCCCGCGTGACGGCGGACGCGTTCGCCTTGCCATCGTTGTACAGGGGGCGCACGCCGGCGTAGGTCCACACCACCTGATCCGGCGTGACCCTGCGGTCGAAATAATCGCCCAGCGCCGCGCAGAGATAGGCGATTTCCTCCGGCGACGCCCTGACCGGTCCGGGATCGCCGTCCAGCGGCACGTCGGTCGTGCCGACCAGGGTGAACTCGCCCTCATAGGGGATAGCGAAGATCACCCGGCCGTCGGCGCCCTGGAGCGTATAGGCATGGTCGCCCTCATAGAGTTTCGGCAGCACGATATGGCTGCCCTTGACCAGCTTCACCGAGCCTTCCGTATTGACGCCCAAGAGCCGGGCCACCACCCCGACCCAAGGACCCGCAGCATTGACCAGCGCGCGGGCGAAAACGATTTCCTCAGTCCCGTCGCGCGTCCGCAGCACCGCGCGCCACAGCCGGCCCTCGCGGCGGGCGGAGATCAGTCGGGTGCGGGTGAGGATACGGGCGCCGCGCTCCGACGCATCCATCGCGGCCAGCACGACCATGCGGGCGTCGTCCGTCCAGGCGTCGGAATATTCAAACCCCTTGACGAAGCTGGACTTCAGCGGCGCGCCCCTTGGGCCCCGGCGCAGATCGACGCCCCGGGTCGCCGGTAAGGTGCGTCGGCCTCCGATATGGTCATACAGGAACAGCCCCAGCCTTAAGAACCAGGCCGGGCGTAGACCCTTGTGATGGGGCAGGACAAACCGCAGCGGATAGATGATATGCGGCGCGGTCGCCAGCAGCACCTCGCGCTCCGCCAAGGATTCCCGCACCAGGCGGAAGGCGTAGTGCTCCAGATAGCGCAAGCCCCCATGGATCAGCTTGGAGCTGTTGGACGACGTGGCGCCCGCCAGGTCGCCCGCTTCGCAGAGCGTGACCGACAGGCCGCGCCCCGCGGCGTCTCGCGCAATCGCGCAGCCGTTGGCGCCGCCGCCGACCACCAGGATATCGACCGGCGCCTCTGCGCCCTCTGTTCGCGTGTCAGCCAACTGGGACCTCCCCAAATCCGTCCTCCGCCGCGCCCGCGGCCTTCAGCCGGGGCAGCCATAGCTGAATCCAGCCCACCGCCATAAGGTAGGAGATCGAGATCAGGACAAAGAAGGGCGTATAGTCGCCGCCGTGCGACAGGCTGAAACCGACAATCGCCAAGATGGACATGCCGGCTAGATTGCCGAACAGGGCCGAGAGGCTTGTCACCGAGCCCACGCGCCGGGCGGGGGTGATGTCTGTGATCAAGGCGAACAGGTTGGTCGAAAACCCTTGGTGCGCCGCGAGCGTCAGACCCAACAGCGCGATGGCCACGGCCAGGTGGTGTACGGTCGGCACGACGATCACCGGCGTCGCCAGAAGGGCGCAGCAGAGCAGCGTCAGTTTACGGGCGGCGTTCAGGCTTAAGCCCAGCGTCAACAGCCGCCCCGAGACATAGCCGCCAAGCAGCGAGCCGCCCGCCGCGCAAGCGTAGATGGTCGCCAGCGGCCCGCCGATCTGGCCGACGCTGAGGTGAAACACGCGGTGCAGCAGGTCCGGCGTCCAGAACAGCAGGAACCACCAGACCTGGTCCGACAGAGCCTTGGCGCCGACGATGGCCCAGGTGCGACGATCGACCAGAATCTCGCCCCAGCCCACGCGGCCGGTGGGCGCCGCCTTTTGAGATTGAGCGGGGCCGCCGATCTTCCCGAACATCAGCGGAAACCAGGCGACGACCCAGGCCAGACCGGCCAGGCCGATCACCACGAAGGCCGTCCGCCAGCCAAAGCTTACCGCCAGCCACGGCACGACCAGCGGCGTGACGATGGCGCCCAGGTTGTTGGCGGCGTTCAGAAGGCCGAGCGCCATCCCCCGTTCCTCGGCGGCGTAGAAGACCGCCACCGTCTTCACCACCGCCGGCGTATAGACCGCTTCTGTCGCCCCGAGCGCCACCCGCGCGACGGCGAAGCCGGCGAAGGTGCGCACCACCGTATGCGCCATGGCCGCCAGGCTCCAGGCCCCGACCGCGATGGGATTGGCCCATTTCAGCCCGACCCGATCCACAAACCAGCCGACGCCTAAGTAGCTGATTGCGGCCGAGAATTGAAAGATCGACGTCAGGAGACCATAGTCCTGATCGCTCCAGTGCAGGTCGCGCTCCAGCAACGGCTTTAGCACGGCGATGATCTGGCGGTCGGCGTAGTTGATGACCCCCGCCACAATCAGGAGCCCGAGCAGCACCCAGCGGCGGTTGACGCTCATCAGCCGGCCTTAAGGGGTCCATGGTTTAGGCGGGGCAGCACATGGCGGGCGAAGAGGTCGGCTTCGGCGGCGTGGGGATAGCCGGACAGGATAAAGGCCTCCAGTCCCATCTCGCGATAGGCGTTGAGCTTGGCCAGCACCTGGTCGGGGTCGCCCACGATCGCGGCGCCGCAGCCCGAGCGCGCCCGCCCGATGCCGGTCCAAAGGTTCTCCTCCACATAGCCGTCGTCGCCGGAGGCCTGGCGCAGCTCCGCCTGGCGGGCGACCCCGACCGAGGCGCTATCGAGCGATCGTTGACGGATCGCCTCCCCCTCCTGGGCGTCGAGCTTGGAGAGCAGGCGATCGGCGGCCGTGCGCGCCTCGGCCTCGGTCTCGCGCACGACGATATGGACGCGGTAGCCGAACTTCAGGGTGCGGCCATGGGCTGTGGCCCGCTTTTTCATATCGGCGATCAGCGCCTCCATCCCCTCCTTGCGGTCCGGCCACATCAGGAAGACATCGGCCGCCTTGGCCGCCGCCTCGCGCGCGTCGGGGGAGAGGCCGCCGAAATACTGCAGCGGCGCGCGGCCCGAGACGGTTCCCACCCGGGGCGGATCGAGCTTTAGCCGATAGTGCTCGCCCTCATGATCGAGCGCATCGCCGTTCAAGAGCGTGCGCAGGATCTGCATCACCTCCACCGTGCGGGCGTAGCGGGGCGCGCTGGCCAAGGTCTCGCCCGGCAGGTCTGAGGAGATGATGTTGATCGTCAGCCGACCGCCGAGCATCTGGTCCAGGGTGGCGAGCTGGCGGGCGAGCTGAGGCGGCCACATCTCCCCGCAGCGGATGGCCGCCAGCAGTCGCATCCGCTTGACTGCGGGTGCGATGGCCGCGCCAAAGGCGATCGAGTCGATCCCCAAGGCATAGCCGGACGGCAGCAATAAATTATCGAAGCCGAGCTCGTCCGCCGCCAGCGCGATGCCGCGGCAGTGCTCATAGCTGGAGCGCAGCTTGGGATCTGGGACCCCCAGAAATTCGTAGTCGTCGTCGCATAAGGCGCTGAACCATGCGACCTCGCAGGGGGGAAGGTTACGGGTCGATGGCGTTGTCATGGCTAAGACCTCCTGGCCGCTGTGCGTGCTTCGAGACGCCCCTTGCAGGGCTTCTCAGCATGACGCGTGTTAGTGATGACCCTAAGGTTCGTCATGCTGAGCAAGGCGCTCAACGAGCGCCTGTCTCGAAGCACGCGCCGCACCTCAGAAGTCCTTGCGGGCGTTGACGCCGAAGTAGCGGTCGTCGTCGCGGGGAACCCAGCGCACCACCCCGGCCAAATTCCCGGAGACCAGGTAGGACGAGTAGTGCTGGTTGGCGATATTTTTGGCCAGCAGCCGCACCGACCACCCTTGGGTGCGGCCTAAAATGCCGATCGAGCCGTTCAAAACGCCATAGGCCGGCTGGATGGTCTGGGGCGTCTCGCTGAGCTGATACTGGGTGTTGGACTGCCAGTTGTATTCACTCTCCAGGTCGATATCGAGCGCATCGGTCAGCGGGCGGCGATAGTCCCCCTCAAGGTGCGTTTTCCACCGCGGCGCAAAGGGCAACGGCTTGCCGTCGATGTTGCACGAGCTCGCCGCATTGGGCGGGCAGGGGAAGTTGACCACATAGGCGTCGTCATAGACGCCGTTCGCGGTCAGGGTCAGCCCATGGACGGGCTTGGCGGTGATGTCCGCCTCGAAGCCTCGGGTCGTGACCGAGCCGGCGTTGATCAGGTTTGTGACGATGGCCCCGGCGATCAGCTGACTGAAGTTGGCCTGGTAATTGTTGAAGTTGGTCAGGAAGGCGGAAAAGTTCGCCTGGACCCTGTGCTCGAACAGCTCGCTCTTGAGGCCCAGCTCATAGTCGTCCGATGTCTCCGGCTTGATCGGCGGCGTGTTGACGGCCGACATGTTGAAGAAGACGTCGTAGGCCGGTCCCATATAGCCGCGCGAGACGGTGACATAGGAGGTCACGGTCGGCGTGAAATCGTACTGCAGGCCGACGCGCCCCGATGTTCCAGCCTTGTTTGTCGATCCGGCGGCGGCGAAATTGGTCGCGATCCCTGTGACCGCGGCCGGAGCCGTGGAGACGCGGCTGTCGTAGTAGGAAAGGTCGTCCACCACCTCGCGGGCGCCTATGATGGCGCGGAACTTTGAGGTGAAGTTGATGTCGGCCTCGCCGAACACGGCGTAGTTGTCGTCGGTCGAGCCGTAGTGGGCGAGGCCGTTGTAACTGACCGGCGCGCCGCCCACGATCAGGTTATCCGCCCGTCCGTATTGTTCGTGATCGACCGCATCCAGGTAATAGACGCCGGCGACATAGTCGATGAAATGGCCCTTGGGCGAGGCGATGCGCAGCTCTTCCGAGATCTGGTAGAAGTCCAGATAGCCGATGTCGGCCACCTGGGGGAAGCTGGCTGTGGGCGCCGCCAGCTGATCGTAGTCCTGGTGCTGCACGTTGCGCCAGTCGCGATAGGCGGTGATCGAGGTGAGGTGGAAGCCGTCGCCAAACGCCCAATCGGCCTGCAACGAGGCGCCGCCATTGTTGTCGCTGGCGTAGGTATCGAAGTTGTCGTTCTCCGTCCGATTATCGGCCGAGGGAGTCACCCCTTCCGAAGCGAGTAGGCTCGCCAGGCCCGGATTGGGCGTGGCGACATTGGTCGGGTAGGCGACGCGGGTGGTGGAGACCCAGACGCCGGTCGGGGTGTCGTCGACCTCGTGGGTATAGTCGGCGGCGAAGGTCAGGGTGAGATCAGGGGTGGGCGTGGCCAAAAGCTTCAGGTGCGCGCCATCGTGGCGGTAGCCATTGACCCACTCGTTATCCGCCAGGTTCTCGACATTGCCGCGGTACTGACCCTCGAACACCGACACCAGCCCTTCGAGCTTGTCGGCGATCAGGGGGCCTGAGACGCCGGCGTTGAGGCGGTATTCGCCATCGCCTGTGATGTCGGTGGAGATGTAGCCGCTGGGCGTCGCTGTCGGGGACTTGGTGACGATGTTAATCACGCCCGCTGAAGCGTTCTTACCGAAGAGCGTGCCCTGAGGGCCGTTCAGCACCTCGATATGGTCGATATTGGACAGGTCCTCCGTCGCCATCCCGGCGCGGGCGTAGACCACGCCGTCGACCACTGTGGAGACCGAAGGCTCCACGCCCGGCGAGGTCGAGATGGTGCCGATGCCGCGAATGAAGATCGTGCGATCCTTGTTGGAGGCGCTGGTGCGAAAATCGACGCTGGGCACGCTGGCGCTGATATCGCTGATATCGTTCAGATCCTTAGACGCGGCCACATCGCCGCTGACGACCGAAATGTCGATGGGCACCTTCTGCAGCGACTCATTGCGATGGCGGGCGGTGACGGTGACTTCGCTCACCACGTCGCTGCTGGGCGCCGGTTGAGCCTGGGTTTGAGCCAAGGCCGGCTCCGCGGCGGCCAGGCCAAGGGCCGCGGTTGACGCCAATAGGAGCGTGCGCAGTATTACAATGTCGTCCATGTTATTTCCCCCGTTTATCCCCCGCAATTTTTGCGTGAGGCGCTTCTTGTGAGCGTGTTTTAGTTTAGCGACGCCGATGTGCCGCGTTAAGCACTCGGATGGTATAAAAACTGGGGCATGCCCATTTATCGCCTCGTCTGCCGGCCGGCTCGCGGCTGACACGCCCCGGCTCTTTAAATTTGTCCGATGTTTCTTGCTCGGTCCCGATATCGTCCAATTCATCTTTTATCTCATTATGATCGCCGGAATCGAATGATCGATCCTCCATCGGCGTTGGGGTTTTGAAAGGTTTAGAAGGTCAGCGGGCGCGTTGTGGGCGTCGGTGCGATGAGCTTAAGCGTTAAAATTCTGACTTTGTTGGCGCTGCTCTTCATGGGAACGGCCGAAAACTGAATTGCCCAGTCTTTCAGCTAAGAAAGAGAAACACATCGTCGGCTCAAGCGACCTTAGTTGGCGCCGATAATGAACCTATATGAAGCTAGATTGAGCGGGTTGCGCAAATTTCTAAAGCGCACTGTAGAAAAATTCTCGTCGCTCAGCCTGTGTTGAAGGCGGCCGTATCCATCAAGCCAAACGAACAATTTCACTTGAACGTTGAATTGGAAATGAATCGCCGACGGGGAGACGATCGCCCCAATTAAAGGCGGTCGTTTCATGGCGTCGATCACGACACCCCGTTTCCCCTTCTCTGGATCGCCGTCCTCGGCGACTGGATCGTCGATCGTGTGGGCAAGGCGTCTGGGGCGTCTCCTGCCGGGCGCGGGACTGTGCGGTCTTGTTACGGCGGCGGCGAAGGCGGCGGAGCTCGTGGAGCATCGTCTGTTCGGCCGCGCTTGGCTGGAAAGCCTGGTGCTCGCGATTCTAATCGGAACCGCCGTCCGCACGTTTTGGACGCTGGGCGCCCGGTGGCGCTGTGGCGTCAGTTTCTGCGCTAAGACGGTCCTGGAGGTCGCTGTGGTCATGCTGGGCGCGTCGCTGAGCGCAGCGACCCTCATGGCGGCGGGGCCCGCGCTTCTCGCGGGGATCGTCGCCGTGGTCGGGGTGGCGATCGGGGTCAGCTATGGTCTTGGTCGGGTCTTGGGCCTTCCGCCCCGGATGGCGGCCTTGGTCGCGTGCGGCAACTCCATCTGCGGCAACTCGGCCATCGCCGCGGCGGCGCCGGTGATCGGGGCGGACGGCGACGACGTCGCCACAGCTATCGCCTTCACCGCGGTTCTGGGCGTCGTCGCCGTGCTGGGTCTTCCCTTGGCGGCGGCCGCGCTGCACATGAGCCCCCTTCAATATGGCGTCCTGGCTGGGCTGACCGTCTACGCCGTGCCCCAGGTGCTGGCCGCCACGGCGCCGCTGGGCGCCGTCGCGCTTCAGGTGGGGACACTTGTGAAGCTGTGCCGGGTCTTGATGCTGGGTCCTGTCTGCCTGGCCTTGTCGGTCTTGGCGCGCTCATGGCGTGAAGAGCGCGATGTGCTCGCCCCCAACGTCTCGGCCGGAGATCGTCCTTCACCCAGCGCCAGCTCGTCCCCCCACAGGCTTGGACTCGGCGATCTGGTTCCCTGGTTCATCCTGGGCTTTCTGGCCCTCGCGGCCCTAAGATCCCTGAACCTCATTCCCACCGCGGCGCTTGCGCCGACCGCCGCGATCTCCAGCCTCTTGACCGTGATCTCTATGGCGGCGCTGGGTCTTGGCGTGGATATCAGAGTGGTCGCCAAGGCCGGCGGCCCGGTGACCGCCGCGGTCTGTCTGTCGCTGCTGGTCTTGGGCCTGATCAGCCTTGTACTCATTCATATGCTGCGCCTATCGTGAGGTATGACGCTCGAGCAGCTTCGCATCTTTGTGGCGGTCGCCGAGCGCCAGCATGTCACCCACGCGGCGTCCGATCTCAGCCTGACCCAGTCCGCCGTCAGTGCGGCGATCTCCGCGCTTGAGACCCGTCACGATGTGCTGCTGTTCGATCGGGTCGGCCGCAATATCGTGCTCAACCCCTCCGGCGCGCTCTTCCTCCAGGAGGCTAAGGCGGTCCTGGCCCGGGTCGCCGCGGCCGAAGGCGCGCTCGCCGACCTCAGCGGCCTGAAGCGGGGTCGGCTGTCGATCCACGCCAGCCAGACGATCGCCAGCTACTGGCTCCCAAGCCGCCTGGTCGCCTTCGGTGCGGCCTATCCCGGTATCCAGATCGACGTCGTCATCGGCAACACCGCCGAGGTGGCCAAGGCGGTTGTGGAGGGGCTGGCCGAACTGGGCCTGGTCGAGGGCGAGGTCGATGATCCGGTCTTGTCGCGCCAGGTGCTGGATTCCGATCATCTGGTGGTTGTGGTCGGCTGCGACCATGCCTGGGCGGGTCGATCGGAGGTGACGGCGGCGGAGCTTCACGAAAGCCCCTGGGTCTTGCGCGAGCGGGGGTCGGGCACCCGGTCGGCTTTCGAAGCGGCGGTCGCCAAGGCGGGTGTGGACCCGTGCGCGCTCAGGATCGTGTTGACCTTGCCGGCCAATGAGGCGCTTCTGACTGCGGTCGCGGCCGGCGCGGGCGCCACGGCGGTCTCGGCGAGCGTGGCCGCGCCCTTTGTGCAATCGGGCGCGCTACGCCATGTGCCGTTCGATCTGCCCGCCCGCGCCTATCACTTGCTGCGTCACAAAGAGCGTTATCGGAGCAAGGCCGGAGACGCGTTTTTGGCTGTGGCGCACGCTTTTTAAAGAAAAAGAGCGACGCACGTTTTCCAGTGCGGCCGCGCGATCGCCGCCTCGCCGCCGCCGCCCGTCCCAGGATCGCGTCCCAGGATCGCGTTTCAATCGCAGCATGTTATTGACATAATGGCGCTGTAGTCCCCTGCGCGCGAGCGGTCGCTACGACATGGACACATTCGCCGCCACCAAGGAGAGTGTTAAGACTTTAGAGCGCAATCGACGCCCGCCGCCGAGGCCGGCTTCGGTTGTTTCAGCCCTAGGTTCGAACGATAAATTCGCCATGCGGTTTTTTCTGAGCATTTTCGTCTGTCTTTGGGTGGCGCTGACGGCCGGCGCCATGGCCGCCGCCGACCCTGCGCCATTCGATCTCGTCGGACCCAAGCTCCAGATCACCGTCACCCATGCCGGCCAGACGCTGCCGATTTCGCAAACGCCCAATCTGTCGCCGGGCGACCAGGTGTGGATCAAGTTGGATCTGCCCCAGGGCGAGGCCGTGCATTACCTGCTCGTGGCGGCGGTGCTGCGTGGGGCGACCAATCCGCCGCCCCCCAACTGGTTCTATAAGGACGAAACCTGGCGCCGGCAGGGACGCGACGGGCTGAAGATTACGGTGCCGGCGGATGCGCAGCAGATGCTGGTGTTTCTGGCGCCAGAAACGGGCGGAGACTTCAAGACCCTGGTCGGCGCCGTCTCGGGGCGTCCCGGCACGTTTGTCCGGGCGTCCCAGGACCTGAACCAGGCCTATCTCGACCGGTCGCGTCTGGACGCCTTTCTAACGGCCATCCGCCGCACCGGCGACGCCGACCCCGACCATCTGAAAGAGGTCTCCACCCTTTTGGCGCGCAGCTTGAAGATCAAGCTCGACCCCAATTGCTTCCTCAAGACGCCCGACCTCCAGGCCGCCTGCCTGATGCAGGGCCAAAATGCGCTGATCTTGAACGACGGCCACAGCGAATCCATCGTCCAGGCCCTCACCACGGGCGCCTCGATGGATCTGGTCCAGGCGCTCAGCACCAGCCCTCAGGCCGGATATGGCTATTACAGCGCCTATGTGGGGGCGGTGGTCGACATCGCCCGCCTGATGGATTCGTTCCACACGGCGCAGTATCAATATATACCGGCGCTGGCGACCGTGGACGGCGATCATCTCAACCTTCTGCTGAACACCGCGCCCTCCTTTCATAATCCCCTGTCGGTGATTGTGGTGGCTCTGCCCGCGGTCGAGGCGCCGCGGCCGCCGCCCCTGCAGGTGGTCGACCCCAAGGAGATCTTCTGCGCCCAGCGACCGGATTTGGTTCTGCCGATCGATGGCGCGCCGCTGGTGTTCTCCACCGCCTATGCACGCAATATGGTGCTGCATCTTCAAGGCCAGTCTGTCGACGGCAAGCCCGGCGTCGCGCTCGACGCGCCGGTCAAGGCCGACGCGGAAAAGGGCGGCCTGGTGGTGGACACCAAGGGGCTCGACCTGGCGAGCCTGGGTCCGACGCCCAAGGGCGTGCTCCATGGCGATTGGGGCTTCACGCCGTTCGATGGGCCTGAGTTCCGGTTTGAGGCGACAACACCGGGCGGCTGGACCCTCGTCGCCGACGATGAGCAGGCTCTGGTCGTGGGACGTGACGATGTCGTGCGGCTCCAGGGCGACGGCGCCGCATGCGTCGAGGGCGTGACCTTGAAGCCGGCGTCCGGCGACGCCTTGACCGCGGAATGGAAGCGCACCCCGTCCGGCGAGCTTTCGGTGACCTTGCCGCTCAAGACCGTTGAGCCCGGCGATGTGACGTTGCAGATCAAGCAATACGGCGCCAAGGCCATCGACGCCTTGCCCTTGAAGGCCTTCGCCCAGGCGGGTCGGCTTGATGATTTCGAGGTCCATGCCGGCGATGCGTCCGGTCTGCTGAAGGGCAACCGGCTCGACGAGGTGGCGAGCTTGAGCTTAGGCGGCGTCGCGTTTGCGCCGGGCGTGCTGGTCAGCGCCGGCGGGTCCGACGAACTGACGCTCGCAGCCCCTGCTGATGACGTCGACAAGTTCAAGACCGGGCAGACGAAGACCGCCAAGGTGACTTTCAAGGACGGCCGCATCGTGACGCTGAAGGTCAAGATCGGGCCGCCCAGACCTCAGGTGGCCCTGATCGACAAGAGCGTGCAGCCCGACGCGCCCAATACGCCCCACCCCATCCGCCTTACCGACAAGGAGGAGGCGCCGCAGAACGCCCAGCTCACCTTCTCCTTGCGCGCCCAGTCGCCGCCCAAGTTTTCAGGCCAGGAGCAAGTGCAGGTCGCCACGTCCGACGGCGGCGCCTCCACCACGCTGACGTCGGCGAGCGGCCTCATGTTCGAGGACGCCCAGATCGCGGTCGCCACTTTGAATCCGGCCAAGGCGCTGGGGACTTCGGGCTACGGCGCCTTACGCTACCGCATCGTCGAAGGCGGGGTGCCGGGAGATTGGCAGCCGCTGGCGACCCTGGTGCGCCTGCCGACCTTGAAGGGGCTGAAATGCCCGCCGTCTCAAGAGCAGTCGTGCGAGCTCAGCGGCTCCGGCCTGTTCCTGATCGACGCCGTGTCTCGACGCGCGGATTTTGATCGTGCGGTGCAGGTGCCCGAAGGGTTCGCCGGCTACACCTTGGCGGTGCCCCATCCGGCCGCGGGCCGCCTCTATGTGAAGCTCCACGACGATCCTTCGATCATCAATGTGATCGAATTTGGGGGCGAGGAGCGGGCGGCGCACGTTGGCGAGGCGCATCATGCGCCGCCGCCCGCGACGGCCGCAACGCCGGCGGCGGTCCCGTCAACCCCGGCCGCCGCGCCAGCAGCCTCGGCCCCGTCTTCGCCCTGAGGACGCAGCCGGCGCCCCGGTCTATGCGGCGCGCTCAAGTCCTGCGGTAGTTAAGCCCCCGCGCGAGCCAGCAACCGACCTGCACCCCAGCGACCCGACCCGTTGCATCCCGCTGAAAGGCCAGGGTCCAGTCGCCCGGCGGCGTGTGATCCAGGGCGCGAGGGCAGGGCAGGGCCCAGACATCGCGGCCGATCGGATCGAGCGACTCCATCCGCCCCGGACCCAGACAGCCCGAGAAGCCGCCGTAGAGCGCGCCGCCGGCGTCAGCCACCGTCAGCGCCGCATCCAGCTCGTCGCAGCGATAGAGGCCGGCCGCGTCCAGGCCAAGGTTGGGAGCGCCGATCTCAAGCGGCGTCAGGCGGACCCTCTGGTTATCCTGCGGCCGATCCATCCACACGCCATCCCGCGCGCGATACAGGCGCATGGGCCCGCTCGCCGCTGAGCCGTCGGGTTGCAGGTCCAACCGCTCCGCCGAATGGCCAAAGCGCAGCCGCACCTGATGGGGCGACGCCTTATCGATGCGGACGCTGAGACCCGTCTCGGACTCGAGATAGGCGCCTAGCCAATCGGGGTCCGTCTGGGGCGCCGGCGGCGGCGCAGGGTCGTCAAGCGCCGCGGCGAGCAAGGTGACGGCGGCGGCGTGGGCGTCCGACAGGTGGTTGAACATCACCACCACCGACACGCGGTCTTGGGGCAGGTACAAACGGTGGCTCCGCCAGCCGCGTAAGGCCCCGCCATGACCGCTCGCGATCCGCCCAAGCTCGGGCCGTCGGTTCAGGCCGAAGCCGTAAGTCGCCGGCGTCCCATCGGCGAAACTGACGGGCGCGGAGATGGCGCCAAAGTGCGAGGCGTGCGCGTCCCGGGTGGCGTCAATGTGACGTTCCCAGGCGATCATATCGTCCAACGAGGCGCCCAGGCCCGCGTCGCCGGTCCAAAGGATGCGGTTTTCGGCGGGTCGAAATCCGCTTACAGCTGAGCCTTCGTACCCTTCGGTTCCGTCCGGCATGGCGCGGGTGTCGGCGGCGAGGAAGGCCTGCTCCATCCCCACGGGCTCAAAGATGCGCTCGCGCAGAAGGTCGGCGAAGGCGGCGCCCTTTCGAGCCTCCAGGATATTCGATAGCAGGCGGAAGTTCTGGTTGCAGTACGAATAGCGGGTTCCGGGCGCGAACTGCAGCGTCTTGGCGGCGGAGATGATTTGGGCGGCTTCGAGCTCCCCGAACGCGCTTTCCGCCGGAGCCCCGTGAAGCATGGCGAGCGCCCAGTAATCGCGCAGGCCTGACTGATTGTGACACAGGTGCAGGGCGCTCGGCGGCGCCCGCTCTAGGTTGGGGAGCCAGGCGCGGACATCGGCGTCCAGCACAGAAGGGTCTGGAAAGGCGTCCAGCACCAGGGCGCAGGTGAACTGTTTGGTGATTGAGCACATCCGGAACAGGGTTCGCGGCGTGAAGGGAATGCGGCGCTCGGCGTTGGCGAAACCCCAGGCGTGGCGCACCACCACCTCGCCTTCCCGCAGGACGGCCACGGCGCCGCCGGGCCCCGGATAGGTGTGGGGCAGGTCTTGGACGGCGAGGTCAAGGCGGGCGGCTGAAAATGGAGCTGTCATGGCCCCAACTTCGCTCCGTCCATGGGCTTCGTAAACCGATTTGGGCGCCCAAGCGTGCACGGCGTTAAAGACGCTCGACTTTGCCGCGAAGGCCCCCTCAAATGACGCGGGGGCGGCTGCCGTCAGATGGCCTCGCTGTCCAAGCGCCAGGCGGATCGCCTGCAGTCAAAGCTATGAGGAGACTTCCGTGAAAATCGTCCCAGCCCTTGCCGCCGCTGCGGCTCTCTTCGTCGGCGCCGGCGCAGGTCACGCCCAGACGGTCGTCAAACATATTCAGAGCGATAAGTCCTTCATCGCCACCGGAGTGTGGGCCGGCGACACCTATTACCTCAGCGGCCAGCTTGCGGACCCGATCACGCCAGGCGACCCGACCAAGATGATCGAGCCGGTCTATGCGACAGATACCGCGACCCAGGCCGCCAGCGTCTTCGCCAAGATCAAGAAGGCGCTTCAGGATCAGGGTCTGGATATGAAGGATGTGGTCAAGTTGACCGTCTTCCTCGGTCCCGATCCCAAGACTGGCAAGCTCGACTTCAAGGGCATGAACACTGAATATATGAAGTATTTCGGTACGCCCGATCAGCCGAACAAGCCCGCCCGGTCCGCTTTCCAGGTCGCAGCTCTGGCCGCCCCCTGGGCGCTCCTGGAGGTTGAGGCCATCGCCGTCCGCAGCCATTGAGCCTGACGCCTCGCCCTCCGCGATCACGGAGGGCGAGCATGATTTGAGCGCGATCTCGTCTGTCCAGGCGTCAGGCGCACCCAGAGCGCCGATCTCTGTACATCGCCGTACATAACCGTCAGACCTTCAGTCTAGATGGCTGAGATATCAAAGTAAGCGGCCTGGCTGGGCCCTGCGCTAGGTCAAGGCGCGAAATCTATTTTTGATCTATTGACCCGTGAGGCTTGAACTGTAACTAATTGCATTGCTGTTTTGGTATTGGCGGCATGACAAAAGATAGGCGTTTACGCTTAATCGGATACGATTTCGCCGGCTTGAGCGGCTTCAGTTGTCGATCTGTCTTATAAGAAAATTTGAAATGACCGATATGAAGTCTGTCGATGCAGAGGCGATAGAGGTAGGTCACGAAAACGCCCTTGATTTGGAACGACATAAGGGTGCGGCCTACAAAAATCTTTCAGGCACGAACCTTGAGCGAGCGGGAGACTATAATCAGCGGGTCGTTCTCCAGGCGATCCGTATCCATGCCCCGATCACGCGGGCGGAACTGTCCCGAACCACAGGTTTAACGGCGCCTGCGGTCGCCAATATAACGCGACGCCTTATTCAACTCGGCCTGGTCGCCGAAGCCGGCAAACGCCATGGCGCGCGGGGGCAACCTGCGACCAAGCTGGTGATCCATCCCGACGGCTGTGTCTCGCTCGGCGTGAACATCGACCGCGACCACATCACTGTGCTGGTCCTGGACCTCCTGGGTCAGGTTCGCGCCCGCGCCAGCCAGCAAGCTGTTCTGGCTGGCCCCGTCCACGCGGCGGCGCAGGTCCGCGCCATGGTGGAGGGACTGCTCGCCGGTCCGGAGCTGCGTCGCGCCCGCCTGATCGGCCTGGGCTTGGCCTTGCCCGACGGCCTCGCCCAAACCGCCTTGCCGCATCATCACCCCTTGTATGAGTGGGCGGGACTGGATGTCGGGGCCTGGTTCGCCGATGCGCTCGCCGGACTGACTGCTGAACGGTTGCCTGTGTTCGTCGAAAACGACGCCGCCGCCGCGGCCCAGGGCGAGCTACAGTTCGGTCTCGGCTTGAAATACGATAGTTTCTTCTATGTGCTCGTCAGCGCCGGCTTGGGCGGCGGCCTGGTGGTCGATGGCGAATATTTTCGTGGCGCCAATGGGCGAAGCGGCGAGATCGGCTTTCTGCCGATCCATTCCGATCGCACCCCTGGCCGCTCGCTTCAGGACGCCGTATCGTTGTCCGCCCTGTTCGCCCATCTGGCCGAGCATGGCGTGAGCGCGACGGCGCCGGCCGACCTCGCCCATCTGGACGCCAAAGGATCCGACCTGGTCGAGGCCTGGGTCGATCTCGCGGCCGATCTTCTGACCGAGCCGCTGTTAGCTGTGAGTTGGCTCGTCAACCCTGCGGCGATCCTGTTGGGCGGGCGCTTGCCGAGCGCCTTGGTCGATCGATTGGCGGAGCGGCTGACGGAGAACCTGCGCCGGCGCGCGCCCTTGGCGCCCGTGCTGGCGCCGGTCGGCCGCGCCGCCATGGCCGAGGACGCCCCGGCGATCGGCGCCGCCCTCCTGCCGTTCCTGGCCGACCTGCTGCCGTCCAGGTCCAGCTTGATGAAGGTCTAGGACCCTCGTCCGTTTTTAGACGCTCCGGCGCCAACTTGGGATTTCCGGCTGGCGCTCCAGTGGCTAAGTAGGCGCCATGCCTGCGCCCACGTCCCAACATCTTGATCGTCCCCACGCGTTTTTGGCGCTGGATTGGGGCACCACCAATCTGCGGGCCTGGGTCGTGTCCGAGGCGGGGCAGGCCGGGGCGCCGCTGGAGCTTCCCCGCGGCATCTCCAAGCTCGGGCCCGGGGAGCCCGAGATCTGTCTGCGCGACGTCGTCAGGCCGGCGCTGAAGGCCGAACACCTGCCGGCGATAATCTGCGGCATGGCGGGATCGACGTTGGGTTGGGTGGAGGTCCCCTATTCAGACTGTCCCGCCGATGCGGCCTCGCTGGCCGCGGGTCTGCATTGGATCGAGGGTCAAGACCCGCCTGTGGCCATCGTGCCGGGCTTGCGGGGACCAGGCGTCGACGGCGGCCCCGATGTGATGCGGGGCGAAGAGACCCAAGTGATCGGCTGGCTGGACCAAGATCCTGAGCGGCGTCGGGGCCGGCGCCTTCTTTGCCATCCCGGCACCCACGCCAAATGGGTGTTGGTCGAGGATGGCCGCGTCGTGCGCTTCGTCACCGCCATGACCGGGGAGCTGTTCTCCATCCTCACCCGGCACAGCGTACTGCGCTCTGAGGAGGGGCCTGACGACCCGCTCGCCTTCGCCCAGGGGCTGCACGTCGCTGGCGACGGCTCAGCGCTGGCCGCACGACTGTTCACGGCCCGGGCGCGAGTGGTGGGCGGGGGCGATCTAAAGCCTGAGGGCGTGCGGTCGTTTCTATCCGGCCTCCTGATCGGCTCGGAGGTGGCGAGCACGCCCGCGCTTCTGGACGCCGCCGAGCTCTCGTCGCCCGTCGCCCTGATCGGCGACCCCAAGCTCTGCGCCGCCTATGCCGCCGCCATGGCGCATTTTGGGTTGCAATCGGAAGTCTTCGACGGAGAGGCCGCTGTCCTGGCCGGTCTGAAAGCCATCATCTGGAAAGGCCAAATCCTATGACCCTTGAAGAGGCGCTCCGTGAGACGCCGATCGTGGCCATCATCCGTGGCGTGACGCCGGACGAGGTCGAGGGCGTCGCCGACGCGCTTTATGCCGCCGGCATCCGCGTGATCGAGGTGCCGATGAACTCGCCTGAGCCGCTGTTGAGCATCAAGCGGTTGTCGGACTTCGCCCGGCCGATCGTCCACGGCGCCGGCACGGTGCTGAGCCCGGAGGTCGTAGACCAGGTGGCGGCGGCGGGCGGACGGGTGATCGTCTCTCCCAATACCGACGTGGCGGTGATCCGGCATACGGTGGCGCGCGGGCTCTATCCTATGCCCGGCTTTGGTTCTGTGACCGAGGCCTTCGCCGCCTACCACGCCGGCGCCCGCTATCTGAAACTCTACCCGGCCTCCACCTATGGCCCCGGCCACGTCAAGGCGCTGCTGGATGTGCTGCCTAAGGATGCGGTGGTCCAGCCGGTCGGCGGGGTGAAGCCTGACGGCATGAAGGACTGGTGGGCGGCCGGCGCCCGCGGGTTCGGTATGGGCGGCGATCTCTACAAGCCCGGCTTCACCGCCGACGACGTGCATCGGCGCGCTGTGGCGGCTGTCACGGCGGTGCGGGCGGTCTATCCAGGTCCGTAGGTCCCTCCAGGACAGGCGTTACGCCGCCTGATCGTCCTCCGCCTTGCCGCCGCCGTTCAGTTCGGGCGAGACGGGCGCATGGTTCAAAAGGGCGACGAACAGGACGCCGCCGATGGTGTTGCCGATCAAGGTCGGGGCCAAGAAGGACGCCAGATAGGCGATCGGAGGGAGTTTGTGGGTCAGAACCCCATAGGCGACCTCGGCCGAGCCCGCGATGGCGTGGGGAAGCCGCGCGACAGCCACGACATAGGTTACGAGCAGAATTACAAACAACCTCGCCGATCCGGCGCTGGGCAGCAGCCAGACCATCAAGGCGATGAGCCAGCCGGCGAAGACGCCCCGCAGCAGGGTCCAGCCGAACGCGCCCGTGGCCGCTTCGATCGCGAGCTTTTCGAGTGCTTGGGCGGCTTCGGGGCGGAAGGGATGTCCATAGGCAAGCGCTGCGGCGAACATCCAGGCGCCGAAGATATTGGCGCCCAAGACCAGGCCCCAAAGGCGCAGACACTTCCAGGCTGTCGTCAGGTTTCGCCTTGTCAACACGGGCAGGACGGCGGTCAGGGTGCTCTCGGTAAACAGCTGCTGGCGACCCAGCACCACGATGACGAAGCCGATCGTGTAGCCGAAGCTGGAGATTAGATGGGTCCAAGGCGCGTCCGGCAGGCTCGCTTGCAGCAGGCCTTGGACGTAGAAGGAGAACCCGATGGAAAGGCCCGCCGCCAGGCCCGACCAGATCAGCGAGGCCGCGTCGCGCTCGATTTCTCCCTCGCCCTCCTCGCGCACGATCTCGTGCACCACCCGCGCCGTGAGCGGCGAATGGGCGGCGGCTTGGCGACGCTCGCGCCTTTCCAGGTGGGGTGAGTCGGCTCCCGCATCGGTCACGCGCGTCTCCTACCGTCGAGGCCGACGGCTCTGTCGCCGCCGCGCCCGTCGCAAAAGCCGCAACGCGCCCAGTCCGCTCCCGGTTCAACCTCGCCCCTATTGCGGGATCATGCCCGCCGTCGCCGCGCGGCTCGGACTGAAACCGCTGCGCTGCAGCGATGTATTGAGCTCGATCACGAGCGCCTGGGCCGCCTGGATCGGCAGAACGATACGGCCGACCACGACACGGCTCATGCCGCACTTGGGATCGAAATGGTTACAGCGCGCGGACTCGAACGTGAGGGTGACGTGACCCTGACCGATGGAAAAGCCGCAGCATGAGGTGGCGAAGACTTCCGGCGCATGGGGGTCGTCGATCAACCTTGGACCTTCGGCGACGACCGGCTCAGGCGCGGGGGTCTGGGGGACCTGGCGCGGGCTAGACGGGGAGACCGCGCGCGCCGGCGGTGCGCTGGACTTCGCCGCAGCTGGCCGCCGGGCTGTTGCAGGGGTTTTGGAGGTGGGCATCGTCGCTCCTGACGTGGCGAATTCGGAGGCTATGATCTTCTGAAACGACCGGAGTGGGGCGAGGTTCATTCGTTTTTGAAATCCTTAGCCATCAGTTCAGCGCAATTACCGCCCATTGAAATGCTGAACGCTGGGCGATGAGTCTGGCGCGTTGATATGGAACAACTTTAAGGCGCCGATCGATTATTCACGCATATCGATGTTTACAGCGTTTGGAGCGTAGCTATGAAGCGATTTCTGATCGTGATCTTCTGCGCCGGCGGGCTCGTCGCCCCTGCTTTGTCGTCTGCATGGGCGCAAGAGGTCTCCGGGCTGAACCAGGATATGGACAACCGACCCAATTTGCAGTCCGACCAGCCCGTGGGCGGCCTGACGTCCGCCCCTGGCGTCAATGTGCAGAAACCTTCGCCCGCGCACCGGTCAAAAAAGCGCCGGCCGGCGAGCGTGTCTAAGACCCCGCCGCGCTTCCATGGGCCGGCGCCGAAACGTCCGCAGGAACGCTGATCGCCACGATCGGCGGCTGGGCGAGCCAGCGTCGGCCCTCGGCCTTGACCTCGTCCAGGCTTATGGTCGCCAGATCATGATCTCTGGTGCGGGTATTGAGCAAAATCTCGGGATGCTCGACGGAGCCAGCCATCGCCCCCAGCCACCAGCTGTTGTAGGTGCGTTGCTGGGCGGCGGCGTCCAGCAGTGGTTTTCGCACCTGCTCAAGGGCGTCGGAGGTGATCTGGCCCTGGGCCAATCCCGCCGCGATCTGTTTGATTTCATCGACGACCGCGTCGACCTGGGACGGCGTCGTTTCGATCGTGGTGATGATCGCGCTCTGGTCGCCTCCCCGTGCAGACGAAAACGTGACGCTGGGCGTATAGGTTTGCCCCAGCGTTCGACGAATTTGGTCGATCAGCTTGTTCTGCAGAACGCCGGTCAAAAGGAGGTCCACGCGGTCGTCGTGGGTGCGCGCCTGGGTGGACGCCATCGTCGGCCAAACCATGATTACGGCGGCCTTATCCTTAGGCCCCTTGTGAACGGCTTTGATCAAGGGCGGGGGGGGGCGCGGAAAGGTGGTCAAAGCCGCATCCTGGCGCGTCCGATCCATGCGGATACGCGGCTTTAAGGCTCCAAAGGTCTCGGCCAAGAGCTGGGTGGCCGCCGCCTCGTCGATATCGCCGACCAGGCTGACCTCCAGCGCATCGTTCTCCAGCGGACCAGCCAGCAACCTCTTGAAATCCGCCTCCGTGAGCGCGGCGGCGTCCGCCTCCGCGGGCATATCTTCGACATGCGGTTGCGGCAGCGCTTTCGCCAGAGCGAGGCCTGCGACGGTGACCGGATTGCCGTCGAGCTGCCGGAAGGCGGCGTGGACGTTTGAGGGAATGAGGCTATCCACCGTGGGGCGAAAGCCCGGATCTGTCACCAGCGCCGCCAGGTACTGAAGTTCGAGCTGAAGATCCTGTGGTCGCGTGGTGGCCCCCATGTCGAAGGCGTTGCGCCCGACCGACAGAAAGGCGCCAACCGCGCGTCCCCTGGCGATCTCGATCATGTCCTGGGCGGTGTTTTTTCCCAAGCCTGCCTGGACGAAGAGGCCCGCGCCGAATTGGGCGTTGAAGACCTGGCCAGGCGGGATCTCCTTTTGACCGGCGCCAAACCGCAGGCGGATATCGACCTCGTTCTTGGCGAAGGGGGTCTGTTTGAAATTGACAATTACGCCGTTGGCGAAGGTCAGCCGCGTAAAGTCAGGATCATGGAGCTCTTCCCTCGCCACCACCTTGCCGGGCGGCCCAAACGTTGTGTAGCCCCAGGGCGCCGCCGTCCGGGGCTGGGGCGGCGACGGTGCGGGCGCCGCCTGATCCGCCGCCCAGGCGGCGCTGATGTCGCCCATCGCCAGGGGGGTAGGCGTCATGACCACGAACAGGGGCGCCGACGCCTGGTCCCAGCGGCGACGCAACGCGTCATTTGCCGTCTTGAGATCGACCTGCGACAGGGCCTTCAGCTGAATGCGGCGGTCTTCCACCGCATTGTCGTAGGTCTGGTGGGTCTCATAATTGTCCAGAATGGTGGAGGCGATTGACCCTGAGTCCCGTGTGGCTTCGGTAGCCACTTCCTGGTCCAGATTGGTCAGGACCTCTGACCGCACATCGTCGAATTCCTGCTGCGTAACGCCGTAGGTCAACTCGCGCCGCAGTTCGTCAGAGATGGTCTTCAGCGCCGTCTTCCAGTCGTCGTTGACCGCCGCCGCGCTGAAACAGGTGCGGCCTACGGTTTTATCGACCACGCTGCTGTCGACCGAGCCGCCGCTGATGGGGGGCGATTTCGATTGAATGAGGGCCAGCATTCTGAGCTTGATCGAGTTCAGCCAAAAGCTGTCGGCGAAGGCGATGCGATGGCTGACGACGCCTTCTGGCCGCTCGGGATCCTTTTCGCTGAAACGACAGACGCTGACGACGGTCGGCAGCTTGGGCGCCGTAATGGTCAAGATTTGCGAGGGACGCTTCAGATCCACCCCGCCCTTATCCGCCCGAGGCTGAGGCGGCGTTGCGGCGCGCCAACGTCCGAAGGTCTCGATGATGCGTTTTTTGATAACCTCGACCGGTTCGTCGCCGACGGCGACGATGATCGCGCTTTCGGGGCGATACCAGGTCTCGTAGAAGTCGCGTAAGGTCTTGGCGTCGGCCGCCTTTATGGTCTTCTCGAGGCCGATGGGTTGGCGGATCGTGCTCCGCAGGTGGGGTTGCAGAAACGCCTGAGCCTGAAGTTGGGCGTCGCGCCCCGGACCCAGCCCACGAATATATTCCTGAAGAACAACGTTTTTCTCCGCTTCAATCGCGGCGGGCTCGAACACCAGATCCTGGGCGACGTCGTTCAGCCATCGAAAGCCGAGGTCCAGTTTCGCGTCGCTGATTTCGGACATGTTCAGGACATAGGTGGTCGCATCGTAGGTCGTGAAGGCGTTCTGGTCGCGTCCAAAGGCGATCCCGGCCTTGGCGAAGGCCGCCTGAAGATCGGTGGACTGGAAATGCCTTGGGCCCCTGAAGGCCATATGCTCCAGGAAGTGCGCGACGCCTTGCTGGGCGTCGGTCTCGTCACGAGAGCCGACCTCGAACAGAAGGTAGA
>Ga0116229_10004255_pt1 | contig 23479 bp, 22 predicted proteins | sample S1TSphgellanicum_3_FD_87313 | JGI IMG/M metagenome (GOLD analysis project Ga0116229, IMG submission 87313) | Host-associated microbial communities from peat moss isolated from Minnesota, USA - S1T2_Fc - Sphagnum magellanicum MG | ecosystem: Host-associated > Plants > Peat moss > Unclassified...
CCACACACCGCGTACTAAAAAAATAAAAAAACGTTACTTTATTTAGAGTAAAATAAAAACCCCTTTAAAAAAAAAAAAAATTCGGGGGGGAAGGGGGGGGGGGGGGGGGGTTTTTTTAATTTTTTCCCCCCCCCCCCCCCCCCCCCCCCAAAACATTCTTCTTTTTTTGCAGAGCTCCTATGCTTGTCGGCTAAGGTAAAGATAGTTGATCATCTCACTTAGTAGTCCACTAGTTTTCGAATTTTCAGAAAATAACCACAGCAGGCATTTGGTATTCCTAAAAAAACAAACACAAAGCTGCTAGCTATGTGCACGAAGCCAGGCTGACTTTTAGGTTTAAATTTGATTTTGAGAACTGCGCAATCCTACCTTAGATCTTTTTGACAAAATTTCTTGAGCATGCGGCGATACTGAGTGAAAAAAATTTCGCATAGCATACCGCACCTTCACCAAGCCCGTGTCATCGTAGATTTTAGGTAGCAGGGGCCAAACAGGAAAGCCAATGAAAAATCTAGGCTGAAAAGCAAAAAAAAAAGGGCCGCAGCTGAATCTGAGTTTGCTACTCCAACAATTATCAAACTAATTCCTATTTTGTTTAGTACTCTAGGTGCTTTTGTGGCATATAATATAAATTTTGTAGCAAATCAATTTATTGGCACAAACTTGTAAAAAAATATCAATTGGTTTATGTAAACAATTTTAGGCTTCAATTGATAGGTGGAAAATTTCATTTCTTGGATGGTGATCTATGTAACTGTGTTCCTTTGTTTGGTTGCTTATGATGTTGTGAAGCCTTGTGTAGATGATGTTTGAGACAAAAGATCTACATGGGTGGGACCAATAATGATAATGTTATCAAGGATTAGACCCTATTCATAGAAAGGACAATGTCAACATGGTATTTATATGTTTGAAACATAGACAAGGGAATTACATGTAATTGCTCCCAAGTTATATGAAAAGTGATTTCCTCTACAATGGATGCAAAGACATCCTAAATGGCATCGTAGCCATGAACACATTGACACATTTTAGTAAATGGATAATCAAAGGATCAATTGGATGAATGCACACACAAGAAAAGCTTGTGATTGTAAGATGGGGTAGTTCAAAAGGTAGTGAAAAAAATCTACTCAAGACAAGCAAAACATTAATAGGAGCAGTCAAGTTATGAGCCAAGTTCTTAAGCCTAGCCATGAGCATAAATTGATGCAAGCACAAGGGACGTTAGATGTCCCATCAAAAAGAATACTAAAAAATCTCTCTTGGTGCATTTGTTCTAAAATGAAATCTTCAAACCATTTGATTTGAATCTCAATTAAGTGTTCAAAAGAGGGGAAACGCCCAAATCCAAGGGGTATAGGAAGTCTAAAGCCACCTTCAACTACTATGTCAATCTAGATTTGTACCAATGTTGGGTAGGTATCAAAAAAATGTGAGAACTGAACAAGGCTTCAAGTCAATTTTCAATTTGAAACTCTCCGATACCACATTGACTGATGCCCTTCATGAAACCCAACTATAGGGTTTTATATAATGTGAGAACTAAGCCTTTGAAACCTTAATTAAATGTACATTTAAATTTTATTGAAACCTTAACAAGGTATAAAATAATCAGGGTTAGGGTTCAAGGGTTAAAAATTAATTAGGTAATCAATAGTTAGTAGGGTTTAGCTAGTATTGAATAATTAGTTTAAAGTTTTGTCAGTAACTAGTAGGGTTTAGTCAATAGTTAATAGTTAGTTTAGGGTTTAACAAGCAAGCAATATCACTTTTTTTTTTGTTTATTGTTTAAATTAATTTGCTTGATATTTTGGTTTGCTTTAATCCTTGCTCGGTGCTCCTTATTAAAACTCTTGCTACTCCTTGCTCGATGTTGTTGCTCCTCTTGTTCGACACTGCTAGTACTCCTCTTGCTCGACATCGCTACTTCTTGCTCAGCACCAATGTTGCTCCTTCTTTGACATTGCTATTGTTCCTTACTTGACGCTACTGCTCCTTGTTTGACGTTGCGACTCTTCCTTCTTGACATTACTATTGTTCCTTGTTCAATGTTGCTAATGTTCCTTATTCAACACTGCTATTATTTTTGCTTAACATTACTCTCCTTGCTTGACGCAACTACTCCTCTTGCTTGACATTGTTGATGTTTTTTATTCAACATTATTGTTGCTTTTGCTCAATGTTATTTTCCTTGTTCATTGTTACTGCTCTTCTTGCTCAACATTGTTACTATTTTACTTGTTCGTCTTCATGTGGCTTGCTCAGGTACCTCTTTGTTATGATCGTGATGTTGTTGTTCCTTGTTTAGTGTTTGACAATGTTACTCTTGTTCTTCTTCATATTGGTATTACCCCCCTTAATTTTTTGCAAGTGTGGAAGAACTATCCAATTTCAAATTCTTTTGATCAAACCTAAAAGGTGAGATTTTTTTTTCAATCTTTGTTTGTTGATGAATTTTTTTAACTGTCTAAGTTGTTTTTGGGAAATGTTGGTTGACAATTTGTTTGTTTGTTGTGTGTAGGAATTATTTGGACATTGTACATTTAGTTATACACATGCATCTCACTTTTACACATTGCATTTCATTTACACAATTCCATTATGTATTTTTTTAACACATTGCATCTTTTTAAAAAATTTCTTTCCATTTTTTGTAAATGTTTTGGTTGATTTTCAAATAGTTGGCAAAATCTTATTTTGGCAAAAAAAACATATTTATTTCTAATTCTCCTTTAGGGTAAGTAATATTCTGGTAGAAAATGGGGGAACTAAGTCAAAATGAAATTTTGATTTTGATTGAAGAAAATGAGACCAATGAAAATGAAATGAACATTGAAAAACATGTGGAAAGAGTGGAAAATGAAAATGTGCAAACAAAAAATAGCAGAATTGAAGAAAATGGCAAACAAATATGCAGAAAAATTTACAAAATTTACATGTTCAAAGAAAAATTTAGAAAGGCCATAACAAAAAAAATTATGTTGGGCATTTTATTGTGTGAATGATGGCAAAGAGGTTGAAATTGGATCCCATTAAATCATGAGATGTATTTTATGCATGTTATGATAATGTTATACATATTCCTAATCTAAGAACTAGAGAAAAAAAAAGTTTAATAACCTATTATAAAACTTATAGTATAATTGCTCTGAAAAAACACAGTGTAGATGCAAATCATTCTATAATTGCAAAGAAATTTGAAGAAGAAATTAACAATGAAATAACAAGAAGTGTTGAAAGACAACCTACAAAGAAAAGGCCAAATGTCCCAACAAGTGTAATATTTGTTTTTTTGATGTAAAAAAACCATTCAAAAATGATGATGTGCAGCAAAAAGACTTTATATTGGACCTTGGCCTTTTAATTGTGAAAAATAACTTACCATTGCAATTTGTTGAAAGTGTATGGTTTAAGTGTTTAATCACAAAATCTCTTGGGTTTTACAACTAGTTAAAAACGACTACTATCTTTTTTTACTACAATTGTAACTACAAGTTCTTGTCAATGATTGTGTAGTTGTAAAGGACATTGTGGTGCCATGTGGCATTATGGTTTTGCAACTATAATTAATATCATGACTTGATGGTTTTTACACAAATATCAATTTTTCAAAACTGTGTTTTTAATGTATTTTTAATCATCCAAAATCAGGCAATAACAAAATTCCATTGATTCTTGCAACTTTTGGTGACTAATAACAACTTATGATCATGTGATGTTGATGTAGTATACCACATGGCAACTAGATTAATTATTATTCGCAACACCTCATGATTTGTGACACTAACTTCACATCATGATTCATTTCATTGATTTGATGAATTAATTTCATTTATTAGATAGCTGAAAATATTGTTGTCCTCTGTGATTAATAATGATTAGTTCTTCCATGTGATGATGACATGGCATGCCATTTGGCAACAAGCTGTCACAAATTTTCATGGCAATCCATGATTTTTTGTGGCACCATAAATTTTTATGTGTTTTGAATTTATGGCACCAACATTTGTCATGTCATGCCATAATTATTTGTGTGCCATGAGGTTTTTGAAATCATGAATTCATATGCATGTGTATGTGTACTAAACAATCTATTGCTAACTTGTAATTATGACTACAATATTAATAATCTTTTTGAAAAAGGTGACACATAATTCCTTGATTTTTTAATTACTTAACACATTAACTTAGGTTAACATACCTATTAAATTAACCTACGTATGTAGGCTGCTTAGTAAAAACCTATTTCATAATATAGGTTATCTTTTAAGTTACTTAATTAGACATAAAAATTTTAGTACATTTAATATGTTTAAATATACCTAGAATAGGTTACCCTATTAATGGGTTAACCTAGGTAGGCTTGCCTAGGTTCGTAGCTTTAAGTTTTTCACTAAATCAACCTAAGTAGCCTCATTATAAGACATTTTATCAAGTTTATAACCAACTAAAGTTTGTGTAACTAAATGTGATTATGATGTGACTAGATGTGACATAATTATCCTAAGTTTTTTTTTGGCCTAAAAATGTCTAGGTTAACCTTAACTAGGTTAGTAAGTAGTATAGGTTGACAAACTAATTCATCTTAAGTCAATGTAGTGAGGTTTAAGTTTAAGCTAAGTTGGAAGGTAAAGAGGTAGGTTGACCTAGGTCAACCCAGGGTGGCCAAGGTTAATTCAAGGCTAAAACTTTTGAGTTTTATAACTTTGTGTTAAATATAATTAGTACAAAAAATGTGGTAGTGCAATGGATGGAAACTTGAACCCCAAAACGAAGGTGAATGGTTCAAGTTTTCACTCTTGCAACCTATGATACCTAGGCCATTTGGCTTAGGTTAAATAACTTAGTCTAAGCTTCTTGGGCTAACAATCTAACGTTTATTTTTAATCTAAACCACTTAACCTAAATTAGGTAGCCCAAGTTGTTTAACATAAGTAACTAGTTTAGCTAAGTTAAATTAAGTTGACTTTTGATTAAGTGAGCTAGGCTAGGTTGTCTAGCCTAATTATGTCAAACTATGTTGACTTTTGGCTATGCTAGCTACATGGGCTAAAGTAGATTGACTTTTTATCATGTGCAATGATTCATTTAACATGTTTATAAATTTTTGACATATGTCATCCATCCATCAAGGCGTCTTTTGTAACATTTAGTTGAATAAAATGATTAAGTTGAGATGGCATGCACTTTACACGTCATACCAAAGTTAATGATGACATGGAATTTCATTATTATATGAAAATTTTAATCATTAAAATGACTAGGTTTTGCACTTGAACGTCCCTTGTGACTAAATGGGTGAAACGACAGTTAGAATATGTAGTTGTAAAGGCCAATCACACAACACAAAATGTGTTATTCTGAATATTACAATTGTCTCTTAGAATTGTGTTCTCTTTTACGAAATAATTTTCTTAAGAAATATTACCTAACTTGATGGAGAAAACGAAACAAATATATGTTTTGCCAAAATTAACATATTGCATTTCTACCACAACAAGCTTTGATTTGTGGATGTCAAAGGGTGCACATGATATATTTGTTCTTATTATAAACGTTTTGGGATCGAATTGGCAACCTAAGCAAATAACTATTGGTTTGTTTGAAGCAACAAGAATTATTAAGCAAGCATTAGCCAACAATTTGACAAAGTTGGTTGATCAATATGGGTTTAAAAAAAAAATCATTATTATGTTAAGGATGAGGGCTCAAATTTAATACTATGAAAATTGTTTTAAAATTTATTGTAAAATGTGAAGTCTTTGGTTTACATGAAATTCTTCAAGGTTCCTGGTTTTGGCCATGTTTTTTCCAAAGCATGTCAATATGCTACTACTAACAAAAAAACTTGCAAGAATCTCAAGTTTGTTTCAATCAAGTTTGCTTAGTCAAATTTGCATAAATGTATAACTTGGCCTAAAAAATCTAAAAAGGGTAGACAAGAATGGAATAAAACTTGTTGAGATTCTCCAAGAAAATTAAATACTATAATGAAGACAAGGTGATAATTTAATCTATTACAATTTTTTCCATAATTATTTTCTTTTATGTTTCTTATTGATTTATTTTAGTTAAATCTTCTAACATTTTTTATTTTTTTGCAAATTTTCTAGCAAAATCATTATGTTTGAAGAAATATTGAATTATTTTTTGTTATAGTAAGCAAAATATTATCAAAATAAGTGGAAGAGTGTCTCCTCTTCTTACTTGGCACATCTCTAAATTAATTATAAATTCCTTCTCTTGTTGTGACCACTTCTGTTTTAAACCAATCTAGCAACCACTAGTTGCTTTCTAATGCATTACAATTTGCCATTACTATGTGTTTAAAATTCAAGGAAGGAATTACAAACCCATTTACCCCAATCAATTTGATTAATGATGATTCTGGGATAGCTTTTGAGTCGTTTTTGTTTATTTCTAACACCAAAAGAAAAGTTTGTGGTGTTTTGGATTCTTTTCTTTCTTTTTAAAGAAAATTTGAAAAAAAAAAAAACTCACAACATGTTATCTTTGATGTTAGACCCTAGATTCAAAAATCTTTGTCTAATATCTTTTGTTCTTAGCTGAGAGGAAGGTGTAAGTATTATGGATGAATGTGATAAGAAAACTTCGTATCTTATGTTTTTGAAGTGTTATCATCATTTGCATCCAATGACAATATTTGTTGAATGTGTAGATCAAATAGGTGATGAAGATTCTAATCTAAATACTTTTCAACAAACTACATCCACAAGTGAGCCATAAAAGGAACTTGTCACCAAGGAATTATTGATTTTCAAACATTACCAAATGAATCCCAAAGACATTACTTGTGTCCTCTTCAATGGTGGGGAAAACATGAAACCATGTTTCCTACATTTGGTTTTTTGGCTCATCAAATCTTAAGCATTATAGGGTCACAAATTGAAATAAAAAGATTTTTTTCTTTAGTAATCATATTTAAGGAAATGTCGTTTACAGTCAGAAAACTTAAAACTTTTGATTTTTGTGAACAAAATTTGGCCAAGTGATCCTAGAAATGGATGTAAACTACTTTCCAATTTAGCAAAGTTGATTCAAACATACTTAGGTTTTGAAGAGGAATTAGAAGAATTTGAAAGCTCATTTTAATGAGATGAAATAGTGGACATATAAAATGTTGAAAGAAATTTAAGAAATTTAAGTTTTTTGGTGCAATTTTTTATTTTTAAACATTAAAAATTAATATTTGAGATAATAACGTTTATAATAACTGGTATGTGAAAACCAACTTTGAAAATTGATTGGTATAAAATGTCTAAGAAGTAGCGCTTTGAAACCTAGGTGAAAAAAAAATTGCAAATTTTTGAAACCCTGCCTGCGTCTTTAAAAGATGAAAATATATATTTTTTAAAAACTAGGTCAGGTCTTTCAAAACATTCTAACTCCCAGACCCGACAGTTCTCAGAAAAAACTAAAGAACCACCCAACACTGGTTTGTACAAAATACTTTTTAGTGTACCTTTTTTGTTCACCAATCCAACCATCCAAACCTCACATGACTCCCATTCCATTAATATGTTAGTCTCAGGAATTTTTTTCAATTTTGTGGTTTCCAAAGTTTGACAAATTTTTCCAATTTTTTTTTGTTGGCACAATGCAAAAATTTGCCCAAAAAAAACCACTTGTTAGTATCTTGATAGAAATGATCCATTAATTTAACATTCAGATGTAACTTGCAACTTGCCCAAACTAAATTAGGTTGTACTGTGAATGGCAATTTGCAGGGTGCCAGAAAAGTTGAAGGGGAAAACATTGTTGTCCTCTAGAGGAAAAGATACTAAAATCCTGCTCATCTAGTAATGGCTCTGCCCTTTCCTATGGCAAGTTCAAAACCGTGTTGGCTGGTTCCAGGTTTTCAGCCCCAGCCAAGGTCCGAGTATCTGGTCTGATGGGTCTAAGTGGGGGAAAACTTAACCCCAGACCCAACCTAAGAAAACTCAAGGTGGGTTAGATCTGGCAGAAGACCTAGCCTGACTAGTCTTACGGTCTTCTAGCCTGGGCCCCAGCCTTAGGTGTAGGGTATATGGATTTGAGGTTAGGGTTTAGGGACCTGGCTCCAAGTTCCCACAGCTTTGGGTGGGTGGCAGGGAGGTGGGGGTGGGGGGCATCTTTTCTGGATTCTTTGTCTTTTCTAAGACCACCAATTATTGAGTTGTTTGTGACTCACAATTGTTAAAATTAAAAAATGTTTCACAAAGTTCCCAAAAAGTGAACACACAACAATTAAAATAGGAAGTAAGTTTGTCATGGCATTCTCAAAAAATGAACTCACAACAATTAAAATAGGAAGTGTGTCATCAAGTTCCCAAAAAAACAAACTTGCTCCTCACAATAGCATCTGTTGAACATTACTCAAAATGTGAGGCCAAACAAAAACCAAGTTCTCAAAAGTTGAACTCACAATAGCACCTGATGAGCACTCCTCAAAATGTTGTACCAAATAAAAACCCCCATGGTTCTCTAGTCTCTCATTTTACATGTGAAGCCAACAAACACCCTCTTTTGTAGGGAGGAAACTTACACAATGGTTAAGTGACAATATTTGGTAATGAGGGTCTAAAAACTTAGTAGTGACACCTTGAATCCCAAACTGCCAGGCCTCAAAAAATCTAGAACCATCAACCTTAAAACCAACAATTTAAAAAATTGAGACCCGAACCCATTAGAGGTTCCTCTAGAAAACCCCATCCGATCAACACCCATTCACACTTCAAACCAGCAACAGTTAAAATATGAAATGTTTCATAAAGTTCTCAAAAAAATGAACTCACAATGAAAACAAGGGGTGTGTCACACTGAGGCCTTGCCATTTTCATGAAAAATATATCTTAAGACAAAGGAAAAATTATGAAAATTCAAATATTTCACCATGCAAAAATACGATCTTCAAAAAAAATCCCCTAAAAGAGAAACCAAAATCCTTCAAGATATCATAACCCTATAACTAATCTCAAATTTCAACACAAGCCAAAATATCATCTTTCAAAAATCCTCATATAAAAATATACCTACTACCTAGGGGCCAAGATCCCTTAAGCTACTATACTCTATAATGAATCTAAACACAATATCCTTGCCTTGGTAGGCAAAGCCAACAAATTGAAATCTACAGCAATTGTACTCATCCTAGTTCAAGTTTACTTTCTGCAATGTTAATATGCTAAGTAAATGGGAACTGGATGTTATGTTTAGCTTAATTCTAGTTTAATCCCATGTTGAATTGCTAAGTAACTATTACCTATGTGCTCAATAATAAGTTACAAACTAGATATGAAGATTTTGCGGTCATTGTTGGATTGGTGACTTGTGTTTTTGTGTGAACTGATGGAAGATCTTTCAAAACTTTGTTCCACTTATGGACGTGTAAAAAATTATCCAAGTTTCTTGTTTGGGGGGCCACAAAATAGAATCATGATCCATTGAAGAAAAGAAGAATTGAAAATACAACATCATGATGAAAACTTGTAAAACTTTATTACAAGAAAGTACAACAAGGAAGACAAAATTAGAGGAACAAAGGACATAAGTTTTAATATAATTGTTACATTCAACCAGTATTTTTCTTTTTCAATTTTGGTGATGTGGCTCCACTGGCAATCATCTGAAAGAATACTTGATTACATTTGGCTACATTCAAAATATGAAAGTAGGAAAAAAATTAAGCACCCAATCATGTTGTATGCAATTCCAGTGGATTTTGGCAAATTTTTTAGATTTTTTGTTTTTGTTTTGACTAATTTTTCAATAAAAAACAAAGAATTTGTGACAGAATATGCTTTTTCCAAAATAAATATTTGTCAATACATTCCCCCATCAAAGCTACAAAACGCCAAAATGAATGTGAACCTCATCTTTGGAGAAGACAATGTTAACTCAATGATGAAAACAAGAACGTGCAAAGGCTCGGCCCTCACTTATTTCCTTACCAACAGTTTAACAACTCAACCTATTGTTACTTCTATTAATTAGATGGGGTTCCCTCCCAAGTTCTTTTTGTAGCACCAAGGCATTTTGATGGGTAGAGGTTTTTAGGTGAAGATTTAGTGCCTCCTCTTTGGCCCACCTAAAAAAGGGGCAAGTTTAAGGGATAAAATTGAGATGTCAAGAGAAGATAAGGAGGAAAAAAATAATAGGCCGAAAAAAGTACTTAATTATTTTTATTTCAAACTAAGTCAAGTGGCATTCATCTTAGTGAAGTGGCTACCTTGACCTTAGTGATGTGTCTCTAATTGCATTTTTTTAAAATCCTCACACCCCATCTTGCTCTTTTTTGTCAAAAGAGAAAAAAATTAGACTTCCAGTGCATTTCAATCATCTCATTGGCTCCTTGAAATTTGTTGCAATGACAATGGTTGTGACCATTTTTGACCTAAACTAATACCCCTTCCTAAGACCATGGGTACCTATTTTTGTTTCATATTAATTGGTTGGAGGTGCCTTACAAGTCCAACTTTTTTTTCTACAATGAGCCAATTTAATTGACCCGTCACAAAAAAAAAATTGAAACTATGGAGGTTCCCCAAAATAGAAGATTCTATGGAAAGATGGAGTGCCTCTCCCTTTGGCGCACCTATATAGGTGAGAAGGGGAGGACTTTGAACAAAACATATGGGATTAAAGTGAGGTGCTATTGGGAACCTCCTTGGGAACATATTGGAAATTGATGGGAACTCACTGGGAACTTGAAGGGAACATTTTGGGAACAAAGTAAAAATGAAAAAAATCCCTCCCCCCAAAAAACTTAAAAGAAAAAAAATCAAAGCACTTTGAGTGCATGCTAAGCCTTCCCATTGGGTGCATGAAATTTCTATTTCCAAAAATTTTCACCACCATTTTTGGCCAAGGCTAATACCCCCAATATAAATTGGGAGTATTTATTCATTAAGGAGTTGGTAATTGAAAGCACAATTTTGGTAAATTGGGTAACAACCAATGTTGTCCGAATATAGCTTTTAGACATATCCTCCAAATACCAATAAAGCATATTTTTTAAAAATCATGATGGAAGATATGTATTCAAAAAAAACATCAATTTATTACACTAATCGATTACAAGTTCATTTAAATAAATGGTTTGTTGGTTATGAATAGGTCGATTTTCAATTTTTAAAACATGATGGATATGCACAAAGGTTATGCATATCAAATTTACAATTTTGGTTTCTTAAAAAAAAACATAGAAAAGTAAAACTTAACAACCTAACCTCCTCGAACAAGACCAACATGAACAAAATTCAAGACAAAATAACTTATGGGGAAATGAACCCCAATTCTATGATGAACTCTACCCGATTGCAACACAAGTTCCCTACCCCAACCACACCCCACACAAAATCACCCAATCGTATATATAACACCAAACCATCAAATTTCATCATCTACATGTAACTCCTTGAAATATTCCGCTCTTCAATCAAATCATAGTTGTCATCTGCCAATGATACTTCCACTTTCATGTATTCTTTCATATTCATTTTCTTCTTACAATTAAGGCATGGATCATTAGGCCAATTTTTCACAATAGTGATGATCCAATCAAGGTTCTCAACTTGTAAACAACAATGCCACAAAGATGTCAACACCCTTGCAAAATTAAACATTCCCTCTCTTCCAATTTGTGACCCAAGAATGCTAAGAATTTGTTTAATCAAGAATGTAACATTTGGAAATTGACCTTCATTGATGTGCCACCAAGCAAGGGGATCATTGCACGTAGCATGGAGTACAAGTAATCTTTTAAACAAAGACAATTCTCCAATAACAAGAGCACATGAAAACTTTTCAATAGAAGCTCCAACACCAAAATGTTAGTACCTTCATTGCATTTTTCACTAGGTCCATCAACATTGCATCAACATTGCATCCCTAGATAATAGGGTTTAATTGATGAAAGCAAATCATATGAAGGGGAATGATTACCTTTGCGTCATATTCATAAGCAAAACGGATTGCATTCCCTTGACCCACATAATTTTTCATGACACGCAAATGTTTGAATCAAAGACCCAACATTATAACAAGCATGTTATGAACTTGATTTGCGTCATAAGATTTCAAAAAGGCTAGGAAAGGTTTGAACACCTTCACAACTTCTTATCGCATATTATGTTGCAAAAGGAGTTCAAAATCAAACTCATCTAAAACTTTAATTTCATTATAAACATGTTCAAATTCAACTTCCATGTTAACTATTAGTGAAATAGATGTAGTTAAAGCATCTAATAGCAACTAATGACCTTGTGAGTGGTTCTTCACACAAGCTCTGATGATAGGGTTTAAAACACTTGTGATTACTTCTATAGTTGCCCACACCTTAGCCTTAAGAATTCTCTACTATAAAACCCTTGTCTTTTGTCACCCATAACACAAGACAATGGCTTTTTTGAACTCCAATGTCTTTTTAAACATTATCATTTTACTAGCAAATCTAGTTTTCAACAAAAAATTATGTTTCCAATGCCACAATCCACTCTCAACACATGCATTTTCCCACTCCAACTTCCCCTTTCCTAATTTTTTTGTCCATGTGATTATCTTCTACAAACTAGCTTGGACATTCTTCACACTTACATGTTTCAAACCAACAACAACCTTGTCATCATTTGTGGCATATTAGCATGCCTTGGACATGACATGACCAAAACAAGAACCCTTATAAACCCATTGGAGTTTCAAAGGCTAACAATCAACAAGAGAATGTAGTGATGTTACTATAGATGTCAAGTTGTTGCCTCCATCTTTCACAACCACACGATGCATTAAATCAAACTTTTCAAGTAAAGCTTTGTAACTACCTAACCATGGAAATCCATGTTGTGTCATGCACCTCAAACAAACTAACAGTAACATGCATAAAGCTCCATAATTCATTAAGATAATTGATTAAAGGCAAAAGTGTCCACTCCATCTTTGGACATCCAAAGATCAAAACTTGTTGCCATAATTATTATAAATGCAAGATTAAGCAACACATGCAGGTCCATAGTTTTTGTTACAATCACAAGAATCACTTCTTCCACCAAAGCAGAGTGGGATGGAAGTAAAACATGAAGACATTGATGTAATATTAACCTCTATAGCCAAACATTTTTGCAAGTGGAAAATGGCTTATAACCTTTGCATATATAAAGCACCAAATCCTCAAAAAAGTTATGTTGTGTTTCATCACCTACTAAAGCGATAAAGAATCAAGGATGACAATGTTCAACAAAGTAATGATGAAAAAAACAAACATAAAAAAAACTAACAAGTGCATTGAATGTTGAACAGACTTGAGTCTATCAAGTCTGAAAGTGATAGTTATGTTGGTCGTCATTTAAAGTGGCCTCTAAACCCTAACAAACACTTCGTATCTCCAATGCCTTAAACCTTAACCTATCCAAATAGATTATATGTAACCTCTTCTACCATATATGCAGAATGCAACTATCCATATCCAGGAAATGAAATACCACTAAGGTCTTGATATGAATATTGATACCAGATAACAACATTCAGATATCCATAAAGATTGGTTAGTACTTGTGGTGTTAATCGTCAGATGCATATATTGGCAGACAATAAACCTACACTAAATATAAGATATGAATATATGCATATCTGGATAGTATTTGGATTCATATCCGGATAGTAAGACATAACCAGACAATTCTAGTAACAATGCAACAATTAACAATACTTACTTTATTTACATCCAACATAGGTTCTATGTTGGGCCAAACTTCTTTCACATAGGAAAAGAAAAAGTAAAATATACATCATTTTTTCGCTATGCTGGTGTGCGTGAGTCTTTGTTTAAGGATCTAAATCTGCCATGAATATTAATTTAATTTCTCCTTCCCAAAATAAGAAGAATAACTTTTTGGGGGGGGGGAAAGAGGACAAACCCTTTTTAATTCTCCTATCTATAACAGATAATTAAAAACTCATCCTTCGACCTTTGCTTCTCTAGAGAGCGTCCTGTCTGAATTGTTTTCAATTTGTAATTGTACAAAACCCCATCCATGACCTGGTCACCTTGTCCAACTCCACTTAAAGACTTTAGTTTGGGTTTCATATGGACCCCTGGACCTAGTCACAAGAACCTCTGGTATGTTAATCTTGTGTTTGGGTTTCTTATGGACCCCAGAACCTAGTCACAACAACCACTGGTATGTCAAATAGGTACAATTTCCTCTCAACTTAACAAAACAAAACTGGTGCCAAAAGCCAGTGCACACTGCACACTGGCTTTAGGATTGCTAATGCTTGGGTTTTTCAATCTCTTGACTTACAAATTATGGGCTAGGTATTCTCTTTGGGTGGTGGCTGTGACGGTTCATGGAAGGTGAATTTCCCTCATCACCCAAAATTCCAATTGACTTTCAAATTGACATGAAAAACCAGAACATTGGAAATGTAAGTTCATAATTGTGTATGATCTAACCAATGGCTTCGGGGGATTATTGCACCAGATGCTAAGTGCAATTGCATTATATGGATGCCCAACTTGCAGAAGCATTTTGGGGAATCAAGAATATGTTCTCCAAAGCCCCAACTTGCAATGTGCACAGCATGCCTCAAGGGGTTTTCTTTTTGAATGGGGAGGGGGGGGGGATGGGAAGAAAAGGCCAACAAAGTACAATCTATCTCCAGTTCAAATAGTCATCATCAAGGGCCATCATATGACACAATATACAGATGCATTTCCAAGGAGAAACTGTGCAGACTTTTCTGGTCAGGGAAGAGCTTTGAAAGGAATAGAAATTGCCCAGCCTTTTGTTTTGAACAATTGATATCCCAACCAAAGACTCCTAATTGCGAGGTCCATTTAACAGAATTTCGACACTGGTTTTCTTTTAACTTAAGTTATATCTTTAGTCCGAAAATTTGTGAATCACCTTGTGGGGTTCTGGATATCACCAATCTCTTGAAAATGTCTTGCTACCTAGACAAAGTCTTTATTAGGGAGTGAGAGATACTACAAAGTGGACTTCAAAATCAAAATGTAGAGAAGCTCTAAATCCTTATGAAGAAGATATTTATCCTACCCCTTGCCTTGCCTTGCCTTGATCATGTGCGAGAGATGGCCCTTATGACACCTGACCTAAGAGGGTTGTACAATTTCAGCAGGCTGACAAAAGCAGCAAGAATGTATCACAGTCCACTGGCAGGAAAAAACCGCCTTTATGGAAGCTGCAAGATTTTCTTCTCCTTTCTATTTTTGGAAGGATTTGAAGTAGGGTTAGAAGGGTCAGAAGTTCAGACAGAAGATCAGAAGTTCACCAAAATTATTCTTCCGCATTACAGTAGCTTAAAAGTGGATTTCAAATCTCCAAGGAAAATTAAACTTGGTGAAGTACGTCTGAAGTAAAGTGGTGAATTCATCACTACTTTCAAGTTTATCTAGCAAATGAAGAATCCAGGGCTAGTCAAAATCTCCAAAATTGAGCTCATCTTTGTTGGCTATGCTCAGAGAGAACAGACTTTGCATACGTATAGTCACCAGAATACAATTTTGGCTTGGACTAAGAACCAATTTATGGGTGATATCTGCAGACCTGGCTGTATTTTTTAAGCTACTCTTTTGTATAAATTTATTTTTGTTCTATATTTTAATATATCTTAAGCTATATTCAAATTATCCTTTTGTCAAGTCTAAATCAATGTTTATTTTGAATGATTTGGGATGTAATGTAATAATATTTCTAACTTATCATTGTAGCATTTGCATCAATTTGAAATGAATGTCATGATGAGTAGAGAGTATTCAAAATACATTTTAAAAATCATAACTGATTATTAACACCCATGGAGCAGGGTCTGAAAGTCTGAACATGTTAAACTCTTTCATTTTGGTTTCTGTGCGGTTATTTTTGTGGTCAAACTTCAAATGCAAAACTCAGGCTGAGAAATCACTTTCTAAAACCCAGTTGCAGTGAAATTATTCTATGGTTTCTTCAGGAAAGTGTGTCAATGAAAAATTTACCGTAACACACCATATCTCACCACCATGACATGCCCAGGAGTAAACTATTTTATTTGTCTATATGTGATACACTAATAGAGAACACACACCTACTGCAAGCACTCTGTGTCAACCTTGTCAACAACAGACAGTTACTGCTGATATATACATTCTTGCATAGCAATGAACCTTTTTAAGTACATTGCCTACTCACATACCTTGAAGCAAGAGTAAGTTGCAAATGGGTCATTATCTATGTTATGTTCACTTGCACTTGTTGCATTGATAGTACTAACTTTACAGGTAGAAAGACTTAGATCTCTAACTTGGCTTCGGTTGTAGACATCAGAGGATCCATTTAGAGTTCTGTCAATATAGATCTAGGACATAATATGTTTGGTAGGAAGTACCTCAAAAGACATAAAATACTGTTGTCATCAAAAAGTTGTTGTGAGATCATCCATAGACAATCCATCACTCAAAATCCAGAAGAATCTGTAAACCTCACATGTACGTGCTGTTTTTCACCACTTCAGAATATTCCTGTAACCTAAAAAGGAGAGAACCTTGACCTGAGTTTCTTTGTCCATGCTTTGCAATGCTGGGGACCACAGCATTGGAGAATGTAAGACTGAACATGATTGTTGATAGAGAAAAGGAAGCATAGCTTGCAGGAATTTTGCAATTACCTGGTCTTGACAAGGGCTTGGATGGTTGATCAGTTGCATTTTCAGTTGTAGCTGAGCTCCAAGTATCTGGATTTCAAGCATATGAAGAAACATGTTGAGACACTCTGCCCAACTTCGTTGCTTGTTGACTAACGGAACTCCCACCTGCGTGGAAACAAAGATGAACTCTACGGCATGAGGGAATTTGCATTTTCAAGGGCCCAAACCAGCAAGACAATGGAGCTTTTTCACCAAACATAACTAGAAGGCATCATGCTTCCAAACTCTGTTTTCATTTGAGATATGTTGCTCAATGCATGTGCTAGTTTACAAGCACTTGAAGAGGGTAAGTGCATCAATGAATAGTTCATTCAAAGCAGTTTCAAAGTCGATGTCTTCATGACTACTAGCCTCAATGATATACGTAAACTGCAGGGGCGTGAGGCGTGTTCAACAAGATACCCTTGATAGAAATATGGTCTCTTGATCACGTGTGCCAGAGTCATGGCACTTTGAAAGAGGAGCAGTTGGGCTGCACTCCTACAGTAGTATTCATACATGCCAGGCTAGTGAATGAGGCCTGCACTCTGCTTCCATGGGACTAGTTTTATCTGCAATGGTGTAGCCTGACTGCCCTCTTGGCTGCATTGGCTGCAGTGAGCTGTGGCATAACATAGGCAGTGCACATGTGTCTATGGCCCTGATTGGTGCTTGCACAAATCATGGTGCTGTATAACACGCTCGAAACAAGTTTGTCATATGGAACCCTGGAATGCTGTGTGGTCCATGCATTGCTATCAATTGGTCTACACTGCTGTTCCAATTGGAATCTCAGTGCAATTCTTAAACAGCAGAGAAAGCAAAGGGGTATAAGGAAATAGTCAAGCTGCACCTGGGGCTGAAGTGAACAATGGGTTGTATGTGTTTGTCATACATGATCTACACCATGCTTGATCACTGAAATTTGTGCGGACCTGGAGGTCTTGTCTGGGCAGATGAAGGTTGCAGGATATGAGCTAGATCCAAAACTTCTCCTGCATGACGTAGAGCAGTGAGAGAAAAAGGTTGATTATGTCACTAGGGCACAGCCATGCATTTAGGCTCATCAGCAAACCTGCTGGTACTGAACCCCACATCATTTAATAATTGTGCATACATGCAGGATTGCCAATGCTGGAGGCGTACACATGTTATCTGATCAGCGGGCCATCACTCAGTGGTGGCTCCTTCACCATAATGATACACAAGATAGCTTAGTGAGATTCTGCAAAGTTACAACCAAAATTCAGTTTCAACATGCTGACACCATCACAGGTCACCAACATAGAAACTTGCTTCACAGGTGAAAGCTATTCAAAACAACCAAACTCATGTTATAAATATATCGCAAACCCTAGTTGACAGGTTCAAATTTCAACAAGAAAGAAACTCCTGCTCTACAGAAATTCATCAAGCCCACTGACTATAGAAGCATAACATCTTCATAAAAATTCAAAGAAGAAAACATCATATTGAACAAAACTTAAACTCATTTGACTGCAAAATAACCAGTCAGCCACCAGACTTAGCTACACATTGTCAAAGAGCCTTCATAAGTCAACAGGCTTCTTAGCCTACATCAAAGATCAGACACTAGCAATTCCATGCACAAGACTCAAACAACAGAATTGGTGCCAAAATTGAGATCAGGGATTCAATTACTGCATCAAGCCTATACCCTAGTTAGTGGTTATGGCCAGTGGCCACATGGTAGCAGCATACCACCAGTAGGATCATGACCTGAGATTGCAGAGACAACTCCACAATAACACTTTGAAGGTAACATATATGCCACTTCAGCTAAACCAAAATAAATATGAAAAGAATGAGTTCTGTACTAACCTTGTTAGTCTCACTCACAAAGCATCAGACCTTCATCATAAATGAATGACTAGCTGCCATTACTCCCAATTGACTTCATTGGCTTTCAACAGTGGGTGTGCACAAATCTATAATAATTTGCTCAATTTTTTTGGCCAAAAACTTATACAAAAATGTGCATCCTGAGTTTCTATTGCAACTCAGCAAAGCAACAGGAAAAGTCGTGATGTTGGCTAGCACTAAAGAGACCCAGATAATCAAAAATGTCAAAAGTATCCTCATTCAAGCTGCAACAAGCATGTGAAAGTAAGCTCCATTTCGTTACATCTTGCCCCTCTACAAGCAAGCATCTAAGCTTAAGGCACAGAAAGGCCTACATAGAGGGCACTGGGTAGTGCCTCACACACCATGGACATATGCTTTAAGCACACCACTGGTGACTACTTGGATGCAATCACCCATCATCAGAGTGTTGAGAGTCCCCAGGGAGAACTTAAGAACAATACCACCCAATTACATTGGTTGGAAATGTCCACCTTCAAAAACAGTGGAATAGACCTGATTAAGGGTGAAATGACACACAGTTATTCTTCTAGGCAGGCCTGGTGTCACTGTTCTGGTCTTCAGCATGCTGGTCTTCTGCAACTGGTTCATAAATTGGAGAAGACACAACACGCAGTAAATGCCAAATATGTCGGCCAAGCAGGTAAATGTCATCAATGCTCACCTTTGATGACAAACAACCATCAGCTTCAGGGTCAGAGACCAAGTTATGCAAAGGTTTGTGCAACTGGATGTAGGAATGTCAGATATTTGATCTTCAGCAGCTCTAGTTCCTTTGCCTGCAAGCCAAAGCACCCCTTCCTTTGGTGAATAACCAACCAGAATACATTCATATATTTGAAGCACTAATTCAACCATGTCTCATGCCACTTGGAAAAAGTACCTTCTGGCACTTGTAAAGCTGCTGAATAGCATTGACCAACTGTGAATCTCCAGCAACATCTCGACAAACTTTGATGAGTTGTTCCCGTTGCAGCCTCCCAGCCTGGAATGAAAAATATTCCACATCAATATCACATGGTAATCTGCATTGGCAACACTTCCAAGGAGATCAACTGTGCGACCAACTTCGAATTTGAATAAGGGTGTGTGCATTACCTTAAATGCAGCATACTGCTGCTCCAGAAAACAGAGGTTTTCTGGTGACAGTTGCTGTCGCAAAAGGACAAATAGGTATGGGAATGAGACACAAGGGGATGTTGGACCTTGCACATACTGGTGAATTCCACCTCCATGGTCAGACCATTCTTCTGCTAGCATTTGTGTCTGCACAACATGAACACTGTTCAGCCTACAGACAGCTTGTCCAAACCAAGGAACCAATTAGCCAGTCTGGAATATCTCCTATGAAGAAAAAGCAAGCAGGAAGCACAGTGACCCAAAGCACATGGCTCCTGTAACCAGTATGATAACATTTGTTCATGCCAAAAATAACACCATCACATGTTCATCATTATCTCAAGTAGATGATGTCCACATGATACCAGTAACAGACTGATGATAAGGTATGCATTTTCAGAGGTTATGCTGGGACAATGAAGACCCATCTAGCATGATTGACAGACAACACTGCTAAAGGAAGTGAAAGTCAAAAGAGATAAACTTAGGACATACCTTATTGTCAACACAAGAAGATATCACTGGAACTTCATTCCAAGTTCTAGAAATTCCTCTCTGCTTCCACTTGAATTCTGCCATCAATTCTGCAACCAGGCAACTATGCTTAGCCAGCTGTTCTGTATAAGAGTCTACAGGATATGTTGCAACAGATACCATGCATGAGTAGCTCCAATTCAACAGCTGCTGCTGGGTTCGATATCAGAAACAGAACAAGATTTCCACATCCCTACTCTAAACACAGAGTCCTTAGAAGAGAACATCAACCAAACTAAAAATAGACGGAAGAAAGAGAAAACAAGCCAATGCAGAAGCATACCGTGCCATTTCGGAGACAGCTTGAATCTGACAACATACAGTGGCAAAATGTGAGTGTTCATATGGGTACTCCACACAATCAATCGTTTTGGAGCCAACAGATCATCTGCACCTGTGTCAAAGTGCTCGCTGCTTGGGCAGAACTGATCAGAGCCTTGTAAAACCAGCTCTGCAGCCCCCAATATCACCTGACACAGCAACATGTGCTGCTCCCCATTTTCGTCATTATCTGCATACATGGCACTGTACACAGACAATTGATGGATCAGTCTCATTGTGCTAGGAGCCTTACACAAAGCCACCCAATGAACCTCACTGCATTCCACAAAGAACTAGCCCACAAAATGGAGGTAAGACCCAGCTCAACTGAATAAAGAGTATATGTCAATGCAAGTCTAAGTGCATAAGGAAGAAGCTTTCACCTGACATCAGCATGATTTTCTGGGGCAAGATAAACTCCAACACCATACGCTGAGCCATTCTTTGGTCTCCTAGGCTGTCCAAAGCCATGTAGAATTATTCCTGACAACCCTCTCTTGGAAGTCCCATGCCATGCATATTGCACATTGGCATCACCTCGGGTCTCTCTTGCCAGCTGTGCCTGTCTTTCAAAGGCTTGCTGCCGTGCTTGACCTTTTGGACTGGAATCTCGATAGATCCCTGTTACCAGGGCCTCTGACCCAAACAGTCCAAGTCCTTCAATAAACTTGGTCTTGACATGTGCAAATTCCTCCTCATTTTCTAGGGGAGGCCATGCAAATTGCACATCAGCATCACCTTGGGACTGCCTTATCAGCTGTTCCTGAGTTTCAATGGCTTGGTGTCCCTGTCCATTCAAAACTGCGTCTTCATATGTCCCTGGTATATTCAAGACTGAATCAAACAGACCAAGCCCTTTGATTAGCTTGGCCTTGGCATCTGTAAATTCCTCCACATTTTCCAGAGCAGACCATTCCTCAGCAATTGCATTCCTCCAAGGTAGCAGGCACGCCTTTGAGCAACTAGACAGCTTTCCTCTGACAAATACTCTCTTGGCACACCTGCTCTGCAGACAAGTGGGCTTCCTGGAGTCCAGGCCCTCAAGGTTTGCAACTCTAATTCGTTTACTACTTCTCTGTATGGAGTTTTCTCCATTTGCTGGTGCAACTGCACGTCGATCCATAGCAACATTGCAGCCGTGATTCCGTTTTCGCCAGCAATTAGAACTAGGCAAATTATAAGAAGTGGTATTGCTAGCTGAATTTCCATTGGAACTAACTTCCATTATCATGATACAAATCACCTAATTTCAAAAGCAGCACTGCTCATACAAATACTTCTACAACCATCTACCAGTCACTGGGAGTAAAACCTGCAGAACAGAACAACAATCATATCAGAAATTACATCAACAAGAATACGGCAAAGTATGCAAAAGATACAAACAAATTGCCATCTTCTATGTATGTGAATTGCCATGTTCAATTTGCCATCTTCGTACATAGACACTGTCTCTTCCTCAGAGGTGCATCAAGAGCAAAACAATCATGTTGCAGCCACATGCCAGACTAATAGATTGTTCTAATTGTTGAAGAAACAAACAGGCTAATGTTTGGAGAAAAACCTACACTAGAGCCTCTCTCAGAAGAGAGAAAGGCTTGTGCAAATTACACGTGCAACGTCCCGCCTACAATTTGGTTGTGCCGATGCTGCTGCTGCTACTGTCTTCCTTTTCCTTTAGTATACAACTCTTTCCCTACCGCAAATCTGCAAAACTTCCCAATGTTTTTCTTCTGTGCAAGGTCTATTACGTGTGTCCCCTCTCCGGTCCGTTGCTGGCCCAATCTAATAAGAGTTTGGAAGAAGAAGAAGAAGACCGGATGGAAACGCATGTATGTATCTATTCCGCCTCTTTATTCATATCATCTGCCTCCTCCTCATCATCATCATCGTAAGTCCTTGCCAAAATGCTTTCATCATCTTTAACCGATTTCCTGAATCGTGGCACCCACGCCAAGCTTCTTTTCTTCTTCCTCTTCTGTAATTCTTTCTATTTTGTTTTTCTTGCTCTCCTTCACCCGCCCTCGCTCTTCTTATTACACCCTGCCCACCGTCCAAGCCGTTAACCGACAAGACAAGAAGTGCGGCCCCAAGTGCAAGGACGGAACACTAGAAGCATACCCACGCCCAAGGAAGATAAGGACCGTCAGACGGGGGAAGAAGAGCAAGCGACGCCATCGCCACGACCGCTGCTGCGACGCATCGACTGCCGTGCGACCGCAGTAACGTGGGCGCAACGGCAACGGCAGCGGCGCGTTCGGCGCCCTAGTGGGCCGTTCTCTGGTGTGTCCGCAACGTCAGTTCTCATGACGCTTGCGCCACAAATTTACACATGTCCGTCCGTCACCCTATGTCGCCGGTGGTGGCTAAACTTCCAATCCAAGTCTTTGATTTTTTAGCCAAAATAAAGGGGAAAATAGAAATTGATTAAAATTCCAACATATTTCACATATGCCAAACCAACTAGCACCAATTTTTATTTTTATTTCAATTTTCTGATGTAACTGAGGTTGTGATCATCGATAATAAGTTCATTTAGCCAATTTTTTCTATTTAAAAATGAAAGGAAATCCTTTTTTTAAATCCTTGTATATATATTTGCTGCACTACTTGAACCGTGTATAGAAAACTGGCGATTATTTTTTACGATTTTTGGCGATTTTCTTAGACCTGAATTTGAAACAAAAAAAATTAAAATAGAATATAGGGACAGTGCAAAATTTCGCACAAAAGAAAGAATACCACTTCTTGCAAAAAATCAATTTATAGTCTACCTACCTACCTCTAACAAAGAGGGATAGACGGTGTTTTTTTTTTAAGAGACATTTAACAAAACTGACCCAAAATATCTCTATTTTTGCGAATTTTTTTTCACAATACAAGGGATATTGCAATAGAATTTTATTTTTAAATCACAATAGTGCAAAATTTTGCACCCGGA
>Ga0116229_10004256_pt1 | contig 23476 bp, 16 predicted proteins | sample S1TSphgellanicum_3_FD_87313 | JGI IMG/M metagenome (GOLD analysis project Ga0116229, IMG submission 87313) | Host-associated microbial communities from peat moss isolated from Minnesota, USA - S1T2_Fc - Sphagnum magellanicum MG | ecosystem: Host-associated > Plants > Peat moss > Unclassified...
ATAGCAAACTCATTCTGACGACAAATCACTGATCCCTCAGAGCTGACGCGGGGTGGAGCAGCCCGGTAGCTCGTCAGGCTCATAACCTGAAGGTCGTTGGTTCAAATCCGACCCCCGCAACCACCTTTACCGAACGCGCGAACAGATCGTGATCGGCCGCCGCGCCTCGGTGCCCAGGACCCGTCTTGTGGCTCATGGCCAGGCGCAACATCGCGCTCAGATGGCCTACCAACTCAATATCGAAGCCGCTCGTCGCGGGTGTGAGCACAACGCGGTCTATCAGATCGCGTGCTGCCTCCAGCGCCGGCTGGCCGCCGACGTCCGCCTGTAGGGCCTCCTGGAGCCGTTCCACCTTGTCCTTATAGATCTGGGACAGATTGGGGTGCAGCCGGGGCTCCGCGGGCTTGGCCGATGCTAGCCTCGCGGTGATTTCGGCGCGTCGTCCTTCCAGCGCATCGAGCTGGCCTTGTAGGCCGGCGCCACGTAAACCGTCGGCGATCGCGTTGATCAGCCCGTTCAGCTTGCGCTCAACGGTAGCGAGTTCTCGCGCCGCCGAATCCCGATCGGCGGAAGCGTCGGCCGCTGCACGATTCCATTCCGCCGTGAAATCCCGGACAAACTGAGCCACCAACTCCGGCGCCATAAGCCGCGTGCGCAACGCGTCGAGGATCATGGCCTCTAGTGCCGGCTGCCGTATGCTCTGCCGGTTCGTGCAGACGCCTTGCCTGCGGGCAGCGGCGCACGCGAGGTAGTCGCGCCCAAATGTGCTCATGGCGCCGCCGCACCCGCCGCAGAATACCTTATGCGTCAACAGGTGTATTGCACGCCGCCTCTCCCAGAATTTCGCCCTGTCGGGTTTGTCGGCGCCTGCTGCGCTCCTGATGGAGCCGAGGCGCGCCTGCACCGCCTCCCATGCCTCAGCGTCTACAATGCGCAATGTGAATCGGCACACAGCAGGGACCCCACCGTCAAAGTTGCTTAACCTATTGATATTTAAAAGCTACTTTCAATCGGGGTGGGGTCCCGATCGGCGCCGATCGAGACCCCATCCCGAACGAATTTTGTTTTGAGATATCAAGGCCTTGTAGCGCCATTACCCGTGGGCCCGATTGGATGCCGATTCACAGCTTGGGGCCCGCGCGCCAGCGGATGACGGCACTCCTCGCCATACTTTGAATCACGTTTGCCAGAATTTTTTTGCGCCGACGGCGACATACCAAGCCAATATTGCGCACCAAGTCGACCACAACCTATGTCGGGATCACAACCATGCAATCGAAGTCGAGAAACCTCGAGCGCCTCGCGGCGGGCATTCGTATTCTTGTCGCCAGCTCCGTACTTTACGGCTGTGCCACTGCGCACGCGCCCGCGCTAAGCGAACGTGACCAGACGACGCTGACGGAAGTTCAAGTCTATCTTGACGGGCTGCACGCGTTCCGCGCCCACTTCACCGAATCCGGTACTGACGGCGAATCGGACGGCATACTCTGGCTCGATCGTCCGGGGCGGCTGCGCGTAGAATATGTGCACCCGAGCGGTAAATTGCTGCTGGCGAACCACGGCCGACTGCTGCTTGCCGACGCTGTCACAGGCGCCACCACGACGATGCCTGTTTCAAGAACGCCGCTGGATATTTTGCTGGCCGACAAGATTCTGCTGTCAGGGTCGATCACAGTCACCGGCGTTCAGCGGCAGGCCGACGCGTTTCAGATCGGCCTGGTCAAGACCGACGCGCCCGGCCAGGGGCGCTTGACGCTGCAATTCCGCGCGGGCCCGCTCGCGCTCTACGGGGTCGTGGTGCAGGACGGAGCAGGGCGAACGAATTCTTTCAGCTTGCAGGATGTATCGCCGGCTGGCGACATGGACACATACTTGTTCCAATATCGGCCTGCCGGGTAGGGAAGGAAAGCGTTCTTTCTTGAAAAAGAACCAAAAAACTTTTGTCTGTTGAGCTCCGCTCTTGTGCGGAGAGTTCCCTACAAAGCGTACACCGACCAAGACCGCATTACGAACGGTCCCCGAGGTTATTCCCGCGTGACGAAGACCCTATCGAGCCCCTCAGCGTGCTGGATTGTGCCGAGTTTTGCGTCGCAGTCAGCGCGAAGCGGCTAAAATAAGTTTTACTGGCGCCACAGTTCCGAGCCCTGCCTTCTCATCTGAGCGCGCTGCGGTGCGAGCGCGCCGCGGCGATATCGGGCCCGTTCATTGACAATGAATAACAGCGACGACACCGGAATGAGAGCAATGGGTTAAACGAATTTTAGTGTGCGGGGTAGGCGTCGGGCACTATCTCCTGGTAGCGGAAAAGCGCGGCGACCGGCTATTGGGATAAGGATAAGCGGAATCGTGACATGCAGCTTATGGACGTAAATCGGCCGTCCGCGCCTTCGGATGCTGCCCCCGATCCAATACCGCGTATGCCGCGCCGGCAATTCATATTGCTGGTTGAAGATGACGATGCCATCGCCGCCGAAGTGATCGCCGAGCTCGACGCGCGTGGGTACGACATCACGCGGGCGGCCGACGGTGAAACCGCAACCCGCCGAGCGCTTGAGGAAGCGTTCAATCTGCTGGTGATCGACCGTCTGCTGCCAGGTATCGACGGGATCGAGGTTATTCGGCAGTTGCGCGAGGAAAATGTGCGGGTGCCGGTGCTGGTGCTGAGCGCGCTTGGCGGCGTCGACGACCGCGTGCGCGGGCTGAAGGCTGGCGGCGACGACTACCTGACCAAGCCGTTTGCGCTGGCGGAACTGGCGGCGCGTGTCGAGGCGCTGCTGCGCCGCCCGGTCGAGACGAGAGAAACGGTGCTACGGGTGGGCGACCTGGTGCTGGACCTGATCGATCGCGAGGCAAGCCGCCGCGGCCGGCGCATCGAACTGCTGCCGCGCGAATTCAAACTGTTGGAGTATCTCATGCGCCGCGAGGGCCAGGCGGTGACCAGGGCCATGCTGCTGGAGGATGTCTGGCACTATCGCTTCGTGCCGCAGACCAACCTGGTGGACGTGCATGTCGGCAAGCTGCGGCGCAAGTTGGATGGACACGGCGAACGACCGATGATCGAGAGTGTATGGGGAAGCGGATTCATGCTGCGTGCGTCTGACTGAGATATTTCGCACCGCGACGTTCCGTACCGCGGCACTGGCCGCGTCCGCCTTCGGCGTCAGCACATTGCTGCTTTTCCTGTTTATTTACTGGCAGGCGGCGGCGCTGGAAACCACGCGTATCGACCGGTTCTTGACCCACGAGTCCGAGGCCATGGCGCGCGAGAATGCCGATCTTGTTGCCCGCGATGTCACGACGCGCTATGCGCGCGACCTGCATCGCTACAGTTTCGCCGAAATATTCACGCCGCACTTCGCCAGACTTTCGGGAGAGGCAGCGCTCTATCCGGACAGATTGCCGCCGGATGGATTGCCGCGCGAGGTAACGATTCTGCGTGACATGGGTGCCGCCGTTACGCGCGAAGCGGTGCGGGCGGTGGCGCGGCGTTTGCCGGATGGACGTGTGCTGCTTGTCGCAACCAGCCTAGAACAGGTGGCGGCCTTGCGCGACCTAGTCCTGCACGCCCTCGCATTGGGCCTGCTGCCGGCGTTGGTGTCCGCTCTCTGTATCGGCGCGCTGGCCAGCCGGCGCGCGCTGGGTCGCCTTACGGCGGTCAACAACACCATCGGGCGCATCATGCAGGGCCAACTCGGCGAACGGCTGGCGGATCGTCAGACCGATGACCCGTTTGATCAGTTGGCGCGCAGCGTCAATCGCATGCTGGACGAAATCGAGAGGCTGGTGGCGGAGGTGCGGGGCGTGGGTGACGACATCGCGCACGACCTGCGCACGCCGCTGACGCGCGTGCGCGCGCGGCTCGAGGGTGCCCGCACGCGTGCCACCTCGCGGGCCGACCTGACCGCGGTAATCGACCGGTCGATTACCGATCTTGATCAAACTTTCGCCATGATAACCGCGCTGCTCCGTATCGGCCAGATCGAAGGCGCCGCACGCCGGGCGGGTTTCGCATCCGTCAGTCTGTCCGCCATCGCGCGCGAAGCGTTTGACCTTTACCAGCCGGTCGCGGAACTGAACGATATTTCGCTAAGCCTGTCGATTGAGCCCGACCTGATTATTCCCGGCGACCGTGACCTGCTGTTCGAAGTGGCGGCCAACCTGCTGGACAATGCTGTAAAATTCACGCCGCCGGGCGGTCATGTGGCGTTGATGACGCGGGCGACCACCCTCGGGCCCATATTGACCGTGCGCGACACTGGGCCCGGCATACCGGTTGCCGACCGGATCGCCGTTCTGCAACGATTTTACCGTGGCGATCGAAGCCGCCACGTCGCGGGCCACGGACTCGGCCTGAGCCTGGTCGCGGCGATCCTGCGGCTGCATGTGTTTCACTTGCATATGGAGGATACGGCGCCGGGCCTGTCGATGGAGATGCGCACCTGGCCCGGCCCGGGGCAAAAGGAAGGTCTTCTTTTTTGAAAAAAGGAAGTAACAAACTTTTGCTCCTTGGCATAATCGGCCCACTTCGAATTTCGCTGCGTCAGCCAAAGAGCAAAATTTTTTATTCTTTTTCACAAAATAAAAATACTTCCTTTTTTAACCGAACGGATAATACCGGAAGCTCAGAAAGAACATATTATCGTCCGTTTTCGGCGTCGGTCCCACGCCCTGATAGATCGACCGATGCGTGTATGAATATTCCGGCCCTACCTGCATCGTGCCAAACGGCCCTTTTTCGAACTTCCACCACGCGCCGATCGCGCCCTGCACAATGCCGGACGTATTGGCGACGCAGCCGGAACCCGGGCCCAATTCCTCCTCGCAGGCGTCATTTGAATAGAGCGGGTTGCCGTAGCCGTAAGGCGTGATCTTGCCCTTCACGTCGGCGTCAAAGCTGCTGCGGCCCACCTGCTCGGTGCCGCCATAGGCGTACACGTCAACGGTCGGCAGCGGATGCGCGATCACACCGACCAGCGCTTCGGTTTCGGGCAGCGGATCTGGCTTGCCGTTGGCGCCGATCACCGCATCTGGCAACTGCGAGGTACCGTAACGGCCCACGCCTTTGCCGGCCAGGAAGCTCGCCTGGAAATCAAGCATATGCGGTATGATCGGCAGCAGCATAGCGGCGCCGCCGCCGCCGCCCATGACGGTGTGGCTGGCACCGTCGCCAAGTTCGCTGATGCGGTCGTGCATGAAGCGCGCCAGACCGTACGCCTCGAAATGGCCCCAGCCAGGATCGGCCGCCAGCTTGAAAATCACGTCCGGCGCCACTTCCGTGCTGTATTGCACGTTCGAGCCGACGCCGCTGGAATTGGATGTGGTCGGCGAGCCGAGCCCCGAGCCGCCGGTATTGCTGACATTGACGGTCCCGACGCTCGCGGGCGCCAGCCCGTTGGGTCCGGTATAATAGACCGTCTGCGGATTTTCGACCGACGCGGCGACCCAGAACATATTGTCGAACGACTTGACGATGCGGAATTGCGGCTGCCGGGTCCAGGTAAAGCCCGGCACGTACTGTGCATCGATGGTCAGCGGGGTATTCGCGCCCGACGGCAAGTAACCGATGCCTCGCTTCTGCATCGTCAGCAGCGACCAGGTTTGTCCGCCGAGGATATACAAACCCAGATCGCTGCGTTCGTACACAGCGATTCCGTGCCGCAGGCGCGGGGTGTAGCTGTTGCTTTCATTGGCGTTCGCGGTGGGTGCAGCGCCTAGGAAGTCGCCCTCGGCGTACGCCGTCAGCGTCGTCACCGGATCGGGATTCGATTGCGCGAGCATTGAGAACCGGGTCTGCCGCGCCGTGAGGCGGGCCTCATTCTCGTGATATTCCGGCGAATTCGGCAGCGGAATGCCGGTGTTGAAGTTGGACGTGATATCGGCGACCTCGTTGCGTGTCCGGAAGATGCCCGCGGCTTCGATGAAGCCGCCTAGCGTTACGCGCACGCCGCCGACCTGGAACGTGCCCGCCGGCAGCTTCGGCGCCGGCGGCTCGATCGGCGCCAGCGCCACGCTGCCGGGTGTGGTTCCCGGCACTAGTGCGTAGCCCGCCGGCACCGGCGGCGGTTGCAGCACGGCGCGTTGATCCGCCGCTGCCTGCGCATGCGCGGCCTGAACCTGCGCCGCCTTCACCTGCTCATTATGCACCGCCAGGTCGTGTTTCATGTGGCGGAGTTCAGCCTGCATCGCCTGAATCTGTCGTTCCAGTGCGTTCAGCCTCGCATTGCCATCTTCGGCGCGCGCCGCGCTTCCGCCGCACACCGCCGCCGCCGCCGTCGTCGCAAGCAGCAGATATTGGCGGATATGGGGTATGCGCATCGCGTGCTCCCGTCATGGTTGTCCAATCGCGGCGCCGTATCGCACTTGCCGGGTGAACCGTTTGTGACAGTTCGGCGACAAGCGCCGCGATCTACCGGTGCGTGACGTGCGGCGCACACTAAAATATTGTTTAGGCCCCTTGCAGCGGCGGGTGCGGTTTCGTTACGCAGGCGCTGGAACGCAATTTGCTTGAGGGAACTACGTTATTTTTTGAAATAAAGAACCAAAAAACTTTTGTCCATTGGGTTCCGCGCAAGCTGGAGTCATGTTGCGCCAAGTGGCGAGAGCGCAGGAGCAAAAGTTTTTTGCTTCTTTTTTCCAAAATAAGACTTTCTTTCTTCCAGCCAAACACCGCTAAAACATTATATAGTGCACCCTTTTGCCGCGTCGCCCCATTGAGCGGGTAGCGTCACCAGGTCAGGGCCCATTCAGATGCAGCACGCCGTTATCGCCGCCCGATGATCGGCATTGTCCGGATCGCGCTGGCGCGGCCCTACACGTTTATCGTCATGGCGATGCTGATTCTGATTTTCGGCGTCATTTCCGCCGTCCGCACACCTACCGATATCCTGCCCAATATCGGCATTCCGGTCGTTGCCGCGGTGTGGTCGTATAACGGCATGTCGCCGGACGACATGTCAGGCCGTGTGGTATATTACTACGAACGCACACTGAGTTCACAGGTCAACGACATTTCCCACATCGAAAGCCAGTCGATGTTCGGCTATGGCGTGGTCAAGATTTTTTTCCAGCCGAGCGTGAATATCAACGCTGCCTTGGCGCAGGTGACGGCCGCATCGCAGACGGTGCTGAAATTGCTGCCGCCTGGAATCACGCCGCCTTACGTGCTGTCGTTCAACGCGTCCAGCGTGCCGATCCTGCAACTGGCGCTGTCCAGCAAGTCGCTGTCGCAGGCGAAGCTATTTGATGACGGTCAGAATTTCATCCGGCCGCAACTGGCCACTGTCGAGGGCGCCGCGATTCCGTCGCCGTACGGCGGCAAAGTCCCGCAAATCCAGATCGACCTGGACCAGCACGCGTTGCAGAGCCACGGCCTGTCCGCGCAGGATGTCGTCGCGGCCCTGGCCGAGCAAAATTTGATCACCCCGGTCGGCACGCAGAAGGTAGGTCTGTTCGAATGGAACGTGGCGCTGAACGACGCCCCGCGCGAATTCGCCGATCTCGACAACTTGCCGATCAAGCGGGCCGGCGGCACCGTAATCTATATGCGTGACGTCGCACATGTCCGTAACGGGTCGCCGCCGCAAACCAACATTGTACATGTGGACGGCACCCACGCGGTGCTGATGACGATCCTGAAAGCCGGCGCCGCGTCCACGCTGGACATCATTTCCCAAACCAAGGCGCTGTTGCCGCAAATCCGTGCCGGCTTGCCACGTGCGCTGCGGCTGACCGCGGTGGGCGACCAATCGGCGTTCGTCACGTCCGCCGTGCTCGGCGTGGTGCGCGAGGCAGTGATCGCCGCGGTGTTGACCGGCCTGATGATCCTGGTGTTCCTCGGCAGTTGGCGCTCTACGGTGATCATTACGATCTCCATTCCGCTCGCCGTGCTATTCTCGCTCACCATGCTGTCGGTGCTCGGCGAGACGATCAATGTCATGACGCTGGGTGGCCTGGCACTGGCCGTCGGCATCCTGGTCGATGACGCAACGGTCACTATCGAGAACATGAATTACCACCTGGAAATGGGCAAGGAGGTCGAACGGTCGATCATGGATGGCGCGGCGCAAATCGTCGTGCCGGCGACCGTTTCGCTGCTGTGCATTTGCATCGTGTTCGTGCCGATGTTCGGCCTGGGCGGCGTCGCCGGCTACCTGTTCCGCCCGCTGGCGGAAGCCGTGGTGTTCGCCATGATCGGCTCGTACATCCTGTCCCGCACGCTGGTCCCGACGCTCGCCAATTTCCTGCTTCGCAAGCACGTGCACCAATCGGGCGATGACCGCAAACGCACTGTCTTCACCCGCTTCCAGCGCGCGTTCGAATTCCGCTTCGAGCAACTTCGGCGCGCCTATGTCGGTCTGCTGGAACTGGCGCTGGCCTGGCGGGCGCGCACGCTGATCGGCTTCTTCGCCGCGGTGCTGCTGTCATTCGGGCTGATGCCGTTCCTGGGCCGCAACTTCTTCCCGGCTGTCGCCTCTGACCAGATCAAACTCCACGTGCGCGCCCAGACCGGTACGCGTATCGAGGACGTGTCGGCGCTCTGCGGCCGGATCGAAGATGTGATCCGCGCCAAGATCATCCCGCCCGCCCATCTCGACACCATCGTTGACAATATCGGCATGCCGGTCAGCGGCATCAATCTGGCCTACGGGAATTCGGGGACGATCGGCGTCGGCGACGCGGACATCCTGATCACGCTGAAGAACGCGACCGGCGACGATTACGAACGCCGCATGCGCGCGCTGCTGCCGCGCCTGTTTCCCGGCACCGTGTTCGCCATTCTGCCGGCCGACATCATTACTCAAATCATCAATTTCGGCCTGCCAGCGCCCATCGACCTGCAAATCGTCGGCAACGACCTGCCGGCCGATCGCGCCTACGCCGACCGGCTACTGGCCAGAATCAGCCACGTGCCCGGCGTCGTCGACGCGCGCATTCAGCAGGCGTTCAACGAGCCGACGCTGCGCGTGAATGTCGACCGGTCGCTCGCCTCGCTGGTCGGCATTACGGAAAAAGACGCCGCGACCAGCATGCTGGATACGCTGGCCGGCAGCATCCAGACCGCGCCGACCTTCTGGCTCAATCGGAAAAACGGTGTGTCCTATCCGATCGTCGTGCAGACACCGCAATACGACATGGACACGATGGCGAATTTGCAGAATATGCCGATGGGCAGCAGCGGTGCAACCGCGCTCACCGGCGGATTGGCGACGACGGAAACAACCGCATCGGACGCGGTGGTGTCGCACTACAATGTCCGTCCAGTGATCGACATCTACGCGGCCACCCAGGGTCGCGACCTTGGCGCCGTCGCCGCCGACATCAATCGCATTGTGGCCGATGCGGCAAGCGATCTGCCGCGCGGCGCCCAGGTGACATTGCGCGGGCAGGTGACCACGATGACGCAAGCCTACAGCCAGCTCATCACCGGGCTCGGTTTTGCCATCGTCTTGATCTACCTGCTTATCGTAGTGAATTTCCAATCCTGGACCGACCCTGCCGTTATCGTGCTGGGTCTGCCCGGTGCGCTGGCCGGCATTGTCTGGATGCTTTTTCTCACCGGCACGACCATTTCGGTGCCGGCGCTGACCGGCGCCATCATGTGCATGGGTGTCGCCACCGCCAACTCCATCCTGGTCATCAGCTTCGCGCGGGAGCGCATGGAGTCCGGCATGGACGCTCTGCAGGCCGCGATGGAGGCCGGCGCCACGCGGTTCCGCCCGGTGCTGATGACCGCGCTGGCCATGATCATCGGCATGGGCCCAACTGCGCTGAGTGCGGAACAAAACGCCCCGCTCGGCCGCGCTGTTATCGGCGGTCTGCTGTTCGCCACCGCGGCGACCTTGTTTGTGGTGCCGACGATCTTCAGCCTCGCACATGGCAGGCGTGCAGCAGCACTTCCCGCCAACGCTCAGCCCGCGGAGTGACGCAGTATGCCGGATGACGTTTTTGGCCACATGACCACGCAGCACACGCGCGAACGCGGCGCGGATCAGCCGCCGCAGGACGGCAACGAAAATCCAGCTTCCGCTGCTGATGCACACGACCACAGCCCGCATCAGAACCCGCCAAGGCCACGCCGCGTGAAGCTGGCCGCGACCGTGGTCGCGTTCGTCGCCGTCGCTCTTGCCGCCTACGGTATCGCCACCCGCAGGAACGCCGAAACACGTCTTGCGACCTGGACCGACGCGCAGGCACTGCCCACCGTTGCGGTGTCGCACCCGATGTCCAACGATGCCGCCCGCGCGCTCACGCTGCCGGGCGATGTGGAGGCGTACTACGAGGCACCGATCTACGCACGCGTGAACGGCTACCTGCACACCTGGTTCGACGATATCGGCGCCCACGTGAAGGCGGGGCAGGTCCTGGCTACGATCGACACGCCGGACTTGGATCAGCAACTGTCGCAAGCGCGCGCGGATTTGGCCAGTGCGAATGCAAACTTCGCGCTTGCTGCCCTCACCGCCAAACGTTGGCACGCGCTGCTCGCCACCAATTCCGTCTCCCAGCAATCCGCCGATGAAAAGCAGGGCGCCGCCGAAGCTGAGCATGCCGCAGTGGCCGCGCAGCAGGCTCACGTCGAGCAATTGCGCGCGCTGCAAGCGTTCAAACGCCTGACCGCACCGTTCAATGGCGTTGTCACCGCGCGCAATACCGACATCGGCGCGCTGATCAACGCCGGCTCCAGTGCTGCCAATCCCCTGTTCAGGGTTGCCGACGTGCACCAGATGCGCGTCTATGTCCGAGTGCCGCAGGTCTACGCCAGCGAGCTTTCGCTTGGCATGCATGCGACGCTGACTCAGCCGCAATACCCGGGCCAGACCTTTCCCGCGCAGCTGGCAGCGACATCCGAATCGGTCGCGGCAGCAAGCCGCACTGTCCTCGTGGAACTGCTCGCCGACAACCAGGCCGGCAAGCTATGGCCAGGGACCTATGCGGAGGTAAAATTCGATCTGCCGCCGGACAATGGCGTTCTGCGCGTCCCGTCCAGCGCGCTGATATTCCGCTCCCATGGCGCGCAGCTCGCCACACTGGGACCCGGCGATCACATCGTCATGAAGGACGTCACGATCGGCCGCAATCTGGGCCAGGACATCGAAATAACGGGAGGGATTTCATCGGACGACCTTGTGGTCGATACGCCGCTTGACACGCTTGAGGACGGACAATCGGTCCACGTGGCGGCGGGCGGCGCCACCGCGGGCTGATGCACATGCGGATCAGGAGGAATGCAGCGGTTCTTTTTTCGAAAAAAAAGAACCAAAAAAACTTTTTCTTTTTGGTTTGTGCGCTTGTGCTGACAGGGTGCGACCTGGCGCCACGCTACCATGTGCCGGTTGTTTCTACACCGGTTTCGTACAGTGAGGCGACACGCTGGCAGGAGGCGAAGCCGGCCGATACGGTGCCGCGCGGCGCCTGGTGGCGCGTGTTCCATGATCCGACGCTGAACGCGCTGGAACCGCGCGTGGACAGCGCCAATCCGGACCTGCAGGCGCAGACCGCCATTTATGACCAAGCCCGGGCCCTGCTGGCCGAGGCGCAGTCAGGCATATTTCCGCAATTGCAGTTGGGCGGCCATATCAGCGCCAACCGTCAATCCAACAACCGTCCACTGCGCGGCAACGACGAACCAAATCAATATCTGGACAACGCCGTGGACACGCAGGCGACATACGAGCTGGATCTTTGGGACCGTGTCGCGAACAGCGTAAAAGCCGGCAAGGCCGCCGCCGCCGCCAGCGCCGCGGACCTGGCTTCATTACGCCTGTCCCTGCACGCCGAATTGGCAACCGACTATTTCACGTTGCGCGGCCTCGATGCCGAGGCACAATTATATGCCAACACGGTGACGGCCTACAGCCAGGCCCTGACGCTGACGCAGAACCGCTTCGCCGGCAAAATAGCCTCCGGCATGGACGTCTCCCGCGCGGCGTCGCAATTGCACGACGCGCAGGCACAGGCCACCGATATTGCCGCGCGACGCGCCCTAGCCGCTCACGCCATCGCAATCCTGATCGGTGTGCCGCCAGGCGCGCTGCCGATCCCGCCCGAAATTGCCAGCGTGCGTGTGCCCTCAACCGCCGCTGGCGTGCCCGCCACGTTGCTCCAACGGCGGCCGGACATTGCATCGGCCGAGCGTGCGGTTGCGGCCGCCAACGCCGAAATCGGCGTTGTGCGCGCGGCATTCTATCCGAATATCTCGCTCAACCTCGAGTTCGGCATCCAGGATACCGGTTTCAACCTCGCCAGTCTGGGCAACAGCTTCTGGTCGGTTGGTCCAGGCGCGACGCTGCCGATATTCGAGGGCGGCCTGCGCACGGCCGAGGAGAAGGCCGCATTTGCGGTTTACCGTCGCACGGTGGCCGACTATCGCGCCACCGTGCTGGGCGCGTTTCGCGACGTCGAGGATGAATTGGCCTTGCTTCACTGGCTCGGCGATGAACTCACGCAGGAGCAACGGGCGGTGGCCGCCGCTCAGCAAACGGTGACGATGTCGATGGCACTGTACAGGGATGGCGCAGCCAATTTTCTCGAGGTCGTGACGGCTCAGACCGCTGAATTGCAGGCCGAACGCGCCGCATTGGACATCCGCACGCGGCGGCTGCAAGCGAGCGTTTCCCTCATTCGCGCGCTCGGCGGTGGATGGCAGGACAACGGATAATGAGCTGATACACCAGGCCCTTAGGCCCTAAAAAAGTTTTTACCAACTTGCGTCCCGGTCGCGCGGTGCACAGTTTAATTCGCACAGTTCCGCAGCAAAGGGTCATAGCCATGAAGACATTCCGCATGAGTATAGCTATCCTGGCTGCATCCATTGCGGTCGCCGGCTGTACAACATACGGCACCCGGACTGCATCGCACCGTGAGCCGATCGATCCGGCGACAGGGCTGGTGGCTTGTCCCAGTCATGACGGCGTATTGCCGAGCCGCGGCGGGGAGGGCCCGCAGCAAAGCGCTGCCTCCATGCCGCCGGGGTTCCAGGACGGCTCCCAGCGCTGCATAGCGGCCAACAACGCGAACGCAACATTCACGCGATAGGTGGACGACGCGAAATCGAAGGTGAGGCTGTGTGGATGGCGTCGTCCCCCAGTCTCACTTTTGTATTACGAAAAGCCTCTTGTTTTGCTTTCTATCCCGCGCAGCACGCTTCAAAAACAGAAGCAGCAAGGCGCGCTTGACATCGAATTTATTGATTCGACCGGCCGCTCTCCGGCATTCGGCATAATGACGGCATTCCACGGCAGACTTTGACTCGTTGAAGTGCCCCGCGGCCGCATCGAGCGTTCGTCCGCACATGTGCCGTCTAGAATTGGCGTCGGGCTGACCGTAACCGGCGCTCCGCGATAGTCCTGATAGGCCTCGCCGCCCCCCGCCGTGGGAAGGCGCGCCGAAAAATGAATATTCGGCGATAACCAGTATTGGCGATGCGCGCCGCTTTGCGCGCATCCGCATACGGCTGCCGTCGCCAAGAAAACAAGTGCGGAAGCGCTGCGCCGCATGATCATTTACTCGCATTGAAGGAAGGTCCTGGCAGAGATATTGTTTTTCCAATCGGGAATTCTCCTAAAATGCGATTTAGTAACAAGGCCAATTCCTACATGGCATAAAATACACTTTAGATACTGCAGCCCCGGCACGCGAAATCCATGTCAATAGGGATCTCACGCGGTGTCACGCCGCCACGCATGAAGGCTGATCGCAATGTCATATCATCGAGCCATGGCCATCCAAGCGGCACGCCTTGCCGCTGCCGCGTGGGTGCTGGTTGAGCTTTGCGGGTGCGCTACCCAACTCACATTCCAGCGGCGAGAGGCATTGGATTCCTTCGTAGGTCAAAATCGCGCGACGCTCGTCCAGCACCTCGGCACACCGTCCAATGTTGCTCAGCAGGGTGAGACGGAGATGCTCACCTACGACGTGCGCACGTTGAAATGGGTGCCTGGCGAACCAAAGGCGCGCGACATCACCACGTTCCCGGAAGGACCATGGGTAGACAAGGTGCATTGTGCGACCACATTCCGTCTCGTCGCCGGCCGCGTCGATGCCTGGAGTCTGAACGGCAACGATTGCCACGATCTCAGTTTCCCCTGGCGTGCCTTAAACGGCGATGCATCGCTCCAGGCGGCCAGCGTGCACGGCGTTGATCGGGTCGCCACGTTTCAACATAATGCGTTCTCAGCAGACTCGGAAGTCGGCTACGGGGTATTCAACAGGAACTAGCGTGGAATCGTTGCGAGAGCCACTCACAATGTCCGATAGCGCGACTATGGATCGAAACGGGGCAGCAATCCCCAATAGAATGCAGGCGCATGCCGACGCCCCCGCGGGAGCATTGATCGAACCGTGGCCCAGATCACTGCGACAGTGATGGAGATCGCTCGCCTCCGCGTGACGTTGCCCCCTGAAATCAGGGGGTTAGTGTCCTTTCCCAGTTCTCGGCTGCATGGCCCCGGGACGCCAATCCTGAACAAGACTGGGCACTTCGCTGGAAGCCACTGCAAGGAGACCTGTGGAGGCTCCTCTTGCGAGCGGGGCAGTCGGCCCGCTTAGATTGATTTCGGAATCACTCACGATAACCTGGTGGACGAAGAGCTTGAGATAGGCTTTCCGAAAGCTGTTGTCCGGGTTTGCCAAGGCGTCTCGCAGGGCACCCGCAAAGCGCTCGATTTTGCCCGGCGTAATCGCGTTGCTGCTGATCGCCCGGTTTTGGGACAGCAGCTGCACCCGCTCGCTGGCAGCTTGGCGGGCCGCCCTCGCGGTACCGAGGCGCTCGTTCAGCGCGGTGTCGTCCAGGCTGATTAATCCTTGCTCGACCATTAGAATCAGCCGATCGATGCGTCCCTCAGCATCTGTCAAAGCCCGTTTTGCCTGGGCGAGCTGTTCGGCGCGGTTCTTATCGCTGGCCGCCGATCGCGTGAGATAGGCCAACCTATTGACATTTATGAGCTATCTTCAATCGGGGTGGGGTCCCGATCGGCGCCGATCGGGACCCCAGCCCGAACGATTTTTGTTTCAAGATATCAAGGCGCTTGTAGCGCCATTACCCGGGGGCCCGATTGGATGCCGATTCGCAGCAATGACGGCTCCAATTGCATGCCGCGATCCGCGGCGATCGTTTGCAGCCAGCGAGATTAGTCTTGCTCACGAGAAATTTTCTCTCGGATAATATCAGTGTGCTGCCCGACGGTCGGTGCGTGCGCCGGGATCCGTGGCCGGTCGGCGCTGAATTTAACCGGCGCCTTCATGTCGAAATAGGCGCCCTCGGTCGGATGTTCACGGCGCTGGAAAAAGCCTGTAGCGTCCAAATGCGGGTCGGCGCGAATGTCGGCGATATCGCGCACCGGCATGGCCGGAATCGAGGCCGTGTGAAACATGGCTAGCAATGCGGCTGTTGTGTGTTGTGGCGTCAACGCCGCCATGGCCTGATAGAGGGCGCTGACATTGCGCGCGCGCAGTGCGCGGTTGGCGAAACGTGGATCATCGAGCAGCTCGGGCGCGCCCAGTATGCCGAACACGCGGCTCCATGATTCGTCGGTATACGGCACGATGCAGATATGGCCGTCCGCGGTCGGAAACGGCTGCCGGTCCGGCTCGATCTGGCGGGCGTAGCAGATCGGCCCGACCGGCGGATCGAACGTCTCACCGGCAAGATGCTCCTTCAGCATGAAATGAGTAAAGCTCTCGAACATCGGCACCTCGACGAATTGTCCCTCGCCGGTGCGCAGCCTGTGAATGACCGCGGCCAAGACCGCATAGACGCCGTGCAACCCGGCCACCTTGTCGGCGATCAATGAGGGCAAATAGCGCGGCCTCGGATCGCCGTCGACGCGGGACGCGAGCGTGGCCGTGCCGCTGGCCGCCTGGATCACATCATCATAGGCCTGCAGGTCGCGATAGGGACCGTCCGAGCCAAACCCGACGCAATGCACATATATAATATTCGGATTGACCTCCCTGACCGCGTCCGGCCCCAAACCCAGCCGCTCGATCGCCTGCAGGCGGATATTGTGGATAAAGATGTCCGCGTCCTTCAGCAGCACGCGGATGGCGGCCAGGTCGTCCGGCTGCTTCAGGTCCAAAACGACCGACTGCTTGCCGCGATTTATCGTCATGTGCCCGGGGCTCATGCCCGGCGTTTTCGCCGGACGTCCGGAATAGCGGAACTGGTCACCTTGCGGCGGCTCGATCTTGATGACCTCCGCGCCGAGGTCCGCCAGGATTTGGGTGCAATACGGACCGAAGACGATATTGGTCAAATCTATGATTTGAACATCTTCGAGCATGGGGGCCTTGGATGTCATGGCCATCTGCGATCATCCTTATTGCGGCGAAAGAACTCGTGCTGGTGCGGCTGGCACTGTTTCCCGATTTGGAACCCCGTACCAGCCGCAACCTGCAAACGTGTTTTGCTTCTTTTTCAAAAAAAGAAGACCTTTTCCTAAAACTTGCGCTGCACCTGAATAGTGAAGGTCCGCGGCGCGCCGGGCAGCGCCGTATTATAATCAAGCAATTGGGCGATGCCGGTGCCGCCCACGTAATATGTCTTGTTGAAGGCGTTTTTCAGATTCGCCGACAGCGACCAGCCGCTCCGCGCGTCGTCCAGGCCGAACCGGAAGTTTGCGATACCGTAGCCGGCAAATTTTGCGCCGGGGTTTAGGTTGCCGGACGAGCTGTAATAGGTGCCGGTTTGCGCATAGTCCTCGCCCCGCACTGTCGCAGTGAGTTCATCGTTGATCGGAGCAGCGATTTCCGCGAAGACGGTTCCCGACCATTTGGGCGTATCTGGCACGGTAGCGAAATTTTGGGTGACGCCGAACGCGTCCACACCCTGGCTGGTGAATTGTGCGTCGGTGTAGTTCAACGAGCCGCCGATCGTCAGCCAATGCAGCGGCCGGACCTGGCCATCGAATTCCACGCCGAAATCCTGCTGCTCCGGCACATTGACCGTGATTGACGAAGGGTTGCCGTCGATCGATGCGAAGGCGGCTCGCTGGCTGTTATTGATCCAGTTCTGATAGATCGCGATATTCAACCGCGTCGGCACATCGTAGAGAATACCCTGATATTTCGAACCGACTTCAACGTCGGTCACCGCCTCCGTTTTGTACTCGTCACCGCCGGTTGCGGAGAAGCCGATCTGCGGCAGCTGAAACGCGTTGAATCCGCCATCCTTGTAGCTGCGGCGCGTGACGGCGTAGAGCAGCAGATCGGAATTCAACTGCTCCTGCGCGCCGAACGTCCATCCGATATTGCCGAAGTTTGCCGATTGATGGTTTTGGTACAGGGTGGGATTGATGGCTTGCAGCCCATAACCTTGATCGGCGGGAAGTGCCAAGCGCTCGGCCGTTTCGTTATTGTAGCGCAGACCGCCGGTGACGCTCAGGCCGGAAATGCCCGTAGCACTGCTGAGATCGTAAGTGCCCTGGGCATAGACGCCGTAGGTCGTGTTTTGCTTGATATCGTTATTTAGGCTCGGCACATTCCCGAGAATATCGAAAAATTGCGATTTCAGGAGCAGGTATGCCTTGACGGTCGAGTAATAGAACCCGGTGGTATATTTGAGATTCTGATTGAATGCCGTGCCGGTGATTTGGCTTTCATCGGAAAAGATCGTCGTATTGCCGCGTGACCCATCCGACGGAGATCCCGGATCGGTGTAACTATTGTTGGAGACGCCGTAGGGCGTCCCGTCGGAATCCCCCTGAACGAAGGATCGCAAGCTGCCGAAGCCAAAAATATTCTTGAACTTGGTTTCGTCATTGATATCGTACGCAAAATTGTTGGTGACCACTATGTTCGTCGCCGTATAGGGGCTCGGCGAGTTCGTGGCGCTCAGAAACGGCCCCCGCGCCTCCTGGCTTGCCAGAAAGGCAGCGAAACCCTGCGGATTTACCGTCGGATTCGGATGTGTTGCCAGGTAATGCTGCCAAAGGCCAGGCGCGCCCAGAATAAAATCCACCAGCGGGGAATACAGCAGCGGCACAGGTTCGGCACCAGGGAGATCCTGGATATTATACAGGACAGCCTGTTCGCTGCTGCCTTGGCTATGGTAGTAATCCACCATCAAATCATCGGTGATGTCCGATGTCGGCTTGAATGTGACACTTCCCCGGAAGCCCTGCCGTTCGCCGGACCCAGGATGCGAGTCGTCATAGAGATTGGTTTGAAATCCTTCCTGGTGACCAAAGAAGCCGGCGAACCGGGTCAATAGCTTGTCATCGACAATCGGGATGTTGATGGCCCCCTCGGCCTGCTCGGTGTCGTAATTTCCCACCAGGCCGCTGATATAGCCGCCGAAGCTATTGCCCGGCTTGGTTGTGGTGAACAGAACGGCGCCCGCGGTCGCATCGCGGCCGAACAGCGTACCCTGCGGCCCCTTGAGCACTTGGATCGATTGCAGATCGTAGAATGCCGTCGCGCCCGAGCCACCACCGGTATTCGTGCTGAGTTGTACTTCATTGATATAGGGTAGAACGCCCGGCGTGGTGCTGGAATACTGGTCCAGCGACTGACCGCGCAGCGAGTAATTGACTTCATTGGATGTAAGGCCGGCCCGTACGATCAGGCCGGGGGCGGCGAATTGCAGATCGGCCTCGGTGGTGATATTGCGTTTCCGCAGCGTCTCGCTAGAAAGCGCGGTTACCGCCACCGGCGTCCGTTCCAGTCGCTCCGACCGGCGTTGCGCCGTCACAATGACCTCTTCCACCCCCGACGCGGCTGGTTTCGTCTTGGACGCCGGTGCCGCTTGTTGCGCAAGCGTCAAGCTTGGCCAGGCGGCCAACTGGCTGGCCACGAGCAATTGCAGCCTGCGCGAATAATTGTTTTGTCTCATATTTTCCCTCCCGTGCGATAGGATCGCAACTTTGTCATCGTTCTTCCAGCGTCTCCGATATATTCTTACCCGTGTGGCCGGACATGACACACAGGCACCTACGCGATAATTTTCACGATCGGCGAATACACGATATGATGAGCGGCCTGCGTGGTTTATTATTACCTGGGTACATCGATATCATGCGCAACCCGATCCCACGTTCTGCTGGAAACCAACTCGGCGCGAAGTGACCTCTTCTTGATCTTGCCGGTCGATGTCCTAGGGAGTTCATCGACAAACTCGATAAACCGCGGCGTCATGAATCGCGGCAGGCGAGGAATGAGATAGTGCAGCAAACCGGACTCCGTGAGACGCGATCCGGGACGTCGGAGAACAACAAGTTTGATCTCGTCCTCGGTTGTCGCCACCCTGACCGCGGCCGCCGAAGTGGCACCCTGTCCCAATGACGCCGGAACACCGATGGCGGCCACGTCAGCGACATCCGGGTGCGAGCGGACCTCATTTTCGACTTCGACGGAGGAAACGTTATTGCCGCGCACGCGCATATAGTCGGCAACCCGATCGACAAAGTAATAATGGCCGTTCGCGTCACGCCGCAACGCGTCCCCCGTGTGGAACCAGCCATCTCGCCAGGCCTCGGCAGTGGCCTCGGGCTTGCCCAGATACTCTTTCAGCAGAAGCCAGGGCCGCTTTGGCCGAACGATAAGTTGGCCGACCTGTCCATCTTCCAGATCCAATCCGGCATCGTCGACAATCCGGGCCTCATAGAGCGGCGAGAGCGTACCGCACGTCTTCGCATTCGGCAGATCGGTGGTGGCCATCGGAAAGCCGATCTCGGTCATTCCCCATCCGGTTGAAACAACCACGCCGAAGCGCTGCTCGAACGCTCGGTATTCCGCCAACACCGGATTCATCAACACCCGCCGCAAAGGGTTATCGGCATCATCAGGTTGTTCCGGCTGCACATACAGAAAGCCTGCAACGCCGATCAGATGCGCATGGGTGCACGCGAATCGGCGAATATCGTCCCAGAAGACAGAGGCGCTCAGGCGGGCGCGTATGACAAGGCGGCCGCCGCGCTCGGCGACGAACGCCAGGCCGGTACGGCTGGACGCATGAAAAATCGGCCAGGGTGAATAGAACGCAGGGTCCCGGTAGTTTTCCGCATCATCGCCGGCAAACATTCTGTCGATGGCAGCATATTGCAGCCCGCCCCAGGGTACGACCACTCCTTTGGATGGCCCCGTCGTGCCCGATGTGTAGATCACCGCATAGGGATCCGTCAGTTGCGGCGCCGCATAGTCCCCGCGCGGCGCGTTGCGGCCGATGCTGGCCAGCGTTTGAACCGTGACCGCAGCCGTGGGCCCGATGTCTTCCGCAAGCCTGTCATCGGTTGTTATAATCGTTTCGACGTATGGTAGTTGATCGATAACACGCAGCAGTTTGCTCAGATGAGCATTGGACGTGATCAGAACCTTCGCCTTGCAATCACTGATGCCATAAATCAGCGATTGCCCGCGGAATTCCGGATTGACCGGCACTTCCATGGCCCCCAGCCAGCTTACGCCAATCCAGCTTGCATACGCCTCGATGCAGGAATCTGTTACTGTCACGACACAGTCGCCTGGCGCCACGCCAAGCATGGAAAGCGCATCCGCCACGCCCCAAGCCATGTCGTGGAACGCCGCATTGGTGATCGAGCGGCCAGTGACTTCCTGGATCAGCACGCCGGAGGGATCGGTTTCGGCCCGCTCTCTGAGCAGCACCGGCACACTGACTTGTGGCTCGCGCATTGCTTCAGGCCCTTTGAGCAGCACAATATGCAATAAGAGGTGTTAGGTTTGGAAAAAAAGAACTAAGAGAATTGTTCTTCTGCGCCCGGATCGACTTCGTCTTAGTCGGCGTCACCTTGCGCGGCGCCGGACAGACAAAAGTTTTTTGGTTCTTTTTTTCAAAAAAGAACACCTCGCCCTCCCTTTAAGTCGCCGCTGGCGTAAACGTCGCCGGCAGGCTCACCATCGCCCGCGCCTCGCCGACCTGATAGCGCGGAACGAAATCGTCCGGCACCTGGAAGTCCGGCATCCGCCTGAGCACGGCTTTCAGCGTGCTCCTGAGGAACACACGTGCCAGATTCTGCCCGATGCACCGGTGCGGTCCCATACCGAAGCTGAGATGCGCATTCGGCGACCTGTCCAGTACCACGCGATCGGGATCGGCGAAACGCCGCTCATCCCGATTGGCCGAGCCAAAGCAGATCATAATGTCGTCGCCGGCCGCAAGCGACGTTCCGCGGATCTCCACCGGGCACGTAACTTGCCGCTTCAGAATTTGGGTCGGCGTGCTGTAGCGAAGGAATTCGTCAACCGCGAGCGCCCAGAACTTATCGTTGTCCAAATTCTGAATGACTGCTTCGCGAACATCCTTGTGGCGGGCGATATAAAAAAGCGATTCGAGGATCGAGGACCGGGTCGTGTGCAGGCCGCCGAAAATCAGCACCATCACCGTCCGCAGAATCTGGTCGTCGGTCAGCAGGCCGCCCATGCCCGGCACGTTGGTTTCGAAAAGTGCGCTGATCACATCGTCGCGACGCGGCTCCGTCCGCCGGGTCGCAATCAAATTGACCAGGAAACCGGCGAAATTGGCGCCCACCTCCTGCGCCTTCTCGGGATGCACGCGCCCATGCGAGAGAAAGTCGACCCACTCGATGAGTCTGGGACGGTCTTCCTCATCGATGCCAATCACCCGTAACGCGAAAGTAGCCGGGATATAGTCCGCGAGCGTGACAAAATCCACCTGCCCCGATGTCGCCATGGCCTGCAGCATACGATCCACTTCGCGCTCCACCTCCGGCGCAATCGCTTCCGCCTGGGAGACATGGAACAAGGGCGTCAGCGCGCTCTTGAGCTCGGTATGCTGCGGCGGATCGAGTTCAAGCGGGTACATGGGGGATGTCGGATGGCGCGGAACCGCCACACCATCGGCGTTGCTGAAAACGCGAAAGTTGCGGGCGATGGCCGCCACGTCGTCATACCGCATCGCGAACCAGAAACCACCATGCTGCTCGCTGCGACCGATCGGACACTCATTGCGCAAACGCTCGTAGAGCGCGTGCGGCTGCTCCATCTGTCTCTCGGCGGTGTGGTTGAACGCGGCAGCCAATAAAGCGGTCGCGATGTCGTCTTGCATGATGTTCTCCGTTGTCCCGATCATGGCATGCCCGATCAAACCGGAATACGAACTACAAGGCCGTCGAGCCGATCGCTGATCTGGATTTGGCAACACAGCCGGCTTGCCTCGGTCACGTGGTCGAGGCCCTCGAACATCCCCGCCTCAAGGTCGCGCGGCGGACCAACGGCATCGCGCCATTGCGGATCGACATGCACATGGCACGTTCCGCATGAACATGCCCCACCGCACTCCGCCTCGATCCCGGGCACCATGCCGACCAGCGCCGCCAGCATAACCGTCTCGCCCGGACGCGCATCGACCTCGATGGACTCGCCGGTGGTCGTAACGAAAGTGATCCTTGGCACCTAATGGGCTCATTCGGGCATGGCGCGGGCGAAAGACGAGAGGTGCTCTTTTTCGAAAAAAAGAACCAAAAAACTTTTGCTCATGGCTGCATCACCGGCGTCCCCGCGTTCAATGATACGCCAGACGCACATTGCCAAAGTTTTTCGGTTCGTTTTTTCAAAAAGGAACGCCTTGCCTTCCTACCGCTGCGGCGCCGGGCGGCGCGCCCATCAAGGTCGAAGAAAGCCGCTTCCTGGCTTGGAACCGCCGGCTGAAGGGGCTGCGGCATTTCGATATGGACATCATTTTCCTCCCTGCGATCCTGTCGGTAACCCCGATCGGCGTGCACCTTGCGATGCGGCCGTCACGGCAATTTACCGCCTGGAATCGAGACGCTTCCTTCCGTCACCTGATCACGCCGGTTGCGGCGCCTCGATGACTTGCGGCCGGAGTAAATTAAATGAAGCTTTAATTCAAGCCCTTTGATGGAAGAAATTTGCCCGAAAGCCACCAGACCCTGCCCATCATCGGCGGTCCAGATAAAAAAGCCAATGAAATCAGAGGGAATTAGTAACGCTAGGGCGCCCGCGCACCGCTATTATATAAAAGCAGTTTTAATTGAATGGACGCGCGCCCTGGGTGCCGGTAAAGATCGTTCAACAACGCTATACAACCGGGAGGCCCATGAGCGAGATACTGGATCGGCACGCCGCCGCCGCGCTGACATTGCCCGCGGGAAAGCTGATCATTGGCGGGCGTGACGTGCAAAGCGGCTCCGGCGGCGAGGCCATCCATGTCAACCCCACCACGGGGCAGGGCCAGGCACGGATTCCGCTCGCTGGGCTGTCGGAGATCAACCAGGCAGTGGACGCCGCGCGGGCAGCGTTGCCGGCGTGGAGCGGGCTGGCACCGTCCCAGCGCCGCGATTTCCTGCAGGCGATCGCCGAGCGCCTGCGGGCGGAGGGTGAAAGCCTCGCCACCATGGCGGCGCTCGAGCACGGTGCCACGAAAGCGGGTGTGCTCTACGGTCAAATTCCGTTCGTCTATAATTGGTTTGCCTACTACGCAGGCTGGGCGGACAAGCTGGACGGTCGTTATTCCAGTGGCGCCGCCGCCGGACCGTTTGAGCTG
>Ga0116229_10004257_pt1 | contig 23472 bp, 25 predicted proteins | sample S1TSphgellanicum_3_FD_87313 | JGI IMG/M metagenome (GOLD analysis project Ga0116229, IMG submission 87313) | Host-associated microbial communities from peat moss isolated from Minnesota, USA - S1T2_Fc - Sphagnum magellanicum MG | ecosystem: Host-associated > Plants > Peat moss > Unclassified...
TCAACATTTAGGGTTCATTTGTATAGGTTTGCTTAGTTTTTCAAATTTAGGCCTATGCATCCATTAGCTTATAATGTTTACATAATTTATGGTTTATGGAAACAAAATTCTCAAATCAGGTTAAGGGTTTTTTTTGTCATTTGTATGAAATTATTTAATTTCCAAATGAAGGTTAAGGTTCCATTAGTTCAAATGTTTACTTAATTTAGGGTTGATGCAATTGATTGTGTAAGAAATATGGTGACCTGGACTTGGACATTTCTATTAGATATTTAAAATGATTGTATCGTAGTTTCCCAAACTAGGTGGTGAATGAGAAAATATTTGCAATATTTGCATCTTCTAACCTTTCTATGACCTAAATATAATTGGTTGAAAATATGATATGGGAATGCAAAGACTTGGGTTATTTGCATTTCAATTTTGTAATAGGTGCTCCATCTTAACATGAGGGTATTACGGAAACTTGGTCCATTGTCATTCAAGTCTCATTTACCCTTAGCCATAGTTTTGCCATTGTGATGAAAAATATTTTAAAGAAAAAAAATAGAATAAAATAATGCAATATTTACATTTAAAGCATAAAATCATGGTTGGATTTCTTATGTTTCAAGTAATACCCAAATGTTGTAAATAAAATATCCATCATTAATGATTTTAAAAAAAGTAGGATGATAGTTTTGAATTTTAAAAAAAAGATTAAAATATTTTATAACGAGAAAAAGGCAATAAAATTGTAAAAATAGGAATAAATTTAGCCCAAAATAAAATTTTAGCCAAGAAGAAATATAAATTTTGCCAAGGGATAAAATTTAACCAAGAAGATATAGAGGTTTTGCTAAGAAATAAAAAAATTTGCCAAAAAAAAAAAAAAAAGTTTAACTAAAAAGAGATGTAAGTTTAGTCAAGAAAATATATAAATTTTGCCAAGAAATAAAAGTTTAACCAAGAAGAGATAAAAGTTTAGCTATTAAAAAATATAAGTTTTGTTAAAAGATATAAGTTTAGCCAAAAAGAGATAAAATTTTAGCCAATAAAAGATAGGTTTTGCCAAGAAATAGAAGTTTAGTTAATAAAATATATGGGTTTTGCCAAAAGATAAAAGTTTAACTAAGAAAAAATAAAAGTTTAACTAAGAAGAGATATAAATTTAGCCAATAAGAGATATAGGTTTTGCTAAGAAATAGAAGTTTAGCTAAAAAGAGATATAAATCTAATCAATAAGAGATATAGGTTTTGCTAAAAAATAAAAATTTAGCTAAAAAAACATAAGAGTTTTACCAAGAGATAAAAGTTTAACCAAAGGAAGATAAAAGTTTGGCCCGAAATAAATATATGTTTTGCCAAAAGATAAAAGATAGATAAAAGATTAGTTGTTGATTTATAGGCAGGGCTAAGATGTAAATCAATAGGGTAACTAGGTGAGAGGGTAGTATGGAGGTCAGGGTTGGGAAAAATTTAGCAACAAAACAAATAATCAAGGGTCACACATTCTGGTAACACCCCCTTTGTGGGTCTTACCTACCACTTACACCTGAGGGGAAAAAGGTGTCAATTGTTGTAGTGCATTTCAGAAACCCTAAGAGCTTTGGGGTTAAATCGTGGGCACATAAGATCACACAATATCACTTTAGTGTTGAAAATATGGTGTGATGCAGAAAATATGTCATTCTATATGGCTTGGGAGTAGCTTTTAAGGCATATTATGGGAACGAACAAAGTCTATGGTACGGTTTTTCGTTTCTCACTTTTTCTTTTCTAGGCCAATTGTTGGCTGTCTCCCAACTTGATATTCCTGATATTTCAATATAAAAATGTATTGTTCCTTTGGAGACCTTTGGAGACCACAACTTGGCAGATTGAGGACATGACACAAGACTATATAGTTTGTGCCCAAATTTGAGAAAAAGCATATTCTATTGTGGCTACATAGTTCATGTTATATTTCTAAGGTTCTCGTGTTTTTCTGAAGTATTTTTTGCTGGTGATGTCTTAGAATCTTTGAAGCCCCTAATGCCTGGCACCATCAGAAGAGTGGGTCACTCATATAACTTAAATAATGTGAAACCAACTCAGTGCATCCCTACTGATCAAAGTCTTTCCAATCGTAACAAGCTTGAAGCGGTGAGAAGAGGTGCCTAGGTGTGGGAGATCTCATCATAACAAACAAATCAAACAAAGTACTTTCCTTAGCCTAATAGATAAATTGGAGTACTTCAACTTTTCTCTGGATTTCGTCTTCAAGATTACAAATCTAGCTCCTAAGATAGGAATCCATCGTTCACGTTTTGATAAAGATTGTTGAAATAGCATTCATCTATTAGCTTTGAGCTGGCAAGTACACCCCATATCCTGGCTGTTCTTATTGCCCTCGCCCCTCAAAATGTAGGTAGGTCAGTAGCTTAACATATCTAAAGAGGTAGGTCAGTGGAAAATTAACTAGGGAGGTAAGTAGCAATCTTGACTTGGTAAGGTATTTGCGACCTTTCTCCTCATTACATGCCATTAACCTAGTTTCCATCAGTGTTGGGCAGTTCTCGAAAACAGGAACAGACCCATCGGTTATCAGGGTGGTTCTATCGGTTCACCATCACGATTCTCAAAAAATCAAGGAATCAGATCCAATAAAGTTATCCAGAAAGTCACCCTCTGCCTTCACCCCTTATCCCCTCTTTCAGTGGTATCCGCAAAGCAAGGAAATTTTATTAAATCTCAGTATGAAATGCTGAAACTCAGCATTTAATGCATAAGGTTCGAGGGTAATTATAGTAGTTGTATAGGTAGGAGTTGTGGAAATATATGTACCAGCAGTGGAGGCGCTCAGGAAAGAGGAAAGAGGGGACAAAACTCAGTTTGCCACCAAATTTGGTGGAAAATTTAGTTTGGGTCCCAGTTATTTTGTTTTGTAAAATTTCATTCTCAGTTACGCCTTTGATGCCTTGTTATGCCGAAAGTGGCCGTTCTCGCCCCCTAATCGCCTGACTCTACAGATAGCTTTAATATATGACCACCGTTTAAAAAAAAAGAAAAAACTTAATTAACCACAATATAATTGTGGGTGGGTTCTTTATTCTTGAAAACTACCTCTTCCTTGAAATTTTTGAAACAACTGAACTAGACCTAGCAATTTTTTAATTGGCATTTTAAAAAACAACTGAAAATTTTGATTCTCTGATTCTGAAGTATTTTAAATAGTTATCAGTAAAGTCACTTGTGATTAGGGGGCCAGAACGGCCAGCTTCAACATACTAGGGCATCAAACGTGTAACTGGGAATGAAAATTTTACAAAACAAAATATCTGGGACCCAAACTAGTTTTTCCACCAATTTTGGTGGTGAACTTGAGTTTCATCCTATCTTTCCTTTTCCCTGGGGGGTGAGCACCTCCATAATGCTGTTACATGTATTTTCACTGCTCCTACCTGTACGACTACTATAATTACTCCCGAACCTTCTGCATTAAATGTTGAGTTTCAGCATTTCATACTGAAATTAACGAGAGGCTTTGCCAGAAGAGGCTCTGTCCTGAAAATAAGGTATTACATTAATGTTCTACTATGAACTCAAGTTATATTGGATGAAAGTTTGTTGATTTTATGAAAGACCATAATTTTTTTATTTTCACATTTGAACTAAGAAATAAATTTTTATAACCTTCTTAGAATTCATGGTGAATATGTAAAAATTGAAATCATAGTTTCATTGTCTTTCCTTTAACCTACAAATGAATATAAAATTATAAATAATCGTATTGTTTAAGAAAATTCAAGTTTTCTAAATTTGAATAATGTAAACAATTTTTAACAATGTGCATGAAATATTTCGATATTTGAAACAAACATCAATATTGAATGGGTATTAATTTAGATGGAAAGATTTTTATTTTTAGTCTGATTTTCATTTTTTTAATTTAAGAATTTGACAACTCTTATATATGTTTTTGTCACATTTTGGGTTTAGGTTTTTCACAAAAAATGTTTTGTTATGGTGTTTGATGAGTGTATGTGTGAATAAAAAAATTGTCCAATTTTTTGTTTGTTTTGTTATTGATATTTATGATTTTTTTTTACACATGGTCCATGAAAAACAATATAAAAATACAAATTCAAAGCTCAAGGTGCCAACATTTTTGGAATAATTAATAAGGTGGAAAATGATAAATTTACATCCATACAATCACAAATGTTACCTTTTAAATAAATGGAGACATTAATAGTTTTTTGTTATACATTGGAAGTGTGTTTGGTGTTTTGAATGCAATATAAATTGGTTTGTGAAAATTTGACCAATATGTTTTTATTACACCATATTTGCATTCATTTCTAAGGACATTTGCCTATATATGGTCTAATTGAAATTTAGCTTTTGTGACAATTTCATTAAACTGTGATTTTAATTGGAATTTATCCATAAAATTTAATAGTTATTTTCTTTTTTGCTTGGTTATTGTTTTTTAAAATGTTAACATTAAAATCTCTTATGATGATGATTGGACAATGTTTGAGAGAATGTTGAATTATAGTTTGAAGATTGTTTAAAAATGTAAAAATTAAACATGAATGAGCTCTATACACACATACAATATGTATTTCTTTTCGTGTATTAATATTAAAAGTTGTTCCTATATATTCTAAACCATCATTAATTATTATATTGAAAGAAGTTATGTGCATGTATATGTCATACATCATCATTAACCCATGACCATCATGAATTGAAATATATGAATACTTCAAAAAAATTATAAATTCGTGCGCATTGTTGATGCATGGTGTATTCATATTTCTGTAAAACATAAGATATGAAACATTTGAAAGTCGTGATCATGATTGATGTCTTTGTAATGTTGGTGTAAAGAAATTGTATTCAAGGTTTATATAATGACATGAAAATTTTATGTAGGTTTTTTGATTGAAAATTTAATGGTATCCAAGTTACAATTGTTTTCAATCTATTAATTTCCATGTGTATTCTTTGGATCCACATAAAAAATTTCATGTTAAAGATGATGTTTGAATGTGGAATAATGTTGTATATGTAACCCATTTTTTTAATGTTAATGGGATAAAAAAATCAATTCATTTAATGATAATCCTTGAGAACGATGAATGGTTTTTGTTGCTACAAGTTGAACTGGAAATTGAATCCTTGCTATGAAATTGGGATTTACCAATTTTTATATCTTTGATGATAGGTTCAATTAGTGTCCATTTTGATTCAATGTTATTGTAATAATGAAAAAATAATTCTTATTAGTGTTTCGATTTTAAAATTTTAAAACATTATCCATATAATGGTTTTTTCACAATATATTGTTGATGTTTTAAAAATGCCATCAACTCTATTCACAAGACCATCAAATGTTGCATAATTACTAGCACATAATTCAACCAACATTTTTTTTTATATGAATTGTAGAATGTAAACCCATAATTTTACTAAGATCATTTGAAAATTTATAAGATAGTGGGCATGATTGATGGTTAATGTCCATTATTTTGAAAATAAACGTGGGACTTAATGTGTTAGTGAACACATTTTCATTGTATTTTGCACAGGTTTATTTGTATTAAAAAAACATGGAATAATAAAATTATTGGATAGTTATCAATTACAAATTGAATTCATAAATTGAATATCCGTTGTACTTTATGTTGCAATATGAAATTTGTTCAAAGTTTGTATAAAGACCATATCAGATTGTCGCATAACTTTATTTAGTTCATAACATTGAACATATGTTTGCTAAAAATTTAATGCTAATGTCTTAACATTATCTTTGATATTTTGAATGATCCAACTATCTTTCACAAGGGTTGTTTGATAGAAATCACCTATCATGATAACATTAACACCACCAAATAATTTGATTTGAATATGTTTTACAGACCTTAGCCTATTATTTATAACATTAAACATTCTAACACCAACAAATGATATTTCATCTATTAAAACAAGTTGTAATTGTTCATATCGACATGTGAGCCTATTTAATGAATTTAATGATAAGTTTGGTAAACTAGATAGGGATTGTTATACATGTATGTTAAAGTGTTGAATGTATTATTAAATCATCAATATTGACAACATATTTATTTGTTGATGCCATAAATAAAGCCTTGGTTTTTGTTAAATTAGAAAACACGTTTGCATTGTATAATTATAACAATCTTTGAATTATGAATTTTAATGTAAAATTTTTACTAATTCTAGCACCTCCTATCAAAAATAAATATATCGGTGTATTGGGATATAATTGTTTTTTATGCATAACATCATCAAATATTAATCTTTGTTCTTCATTTAATTATCTAAGTAAATTACGGTATTCAAATTTTTCCATCATCATGAAATATGATGATTTTGTGAAATTATCATCTTTTAAAAGTTATGATTTTTGGTTTGATCCATTATGTGATTGAATGACAAAGTTAGGTCATAAATCATAGTGTCCAATATTGATTATGTTTTTTACAAGAATTATAAGACATGGATCATTTATTTCTTTATCTATATTGTTAATCTAAATGTTAGTTGAATGTAATAATTTTGATTTTGAATCTATTGAATCATCCATTTGTTCTATGTTTGCATATGGCATTTAGTAGTTGAAAATATATTTAATTTTAGAAATTTCATTATGTTGTTCACAATATGCATCATGTCAGGTTACATTAGTTTTAAGTTGCAAGTTGTTTGAATTTTGACATGGTGAATACAATAAAACTTGTTCTCTCAACAAATTTTCAATATCTTTATATTATTATAATTTACAAACCTAATAATTTTGGGTTTATGATGTCTTGAATTATTTTTTTAATGTTATGAAAAGAATTAAACTTTGTTAATGATAATGATTCATATTAATTAGGATAGTTAATACGTTCGTTTATGATTAATGAACACATTATATCAACTGAATCTGGTTTTGATGCAACTTATGATTTTAACACAAAAGCCCGCTATTCAAAAGGAGAAATATTTATGAATTTGAAATGTTCAAAATGAATGATATAATGGTAAAAAAATACAAAGCAAGCAACAAGTTGAACAACCATTTTTGGGCATTAAAAAAAATTACCTAACTTTTGAATTCTTGTATTTTCATTTATATTATTTGCAATGTATTTTTTAATAATATAATGTAGTTTTGATGTTATTGATTTATTTATTTTTGTCATATATCATGTGCAATATGTTGTAGCTACATATGGGTCCAAGATAAATTGAAACTTTATATTTGCAAACCACAAATGACCAACGTGTATACTAAATGCATAAATTTTTATATTTTTAGGAATTTGTTTTTTAAAAATGTGCAACTTTGTTAATTTATTTCTAAAACTTAATGTATACGTATTTTCATCAAGGTTTTAAAATTTTAAATATTTAAAAAATGATACATCATCATTTTCTTTTAAATCTTTCTAAGATAGAAATATTTTATTTATTTGTGTATGGAAGTATTATTGTGAAAATGGATAATTCCCATTTATTTGAAGACGTTTTAAATTTTTTGTTACACGCATAAAATGCAATGAGTAATGAAATCTACAAACAACATGATTTTATTTTTTACATGTACATGTGTGTTAATGTTGTTGTGCATTTTGTAATGGGTTTAGTAATAATGATACATCACAAAACATATACATGTTTACAAATCATTCAATTTTTTCATTTGTGTGCACTCCATACATAGTTGCATTTTTTATCCATAAAAGTCCATGATTAGGTTTGTTCCCACAATTTTAGAATTCATTAACAAAAAAATTACAAATATACCCAAAAATACAATGATTTTTTGCAATAAATTTGTGAAAACAAAATGTTTTATGATCATAATATTTTGCACATGTGATAGGGTCAATTCGTATTAATTTTGTTATATGAACAAATTTGAGGTATTTTACTTTATTTGGGAAATTTAATTTTGAAACATGCAATGTGTGTACAATTTTAATGAAAGGATCCTATAATCTTTTATCATATGTAAAAGTGACAAAGAATGTTGAAGGACCAAATTGTCAAATCACTACAATTTTAAAAAAATTGTAACCTTTCAAAGTAACCAAATGAATTACCTAAACTTTCCAAATCATAATAACTTAATTCTGACTTGAAAATATTATCGAAATTTGATTTATATCGTACTTGATAAGCTTTTAAAATTTTATAACATAGTTTTTTTTTCATATTTACACCCAACCAAAACCTATGATTTTTTGGATGGAAATTTTAACAGTTTTTAAAAAAAAATTATAAATATTTGTTGAAAATTCCTCCAATTTATGAAATAATTCCCATTGAATTATTTGTTGATATGAAAAGTCTTCATAAAAATATCAAGGTTGCATGTAAAATAATGTTGAAAATTTTTAGTTTTTTTTAATGTTTATTTTAGAATAAACTTGAAGGGTGAAAGTTTTGACTTGGGGCAATAAAATATATAATATTTTCATAATCCATTATTTTTTTAACATCTAAAGAATTATGTATCATTGAATTTGTTGGTGTATAATGTATTTTTTCATTATCAGAATTAAAATTACCATATAATGCATTATTATAAACAAGAATCTAATATTTTGAATTCATATGCAAAACAAACAAATTTGCCCATTAACGATGAATAGTAACATTCAAATATTTGTATAATGGTGTTTCAATTAAATTTCATAAAACAACTATCACCATATTTGGACAAACATTTCGTGACATATAAGGTGATTTGTATTCAAAATATCACTTAAAAAACACACATTTATTACACCATCATGTGGTAAACATGGTAGTACAAATTAAGTACGATAAACGACAATTTTTAAGTTATTTTTAAAAACTAACCTTCCACAATTAAAACATAGAATTATGGGAACATCTTGAATTTTATTATTATAAATGCCAATGTATATTGAATTATGTATATTTTCCTTTATATTAACATTATGTTTTATTTGATTTGATTGAATGTCATGTTTCACAAGAAGTTGTGTGAGAATTGGTTTTTTAATTTCTTTTAGATTGCATTGAACATATGATGATTGAATTTTTTCATTTATGAAAAAAATTTGTGATTTTTTAGTATATATATATTTCATGTGATTCATAATTTGTGATCTAGTTTTTTTAATATTTGGAAACATGTTAATGATTTGAAATGTTTTTGCATAATAAGTTACTTTTGGACAAACCTCCAATAATTCAAAAATATTATTGTCATAAATTGCCATATATATAATTTTACATTAGGTTCAATAATTAGATGAGAATGTTCCATTTAAATTTTAGGATTTTTAAAAATTGTGGTAAGAGAAAATGAAGTGAATAGATTAAACAAAATCTCATTGATAAGAACATTTGTGTTGTTTGCCAAATTTTTTTATAAGTATTGAATATGATTTTTTAAAAATAATATTTGTGTTGCAAAAAATGTTGAACAATGAATCAATATACTCTAATGGTGAATCCCAAATATATTTCAAAATATACATTAATGCATAATAAAAATTTTCATTTTCATAAAAACATGTAACTAATTGCAATAATTGAATAGGAGGTTGTTGCGCCATTAATTCCGAAAGATATGAAAAATCATTTAAATCTATGGCAATGTTAAGATATTAACTTGAATAGTAGGTTTTTAGACCTAAATAAAATTGGTTCAAAATGTTGAAAATTATATGGTATATGTGAAGGGATAAATTGAAAATCCATGTCACATCAAGACATAATAAGTTTTGATACTTTATTCCAAATGTAAATTGGCTTTTGTAGATATTCAACTATCCAAAATATTACAATGAAATCTTCCCACAAACCTCCAACATTAGCACATAACGTTCATTTTTGTCACGTATTAATGTTCATTTGTAACCACGCCTTGATGCAAATCAAACAACAAACTTGGATTTAATTATCAAATATGACATTTTAGGTTTTTTTTGTATTCAATAATAAACATTGATTTAAACGTGCCATGTTATTTTGCTTCAATTGAAAAGATGATAAATGATTATCCAATAAATAAGATATAAAATCAAAAAGACAATTGTTTATTTCATATTTGTATGTTGAAATTAGAAGAAGACCATATGAATGTAATACATGTTCAAATGATGAATCAACAAGATTTAATAAAAGTGTTTCCATTATTATGAACTTTAATTTAATGGATATTTATATAAACCAAAACATGGTTCTCACGTAAACACATTCAAAAAAATGAAATCAATGATTCACTCAAGACTATTTATATTCTAATTTTTTTGGGGGAAATTATTTACATTGAAAAAAAATATTAAATTAAAAAATATTTGTATTAAAAATTTCTTGCACTAAAAAATAATTTTCATTGAAAAATTGCTTGCATTGAAAAACTACTTTCATTGAAAATTTGCTTCACATACAAAACTATTGCATTTAAAATTATTTTGGGCACTTGATGTAAAATTAATGTATGAAAATTTTTCCTTTTTCTCTATAAAAAATTTGAAAATGATTATATTTAAACCAAAATTTTAATATATGTAGTTTCCACATATATAAAATATTTTTTTTCTAAAGATAACTATAGAAAGGTCACATAATAATTATTAACAACCTTGATGTTTCAAAGGATTTTTGTTTAGAAATTGACTTTGATCCATCAAAATCAAACTTGCATTTCACACTATGTTGAACATTATCATTAGGAATAATTGTCAAATGAGCAATTAAACCCTCGCCTTTCAAACTAATTTTTGCTTATAGGATGAATTGTTGGATGTTTTTTTGAAAGCTAACAAAGGCAAATGTGAGCAATAATCAAAATTTACCATGAATGTGAATTGAAATGAAGAGTTGAACTTGTTTTGGACAAAACAAATCAAGAATTCAAATTTTGTCATATGCACAATTGTTTCAAGCCATTTACCTTTAATAATCAATAACACAAGTTTATCATTGGTTGCAATGGAACTATGAAGAAAGTTTAATTTTTGAACTATTGATTTTGAGCAACAAGCATTATAATGAACACCACCCCTTGCAAAAATGTTGACATCCACTACATGACAATTTCCACATACTTTTTGAAATGGATGCACAATCGGGCTAATTATGGATAAGACCTTGGTCACCTAGGAAGAAAAAAAAAACAATATGTTAAAACAAAAAGGTAAATGAAAATGAACATGGACAAAAGATAAATGTGGAAAAAAGGTGCATTAATCAAGAAAAAAAAATCATACACACACATACACATAATATATAAACAAAATGAATGAAATGTATAACATTTGCATAATAAAAGATGTTGTGAAAATGTAATAATTTAAATAATTAATACCTAAAGAAAAGACAAAAAAAAGATTCAAAACTAGTAACAAGAAAAATTATAACAAGAATAAAATGTCATTGAAGTACAAAAAAAAAAAAAAAAACATTATACCCTTTTTTTTCAAACCATATATCTCTTTCATTTTTATTTGTTTGAGTGATTTAAAAAGTAATATTTGAAATGCAAAAGCATTAGACCAATGTACATAAATCTTAAACTAAATAAAACATAAATTATTTTTTGTGGTTATACCTTACATTCACTACCTAAGCTTTACTTCCATGAGCCATATCTTACTCATTTTTTAACCAATTTTTATGATTTTTATGACATTAGATGCACTAAGAAAGGAGTTACAAAAAATTTCAATGTTCAAAGGCCATAGACCAATCTAGAAATGTTATAAGACTTTTTTTTTTCCTCGCATACTTATTTACCTTGTAGTATTAAAATTACAATATGTTATTCTTTGAACAAACACACTCCAAACATTTTTTTTTTGCCCAAAGAGGAATTCCAATGAACTATATAAAAACAACTTTTCCACTTTTAGTAACAACATTTTATTCTATGTTTAGTATGCCATGCAACATGGATTTATGTTATTTATACAACTTTAGTGAAGAAAAATTATTTTATGTACTTTTACTTTCTATAGACCATTATAATAGAAAAAATTATGTGGCTTCCCGATTTTCCCCTACTTGAAAAAAGGAGAATCAAATGGTTGCTTATGCTTCATCCCATACATGTTGGTTATGGAAGCAAAAGTTCTTGAAGTGAAAGAAAGAGAGATCAAGAAAGAAACATCTCATGCATTCTTTTGCTTAATTTTTTGATACATCATGGTGAGAACATGTTGCAAATCTAATTGGGGAATTAATGCTAAAGAAGATGCGAAAAGAAGATCTACACCTCATACAATAGTTGTAGCATGTGAAGAAGGTAATTATGAAGCTTTGGTGGCATCAAATGCAAGTTTCCATACTTCCAAAAAACCATGGATTGCTAATGTTTTTGTCTCTTGGAACAATTTACATGACCATCCAACACTAGAATGTGATCATAGCTAGGATAATTTATGGCACATGCCAACAATCACTAAAATGGATTACCATGGTATGATTATGAAGCCATGAAACATTTTACTTATATGAATGTTGTTTCCTAGCTAATTGTTTCAATCCTTTTGTGTTACCAATAAATGTATAACTTATAGTTGTGACAAACATTGTTCCATTACTGTCAATGTTGTTTTTGTTGGGTCTGTTTCCATCTCTATTTCATTATGTTCTTCAATGTCTAGTATGACATTGAAGAAGGAGGTGGTTGCATTTGCCTCCATTGTAACAAGATGAAATTCACTTTTGAATGCCCTCGTGATTCATGTTGTATCTCACCCTTTCACAATGGTTTCCTTCATGTTTTGCATTTGCTTCCATGCGTAATGTAATTACTTTTAGATGCGAGACTTTAGGTTACTCATTTTGAAATCAACCTATGAATTTTGGCCATCCTCAATTTATTGTTTGATGACTGCAATAGTTTAAGAGTTGAATTGTACCTTGAATGCATGCTTTAGCAGTTGTTGTAAAATGACATTTGTTGGATGGAAGACATTGGTATAATTAGTTGGAATGAATATCACCAAGATATTCGGATGTGTTTCTTTCATTTAATCCAAAAACCCATGGCCTTTATGCATGGACCAACAATCTAACAACCACACCATCTTCTGACTTTCTTGCAATCCTAAGTGGCAAATTTGAGTGTGCAAGTATGGCAATAAGATCTTATGGACAAATTGCTTCGTTGTTTCCAATGTTGACTAATGGTTTTCACTAAAGGTAAGATCCCAACCTGATTTCATGCATTTGTCTTTTTTGTCATTAGATGGTGGCAAACATCAATGAGTAGTACGTGTGAACACAATTTAAGGGGGAAGTAAGAAACCATTTGCAACTAAAGATATAACCATTGTGATTTGTCTTTTGTCTTTAACCCTTAAAATTTGAATGTGTTTTAATCCTTTCTTTTCCCAAGTCCTTTTTCTTGTTGTTGGGATGTGATGAACACTTGTCTGGTCATTATTAACAATTAGGGCTGGAGGAATGTTATAAACCTTCATTAAGTAAGCTACTCAATAAGCCATATTACATCCTTGTTCAAATTAATTAGGTGGTAGTTTACTTGTTACAATTGTGGCCATTTTGAAAGACCAATTCATGTATTATTTCATGAATTAGTTGGTCCATTATCTTGTGACTAAAAACCCTCCAAGGCCTTCTTGCAAGATTTTAGGTGTTGCAAATTCTATCATTCCATGAATAATAGGTTCTACAATGCTTTTTGAAAGTGGTTGTCCAACTTCTTTCATTTTTTATAACATGACAACAAGTGAGTGACAAACTTTTGGGTAGTCCTCCAATGCATGCATAGATTCTTTGTTGGATTTCATTGTTGTCCCAACTTCCATTACATGCTTATAGTTTGGTTTTAATTCACCACTTGTAATGAACCACTCCCATAAGCATGTTGTACTCAATTTTTCATAAGGACTTGGCATGTTGGGCTTCTTGAACATTGTTTTCAAAAAGTGTAATGCTCCAAAATTGTTACCATGTTTTTTGATTGTAGTAGAAATGGGAGGCCACAAATGAAGATGAAACCATTTTGTGTAGGATCCTCTCTTCTTTAACTACTTTCCATCATTCTTTGTAGGTGACAATCCTCCCTTCTTTTGTTGCTTCCCCTCCTTAGTAGGTTCCTCATCCTCTTGTTTTATCTCTTGTGAAAATAATATTCCAACTACAACCTTTCTTGCCTTGCTCACATGACGCTTCTTTGGTTTGTCGACAACCAATTGCTTTTGAACAACTTGTTCATTGAGAATCTATTACGTCTATATCTCCTCACTTGTAACGCTTTGGAACATTGTTGTAAGCAGTCTTTCTTTGCCCATTTTGAACATTTCAAACCTCTACCAAAAGCTTTGTAAATCACAAAAGTGAAAATCCCAAAAATGAAAATCCCCACCAAAACCTTCAACATCACTCGAGAAAACTTTCATGAATAGGCTTTCACCATGTTTTCATAGAATTTGTTGCTCCTTTCTAAATTTTCTTGAAAGGGAAATTAGGAAAAAACAAGAATCAAAAATGGTGAAGACAAATAAGTTAATCAAGAATCCTGACAACTGAACAGAACTTCAAATGAATGAAAAATCATTCATCCATGCCGAAAATAAAAATATTTCTTACAATTTATGTCGAAAATATTTAAAATTAATACATTATGTGCCGAAATGCATTCTGATAAATAAATAAATTATTAGGCACTAAACTGCCGAATCCGTTCGGGTACTACGCTGACTAAACTTGGATGTGAGAATTTTTTTTGCAGCGTTACGTTTTGAGCAGTGCTGGAGATGCTCTAAGTGCAAGAAAACTGCGGGACCCCGCTCCTACTACTGCAGCTGCCATGGCAACTTACTACCTAATTGCAACAGATTTTTTCTGGTTCTACTTACAATTCCACAAAACAATAAAGCTTCTTTTTCTGTTCGGAGCTTCTGAATTGGAAGAAGAAATCCTCCTTTATTTAGGAAGGTTGTCGGTTGCTTTTTTTTTCGTTTTCAAGAGCCACAAGAGATCATCCACTGTGCTGGAAGAAAGCCACCGTGCAAGTTCTTCGACGTGTTGGGTAGGTAGTTAGTTCCTTTTTTTCTTGATTTTTTTGGGTTGGAATTTTTGTTCTTTCAAGCGTCGGCGTTTGAGTTGCAGATTTCATCCGGGGGTGGAGGTCAAGCTTTCTGGAAGCTTCATGGTTGTTTAATTCTCGGTTGTTTGTAGTCTTTTTTGGTTGGAGAAGGTGGTTTTCTTACGAGGGATTGGAATTGCACAGTGCGGGGATTTGTGGAGATTTCCGGAAGCGAAGGGAGGAGCGAAAAGAAATTTGTTGGCTGGGGGATTGGATTTGGAGTTCTTCGAAAATCGACAGCCTCCGGAAGCTGAGCAGCATCTGTGCAAATGGGAAGGAAGGCGAAGGCGACGACAGGTCCAGGGCAAGCGCTGATCAAGCGGCATGTGCATGCGGCAAATGATCAGAAGCAGGGGATGATGACTGGAGGAAGGGAGAGCAAACCCTTGGAGTCTTTGATCGATGTGCGTGATCTCGATGAAGTCATGGAGCAGGCAGAGCTAGCAGGCCGTATTCTCTCTTCCGTCAACCCTCTTCTTCCCGAGCTTCTCATCACCCCGTAAGTTTCTTCGCTCATTCGGTTGCCTCTTTTTGCCCTACTACTCCTGTCTTCAATGTTCGCCACCCAAACTCCCGCTCTTCGAGACTGATTTTCTGGCGATCAATTCTTGAGCTTCCCATTGCTTTTGCCAGCCCTAAACTTGAGGAAGCCTTTGGAAAAGGCCCATTAACAAAGATATTCAGGAAATGTTCAGGAACTCTTCCAATTGCTTTTGCTAACCCTAAACTTGAGGAAACCCTTGGAAAAGGGCCCATCAACAGAGATGTTCAGGAGATGTCCAGGAACTCAACTCCCATAAAGTCCCTGGCAGTTTTGAGTGTGCAGGAACTTAGTTTTTGGAAGAATTGGGCAATTCTCTCAGACATGGGGACATTGCTTGATCTTTCTTCATTGATTGTCACCATGCTTGCAGACTATGTTAGGTTTTCTAACAACCCCAATTCGTGTCATTTTGTGCAGGGAAACTGACATTGACACTCTGGAAGACCAAAAGGAAGAGCGGAGGGCTGAGGAGGCATTGCATCAATCTAGTCTAACCATTCCTCGAAGGTGATTTTGAATGATCACTCTTTTTGACATCCAAGAGTTTGCTTGCTTGGTTCATGGTGTGTGATTGTGTATGTAAGCTTGTGTCAATTTGTGATGTGTTTTCTAGCTATGGAACCTCCCTCTCTCACTTCACTCCAGACTTTCTGCACTCAGTATGTATGAATGAAATTCAAGTGGCATTTCCTTAAGCAGCTTTATGAATGAGTCAAGTGCAGCTGTCTCCGAATTGTGTGCATTACATCAAGCTATTTCTTGTTCATATTTCAATGTGGAGATACTGCTGCTTTAAGAGCTTTGATTGTTTAGTTGTGGTGTGTTTGATCACACACCCTGACAGGGTGAATCTGTTCTGTTTACAGGCCAAAATGGCATCCTACAATGAGCACACAACAGCTTGATCTGCAGGAGAGGCAGGCTTTTCTGAATTGGCGACGAGGATTAGCAGCGTAAGTGTACTATGCAATTGAACCATCATTGAAATAAGTTACAGATAAGCTTGTGTTTCCTTAGCCTCACATGCCATCTTCTTGCAGCAAACATCTTTGCAGTGTACATGAACTGCTACATACTTGGGTGGGGCTTGCAGATTGGAGAACAATGAGAAGCTGGTTCTCACTCCGTTTGAGAAGAATTTAGACATCTGGAGGCAGCTTTGGCGTGTACTTGAACGTTGTGACTTGGTACATATTTATCATGTTTCTTCTTGTGCAGCTTCCTCCACATCTTCTATCATTTTGCTATCATTTTTCTTCATCAGTGTATGGGAATGGGGTTTTAACATGTGTATGTATGTGTATGGAATCAGGTGGTTATGGTTGTTGATGCACGAAATCCACTTTTCTATCAATGTCCAGACTTGGAGGTAAAATCTATTCATGCTCTTTTTGTAGGGTTGAACTTGAAGGTTGCTGTGTCAGAACTGCTAGACATGGATCCTGGCTGAACTTGCACTAGATAGGCTGCAGTAGGAGGCTTACCTGTTGATCTTGGTTTTGGGACTTCGCAGGCTTATGTGAAGGAGATTGATCCGAACAGGAAAACCATGCTGCTGCTCAACAAGGCAGATCTCTTGACTCGAGATGTCAGGTATGACAAGTCTTCCATGTGTGTCCCTTTCTGTGGTGGTTTAGGGTTTAGGCAAGCAGTATTTTTTCCTCAAACCATTTTTAAACAGTGGGAAGGTGTCGCATGTAGCATACAGATCTTTCTGGACTCCTCAAAGGTTCGTGTATAGAAAGGTATGCCATTCTTGATGAAGGAATGGGGAAGAATATTGGGACACTCAGATTTTGACAGATGAGAATGCTGATGAGAACACCCTGTTTGGGAGTTGCTGCAGGCGGAAGTGGGCCATGTATTTCAAAAAGCAGAGGATTTCCTTCTTGTTCTGGTCTGCTAAAGCCGCCACAGCCTTACTAGAAGACAAAGCTCGAAGCCTTCAGTCTGCTGCTTCTCCAGTCTTTGAGGAGAGGAAGGATGAGAGGGAGGAGAGGGAGTCTGATGATGAGGAGATAGCAGTGCTTGGACGTGAAGCACTTCTGCATCACCTTCAACAGCAAGCTGAAGCAATCTCTGTGTCACGAAAAACCGCAGTCCAGGAGTCCATCCATCACCATCTGGACACAGAAAGGAGCAATCTCACCAGTAGAGATGAGGAAGGAGAGAATGGGGTAAGTACATCAACTGCTCCAGCACGAGTTGTAGTTGGATTTGTTGGCTATCCGAATGTTGGAAAAAGCTCAACCATCAACGCACTCATTGGTGGGAAGAAAACAGGTGTGACCTCAACTCCTGGGAAGACAAAGCACTTCCAGACATTGATAATTAGTGACAGTCTGATGCTGTGTGACTGTCCGGGACTTGTGTTCCCCTCCTTCACAAGCTCAAGGTCAGAGATGGTGGCGGCAGGGGTACTTCCAATAGACCGCATGATGGATCACCGGGGACCCATTCAAGTGGTTGCCTCCCAAATCCCGAGAGAAACTCTGGAATCCATCTATGGGTTTACATTGCCCACACCTAAGCCTTATGAGCCTCAAAACCGGTCTCCAACTGCTGCTGAGTTGCTAAGTGCATATGCTCAATCACGGGGGCAAGTTTCATCCAGTGGACTCCCAGATGAGACAAGAGCATCTCGACAAATTCTGAAAGACTATCTGAATGGAAAGCTCCTGTACTGCTATCTGCCTCCGAATGAGGAAGAAATCAATGGAGTCATGAATGAATATCAAATCAGCTCTAGGTGTGATGGTGATTCACAATCTAGTTTGTTGTCAGAGAGGAGTAGTGAGTTTGATTCAGCTTCAGATGTTGAGTACGAGGAAGAGAGCGTCAGTGGTACATTGGATTTAGGGAGGGAAACAAATGCTGCTGAATGACAGTTCAGATATGCAGGGTGTTTTGAGACATTTGGATACTTGCCGAGAATTGGAAAGGCAGTCTAGGCTCATGGATTCAAAGCACAACATGGCATCAGCCCACAAGTTGTGTAATATAAAGGCACCTTGAACAACAACAAACTGTTTGTGGAAGGTGTGTTAGGGATACACAGATCAACATGGAAGATGTAACATTATCACTGTAACATATTAATTTACTTATTTGTGCATTGGCATTTATTGTACCCTGTTGATGAGAAGAAGTCACTGTTCTGCAGATTACATATCAATAAAGCAGAGAATAATAGTTAGGTTCTGAAATCCTCCTCATCTGTGGAATGGTGCATCCCTGTGACAAGTTTCTCTCTCCACATCCATATGGCACAAATTGCAACATATTTTGATATGCTTTTTCTGTTCCTGCAGCTCAAATGAGATCCAACTGCAAAGTGTCTTCAGTGCTGAAGGCTCTATTCCATTCATTTATTTGGGAGCACAGGAAAACAGCAAAGTGGCCTTCCAATGATTGATGATTATTAATACATGGAAAAGGAAAAATTGCCCTTCAAAACCTGGAGGCCAATAATCCAATGAATCCCTCAAAAGGCAATTTTTAAATGTTCCTGAGGGGCAAGGCGGGAAAATAAAAAACACATTTTTCATGCATAATGTATGGTATATCATACATGTCAATTCTTTAGTATTGAAATTGTGCATGTGAAATTACTTTGTGAATTTCTTTTTGGTAAAAGCTTAAGCCTCAGTCAAATCCATCACTTTGCAGAGCAGGGTTCACAGAAGCCCTCCATTGCAACTTTTAAGGCCAACTACCAATTTCAGTCAGGCTCAGGGACTAGCATTGAGCAGGGACAAATAGAGTGCAGTAAGTTTTGTTCCGTGATCTGGCTTTAGTCTAAGCTTTGTCATAAAGATATCCACTTTTGTGACAAAGTGACAACGATGTACTTCACACCATCTGAATGGATTTGCATAACTCTTCAGATGTACTTAAGAGGGTCTGTCAACTGGGAGAATCCTACAGGTAGGACCACTGTTGAAAGATGAAAAAATAACTCACTCAAATGCCATGCAAGATGCCCGAAGGTCGATGGCTCCAGGTGTGGCCTTGCTCGGTATCACAAAGGTCCTGAGTTCAAACTTGCTGGTGAGCAGGTGAAAGCCTTATTGTGTCCTCTGTCATTGGGCCTCACTTGTGAGTAGTATCAGCTTGTCAGTCAAGTCTGCCATTCTGTTTCCCCAAAAAAAAATTTAAATGCCATGCACGATGAGGACAAACTCGTTGGTAAAGCAAAGAAGAGATTCTTAAACTATTTTGCAGACTCCAGCAATAATGTCGAGAGTGAAGAATGGCTTAAGTTAGAGTGCTTATTAGAACAGAGCTACTTACACCCAGTATGTGGGTCTCCACCAATGTCTGACGTATCCAAAGTAATATGCAAGTTATTTTTTCCCCATCCTCAGTGCTCACCCATAAACGTGAAATCTATGAAGACTGTAGAACTTTTGGAACACTGTTGACAGGCCAGTATATTCCTGCTGGTGGACCTGCTCTTATCTCTGTCTGGGATGTGGACCACATAGGGGTGGATACATGAGCAACCCAACCAAGAAATATATATATTCTCTAGCTACTTATGCTAAAAATGAGTTTTTGTTTTTCTTTGGTTTTCTGAAGTATCATTTACATGTATTTAAGTGACTGATCCATGGGAATAGTCAGTGGAAAGTTCTGTGAAGTTAGTAACTCTGAAAGGTATAATTTCCATCCTTGATCCAGGATGCTCTCTAAATGGATTCTTGGAATCTTTGATTTGAGAATTTTCTTTAATCTTTCTGTATTTTTTCAAGGCTAGTAGACGAATGTCAAGCCTAGGGTTGGCCAAAGGTTATTCTCCAGCTTTCGACAGAGGGCGAAATAGCAGGAATGGGAGAAACCTCTAATGTCCATTGAAAACCAGTGTTGGATAGGCCTTTCTTTTGAAGAGAACCTAATTTTGACACCTTTAAAAAAAATTGTAGGTTCTTGGGGTGCAGGTTTGAGCTTAGTTCTTCAAATGACTAAATCCTACGATTTTGGTTTTGGCACATTTTTTCAATTCAAGAACCTCCAGGCTTGGTTCAGAAATCAGTTCCAGTTCCATATACATTAAAGTTATCCGTAAAGTTCAGCAAACTCGGCACCAAAAGCTTGTGTTTGCCACATTCATGGGTCATAATGCTCAACTCGGCATCGAAAAGTAACAAAGGGCCCCGATGGGGGGTGAAATTTTTCTTTTGTCACTAACTCAGTGTGAAACATGCCCAGTTGCTCTGCTCAGTGCATTTAGTTCACGACTCACTCTTTTACTTATTTTTCTTAAGGGTTCTTTGAGGTCAAATGGTTTAGAGATAACACTAATGCTTGGAGAAAGGGTTTAACATTGCACAATCAGGCACCAAGAGAGAACATCATGGCTTGGAGAAAGGGTTGAGCACTATGGAAACATGCGCCGAGGGAGGGAAGCTACTTGGAAAAGGGGTTTAACATTGCAAAAACAGACACTGAGGGAGGGAAGTTGCTTGGAGAAGGGGTTTAACATTGTGAAAACATGCGCCTAGGGAAGGAAATTGAATTATAAACATCCATAGAGAAGTGCATCGTGGAGGAAGCATGGTTGCATCGCCGACTACCCATCCTACGTTCAACTCTACAACAAAAGTACCAACAACCTTAACTCAACCTTTTATTTAGGTGAAGCATAATTTTAACTACAACCATGACCCTCGTATTGAATAGTTATGATGAGGATAAAGTTTTTTACAAATGTCACCCAAAAGAATTTACACTATGGCAAACATTTTTGTTCTCATCGTGGTCACTTTTGGTGTTTGCTCATTCAGTTTGTGTGTTTACTCTCAAACTTTGTGAACTTCTACAAACCTTAACCTCTTCATGGCTTGCCCAATCATTAAAGAATTTCCAAGATTTGGATCCCCTAAAACCTGCATTTCATGAGCATTCTTCAAGTCTAGAACTTGTTGACCATGGCTTAAAACCTCCAAAAACACCACAACTTGTAGAGCTTAAGGTGCAAGAAATTTTATTTGAAAGCCATGGTGTTCTACTACCCCCTTTTTGTGGATGACTTTGTTGTTAAACTTATATTCAATCGGTTGCCCATGGAACCATCCATGTTGTAGCTTCTTCATCGAGTAAACAAAACTTGGTTCAAGGTTGTGGGCAAATTTGGCATGGAAAGCCTTCGAAATTATCAAATTTAACAATGTCTCCTACCATCACACAATTGTTATATAAAGTCTTCCAAGGCTTTCTCTTAAACCTTGGTTGCAATTTGAATTAGAATGCCTACAATATTGCATCATAGTTGATGATTCACTAGATTCATGAAATGATATTAAAACTTGACATTTGTATATGACCTTTCACTATGTATGTTTTTAGAATTTTGAACCACATGACTACCACTACCCATATCTCCTTCAGTCGGTCTTAATATTCTTGATGGTCTTGATTCTAGACATGATGATGGTGGGAGTCAAAATTGTTATGATTTTGTTGCACGAAGTCTTGAATGCAAACCTTTAGTTTAAATGATTCGTCCGAATGTTCCAAACTCTTCTTCTAACCATCATCCTTTTTTTATTCTAGCTTAATCAATCCTAACCTTAAACCCTAAACCCCCTTGGTGGTCTTGATGGTTTTTTTTCTCATGATTTGGTTGTGAAAACATGTTGATTAGGTTGGATTAAATCTAAATCATCACTTCAAGTTTAATGGTCAAGGAACTTCATCTACGTTTTCTTATGATCATCATCATATTGTTGATTTTGGTTATGATGATGCAAAGATCAAAAACCTCATCTATTTTGTTGCATCAGATCATAGATCCTTAAGTCTAGCCCTAGCTAGTGGTCATAATGGTCTAAATTCCTTGACTAGTTAGATTGTCATAATTGTCTATTCTGATTGTATCTAAACACTTTATTTCCAATGTATTTTAATCTAAGTGTAGTGGTCCAATTATGTTATGTGTGTATGTTTCCAAGGATGGTAAACTTTTGGGCAAACACAAAAATTGAATCAAACTTACAAGAAACGCAACAATCCAAATTCGTTGCATTACACAAAATTAAGGTCCCTCAAAGATAAAAGGTTTTTAGATAAATTGTGGAATTTCCTCACCTCAACACCACAACCTTTAAGATTTGAAATGCCTTCTTAACTAGCAAAGTTGAAACCAACAATCAAAGGTTGAATAAGGTGAAAATTAGTAACTTGAAGATTGTCGGCCATGGATTACAATTCAACAAGTTGTTAAGTTTTAGTTCCATAATTTTCCTTAGTAATAATGATTTGAATCCTTATAAACTTCCAAGTATTAATTATTAATAGTTGAATTAGCCTTTGGATATTTCCAAGTGTAGAGAACTTTCTTATTTAAATTGATGTAGCACTTAATTAATTTTAAAACTTAGTAAACCTTCTAAAATGCATTTTTTTTTAATGTTGTAGAAAGGTGAAAAAGGATGTAAAATTAGATGTGGTTTTACTGATATATTGGGAATACAAGCCCATAATTAATATTAACATTTTGCCATGACAGTATTAAATTAGTTTTGTAGAATAATTTTCAGGCACTAATGATGTACTTGTAAGATTTCTAGGATGTAGTCCTAATACATCCTTATTCAATCTTCACTTATACTAGGCTTTTAAATAAAACCAAGATCGAATTTAGATACTAGCATTTCCACCTAAGTAACTTCAAGTGAATTGCAATTTAGTAAACGATTTAGAAGGGATAGATCACAACTGCAAAAAATCCAAAATGCGATGAATGGTATGAGTTAAGTATTCGGCTCAATGTTCCATGGAAAGGGGGTTGATTAGGCCTCGTAGCCAACGATAATGGCCATCATTAGGAACCCAAGTTCGACAATGA
>Ga0116229_10004261_pt1 | contig 23451 bp, 12 predicted proteins | sample S1TSphgellanicum_3_FD_87313 | JGI IMG/M metagenome (GOLD analysis project Ga0116229, IMG submission 87313) | Host-associated microbial communities from peat moss isolated from Minnesota, USA - S1T2_Fc - Sphagnum magellanicum MG | ecosystem: Host-associated > Plants > Peat moss > Unclassified...
TGACAATTTATTTATTAATACACCATATTTTTAAGGGGATAATTGCATAGTAGTTGTAATACCCAAGGGATAATTACATAACAGATGTATATGAATTGTTTTTTTAGTTTTAATTATAGGGTAATGTGGTTTCAATAGATTTGAATATTTCTTGTAGTGACACATGATTAAACTGAAAATGCACATGAAAACAAAGATGTTGAATGTGTTTTACAAAAATATAATGTACTTGATGGATTAAATCATTTTTGGTACTTTGCATTTTCCAAGAAAAATAAATTTAATAAACAAAAATAAATTTATTAATGACATGTTAACATGTCTAATACATAATATCCAATACATTAACTTACAGTGAAAATTGATTCATTAATATATAAGATGTAATACAAACTACATTGATATAAAAAAAAACTTAATGCATTGATACATATAATTTAATACACTAAGTTTGAAACATTAATAGGACAATGTATGAATGAAAAATAAATTATACATGTGGGAAATGGAAAATGTTAATAAATCATGGGCATCAAACCCCTTTGTTAAGTTTTGTGATTATAAGTCATTCAGGGGTGTTTATACGATCACACTCTCGGCCCAACCTAATACCAAATTTCCCATGTTTAGAGATGAATGGGTTTGAACATTTGTGAACAACCATAATATTATCATCTAAAGGCAAATTAGAATCTGAAGCCCAACCACCTTCTCAAATGCATGATGTTCTTTTTGTTTTCAATATGGAAATCCTAGATCACACTTTTTCAATAGTTTCAAGGGTGTTATTATGTAACATTTCAACATATGGAAATATTGTTGAAACGCGATCTATAAAATCACATAATATTGTTAGTATTTTTGAAGACCATAAATGTAATGTATCAAACAATTTTATTTCCATTATGCACATTAAAAAAATTCACCAATAGCTAAGGGGACCCACTGGATGTCCAATGCTTCATAACGATGTAAAAATTGATCAAAGGAATTGTCCTTATGTTCCTCCAATCTATTACTACCTTAAGTCTACCATAAAACATATGAAATATTTGGATCAAACAAGGCCATATCCTCCAAGGCATGCATTTGACAAACTACCAACCAATTGTAATTCAAATTTTTAATGTCCTTTCCCTTCCCATTCGCAAGATCAAATATTATCAATGTAAATATAATGGATATCTTGATCAATAATGTATTGCCCAAAAATGTATCAACCTTCCATTTGAAAAGCATCCAAGGTAATTTTCAGCTATTTTGGATGGGCGACAAACAATTTTAATACACTAATACATTGCCACACCAACACATTAATACACTAATACATTGTAGTAACAATAAAAAATGAAATATCTAATTATCTGCATGGGGCGAACATTACATCCATTTTTGCAAATTCTCCTTGTTCAAACCATTAAATGGGCATATAAGGAGACTTTTGCCCTTCATAGAATGAAAAATAAAATAGAACTTCAACAATTTCCGAAACATTAATGGTGAGATTTTTGGAATTTGAGCCCAATGAACAATTTTTGTACAATTTGTGCCTCTATAACTACACAAGCAAGTAAACACAATTAATAATAGAGGATGGGATATAATATTTAACTAAAGTAACGCAAACATACATGATTTGACTTACAATCATGGCACCAAGGTAGCTTTGACATCTTCTTCAAGATGTGTTTATTGGATGAAAACATGTGCCAAATTGGGTTCCAATCCCAAGATGCTTCCTCAATCCATTGACCTTTTTTTTCCCATTAAAGTACTACATTATGCAAAACTTCAATGTGCATTAGAGTCACCTCCATTTCCTAGTTAAACAATTCAACCTCAAAAGTTTTCAATGCATGTCGATATGAAATGTAAGATACCAACATGTTGATTTCGTCACATTGGGTTGCATCTCATTGATCTCATGCTAAGTTGTGTAAAATGTTGTTAATAAGGATGTGCACTAATTCATAAAAAGTTTGGAACTATCCCAAAACATCCACATTGCAAGGTTACACACAAATAAAATTAAAAAACCTTCACAATATAAATACCCATTATGGGGTTCATATAGTAATACATACATGTCGTTTGATACATTGATATAATAAATTAGTATATGATGTAGTTGAAATTATAAATAAATAAAAAATAGAATGATGTTATTCATACCACCCCAATACAATACCAATGGCCAATTGTACATTGAAAGGATGTTGTGAATGTATTAGTTGCGACAAAGTGCTGAAATGTGTCAATAAATTTGGATGGATTTTGGCTTTTCCATTCCTAATTGACAACCCCATCCTACCTTCTAAGACATACCATAAGCCAAATGCATGACGTGCTTATGGTTTGATTAGTCTTAGCATATTTTTCTCAAGTTTAGTAACATTGATTATGGCTTTGTGGGCCGCATCTTGCCATTCTTCATCCAACCTTAACTTTCCTTTCACCTTTGTCCAAAACCTTTTTTACATTTGATGGGATTCCCTTTGGCAAACTCATCTTTTTTTTTGTTGACAAAGGTTATGCAAGTTGGGGATGATGAAAAGAGCCATAATCTATCTCACTTATTGGCTAAAAAGGAGCCAAGAAAAGTGTAGGTACTAATTAAGGAGGATGGGGAACTACATCTTCTGCAAATGTGATAGATTTTTTTTGCATTGTAACCACAAGTGGAGGTGGAGAAAGGAGGTGGAATAGGATCAATTGAAGATGGAGGAGGAGGAGGTGGAATAGGAGTTGAAAATGGAGGAGGGGAATGAAATTAGCTAAAGATGGAAGAGGAGGTGGGGGATGTGGTGGTGGAGGAAGAGGTGTAGATGGGGAGGAAGATGAAATGAAGATCCAAATAACTCTTCCTTTGGGGACATGTGGAGAAGTAGGCACCACAAGAATGTGTTTCATACCCTTCGGTTTTTTAGTTGAGGCATTAGTACTTCCATCAACTTTGGTACCTTGCACAATCCAAAACAAGTTGAATGAATATTTACCTATAGAATATTGTATTGACTTTTTGGTTTGTAGCATTCACCTTAAAGTTTGCCTCCTCTTCATTTGGTGATTCCTATATTGATACATAAAGTTTGATACATTGAAACATAGATTGTGATACATACACCTATAGTTGATGCATTGATATTCTAATATAATATATATGTAATTTCATATAATTGAAACAATAATAAAACAAAATGAGGGAGATCTCACACCTTCTCTTCGCTTAATTATTCATGTATTTTTTTTGTGGGGCTCCTATGGTTTCAAACTTTTTTGATCCTTTATTTTTCCCAAATGCTTTTTAAAACAATGATACATTCATTATGAAAAAAATGAGGTGATTTTCAAGTAGCCTTGCAATTGGATTTTTGAGTTGCAATGACCACTTGGGTGCAGTCATAATACAATAAGCCAAAAAGGGCATCAGATTGCAAAGAAAAATAATGAAAATTGGATAAATATTTATGTCTTTCCATTTAAAGCTATGGAAATCATGGGCAATTTTTTTTTTCATTCATATGAATGTCAAGGAATTCAAACCAAAAATCCATTTGATGAAAATTTTAATTTTAGTTTTGATTTAGGACCTCTAAAGTGCACAACAATGCATCAGACATGAGTCAATTTTGCGAAGGACAACCAAAGGATTCATATAATAAAACACATTTGAAGGGAAAAAAATTAAGAGGATAAAGACCTATTAACCACATTAAAAAGACAATCAAAGTCATTGCCAACATGTTTTTTGTGAATTTTGGGATGCATGACAATTAATTAAATTAACTAATACAAATCACAATAATTATCCTAGGTTTATATGTTGGGTATTAGCCCATGTTGCAAATGATGACCAACAATTTTGGGAATAAAAGTTCATGTAGCCAATGGTAAGGCTTAACATGTCCTTAGGGGGTAGATTTTTTTTCATGTTGGGTTTGGGGGGAGGGGGGTATATATGGGGTTACAATTATTTATTTATTTATATTACACATGGCAATGTTATTAGTATTGATCACATATGTGCATGGGGTGCAAGATTTTTGTTGTTTGTAATATGTTCCTAGGGTGGTCCTAAGTTGTTGCCAAAAATGTCCAAATTTACTTGTGTGAATGTATTTTCATGTAAACAAACAAATTGCACATAGGAGGGAACTTTTTTTTTCTTGGTGGTTTTTTTTTCTCGCCTCCTTAGATAGATGTTGCACTACAAAGAAAGCCCATAAATGGTGGTGTCAATGAGAAATAATAGTAATTGTTATTGTTGTAGTATGTATTTTTTATTGAATTCACCTTGCAAAAACTTCATTTGTGTAACATGCATGAGCACCACCATCACTCTCCCACAAAACTTATGACTATCACTTTCACATTATCTTTTTCCTACTTTCTATACACATCCACCACCACCACCATCACACCCATATAACAAGTTTTGAATTTCATAGGTGGGTCAATGAGTGGGTGTTCTTTTTCTTCCTATTGTGATTTCTCTTGTCATTGTTGTCATCATCTTTGAAATTATATTGGTACTCATGATCATTCTTGCCTCATGATAGATTTTTTTTTTATGCTCTCAAAGTTTCATTTTTTTGTGATGTGCCAATCAAAATGGCTTGTTGCAAAAATAAGTAAATAAAATAATAATAAATAATAATAATAAATTGAAAGACACGCACCATGTAATTAATACAAATCGCAATAAACACCTTTCTATATAGGTACCTAAGCTCTTGTAAAAGCCTAAGTAAAAAATGGTAATGGACAAGGGTAGAAATGAAAATTCTACTAAAACAATGAAGTGACGAAACATGCACCCAATATGCATTCAAGATTGTGCACTCAAGAGATTAGTCAAGAACACCATAGTCCTTTGCCCAAAAGTGTGGGCTTCCATTGTATGTACATGCAACATGCACCCAGTATGCATTCAAGAATGTGCATTTGAGATTACTCAAGACCACAATAGTTCTTTGCCCAAAAGTGTCGGCTTGCATTGTGTGTACTTGAGCTAAAGGGAAGCACTTTTACAATACCTTATTGGTAAAAGCTTTTATTTGGGAACATAAAAAACATTTGAATCTTTTGTGAAAGGTTAATCAAAGTGCCCCATTGTTCAAAAACATTGAGCTTTGGGATGAACCCTATGACTAATTAATGTGTATTGCAAATGGGTATAGTCACTAAAGGAATATATAATATATGCACTTACACTCACCCTCTGACAAAAACATAATTTAAAATTTATTTACACAACAAATAAGTTTTTACAATTACTTGGTTTTACATAGTGGGTATATATGCATATTTACCTACCCACACAACACTATAATGAATACATGTCTTCTAAGAATTTAAATGTACACTCATTGACCTACTTACCTTACATGCATGTTAATTGTGTCTTGTGTGTAGCAAACTCACTTCAAGAATGTCTTCTATGAACATCAAGTAGTACCAACAATCTTGATTCATGTGAAGAAGGGATTGGTGCCCTAGCCATTCTAAATTTTCAAATGTGCAACAAAAACTGTGGAATTCCGATGTTTTTTTTATCTACAAACAAATGAAGCCAACATTATCTTGTAAACAACATGCTTTCAAATTTGCAAGTAATGTAACAATCTAATAGAATTTTTTTAGTGTTAGACTAAGGGAAGGCATTATATTTATGGTAGTGGACTTCATGGAAATACATGGCATTTTGAAAATTGAAATGTTTGTTTGTTCTAGTGGGTGTTTTGCTTTTTGAAATGCCTTGCATCTTTTATTGTTATTTTTGTGATATTTGACATGTATCATAGGGAAGGAAAAATAAAATAAAATAATTGCACCATGACATACATGGGATAATGTTTTCACATTTTTAGTTTGGATCCCTTCCTTGGCTATAGCCTTGAAGCGCCTTTACTTTGGGATTGCCTTGTCCTCTTGTGTTATCCTACACAAAGATAACCATTTTTTGTGAAATTTGAAATAATTTTTAATGAAAAAATTCAAGATTTGAAGTTGAAAAGACTATGAATGGTTTTCTATGATATCCATACAATTAAGGATGGAAAAAGATTAAAATATGTGCAGAATTTTCCTTGCTTGCAAAGAATGCAAAAAAAATCAACTCTTTGATATACTAAAACCTAAAATTTATTTCCAAATAATTATCATACCAAAGATTTTCTCAAAATAATCAGTTTTGATTGTGAAATTTTCCTAATTGACTACACTAATATATATCCATACTTGGTTGTCACAAATAACAATTTGTGAATTTGTTGAAGTCAATGATCACAACCTAATTAATTGTGCAATTAGACACAATCCAAAATGAAGCTCAAGCTTTTTTTTCTCTTTCCCTTTGTTGTTTTTGGAAATTTCTAAAAGTTTGAAATATTTTTGTAGCACATTTCATTTTTAAAGTTTAAATAAAGAACTCCAACAAATAACCAAAATTAAAAAACATGATCTAGGAAAACAACAATAATGTGAATATAGTTGGAAAGCCTATGATGAAGTGATTTTGTAGTTTCCATACCTATGGTGTAGGATATATTGAATTTTTTAATAATATTTGTCATTGGAAATTCAACTAAATTACAAAACTCTGTACAAAAAAAACATTCAAGCCATCATAAGCTCAATCAACATGTAGTCATATTTTCAATGGATTCCAAAGTGTGCAACCTTTCATTAGACTTCAAACTAGTAGCAAGATCACAAAGTTCCATTTACACCAATTTTTTTGGCATACGGTGATAGTGGTATTGTTCACACCCTAGTTGTGCCAATCTACATGAAAGGTATCAAAGAACATTATTTTCTCCTTAAATCTTGATGGCAAAGACTAGGTCATGCAAATTGATCCTACTATGTTTAGTCTTTACATTGGTACTCCTCCAAAGAAAATTTGATTAGGTATACATCTCTTTTCACATTGTTATAGTAATAGTTGTTAGTTCATTGCATAAGGTGTGCGACATGTTTACGATCTTCTTTTCTTGGTGGGTTTGTTGTATATACTAGTTGTATTGGATAGCACAACAAGTTCAAAACATCTGCAAATGATCCAAAACATGTGGCTATGAAGAAGCTATGAGGAAAAAACTCTAGGTTCACTCCCTTCAATAGTTACTTCCTCATTTGTTCAAACATGAAAGAATTGTATTAATATCTACCATGATATATAACAATTCATAGTTAACATGTATGTCCAATATGCATATAAATTTTCATAATAAAATTATGTGCACTTGACCAATAGTGATTGGAATCCTAATGGAGTTGGATGACTATGGGTTTGACTTTTAGAAAGTTGCTGAAACCTAAACCTATTGAATGTTCATTGAATCCTTGATGGAGTCTTTATAACAATTGTGCAAAATAAATTGTATCCCTACATTAGAAAATGGTTTATTCAATTTGCATTGAAGTAGGAAAGACAAAGACAAACCATGTTTGATATGTGAAGTTGAATGCACAGAACACTTAATGGAATTGACATTATGAAATTGGGAATGGAGTTGTTGTTCACAAGATAATATTCGTCTCTATTAGTGTGCTTTGAATTGAACGATCTAAATTAACATGATTTGATAGCAGGACGCCTTGAAAGTTTTATGATTAGAAGTACCTTGAAACTTGTTTTAAAAATTGTGCAAGGGCAAAATTGATCTACACATTCTTGAGTTGGACCATTTTTGAAGGATGTCATTTGCTTTTCTTTCTAAGCTTGTGTTTACCACAAACCTTATAGTCTAGAGTAACAAAGTTCATAAAAAGTTTATCCAAGGAGGGCTAGAGATGATAACACACCCACAAGTGCATGAAGAAGCCATAAAAACATCTAAAATTAACAAGACTTTTTTCTATATGTCACTCCTTTACAAATTCAACTAAACAACAACAAAAAGAAATGGAAGGGTTTAGTTGTGATCTAATGTTCAAGCATAAAAGGCTACAACACATTAAATAATACAATCTGGAAAACTAAGGTTCACACACTTAGTTGGAAAATGCAACAAAATTTGGTTTAAGGTTTAAGATACGTGAACAACGAAAATCCAAAACTTTAATTACTTTGGCAAGATTTGTTAAACATGAGTTGTAGGTATGGTATCCTTCCATGAAAAAATACCTTCATCCAAAATTAGTTCCATATATACACATTTGGTCATTTCCTTCATTTGTGAAAGACTGTTAAAACATGTATTTTATGAATTTTGAACTAAAAAATTAATTATGAACCTTTATAACTTGTGGTTAGGATCAAGTTTTCTATAAATTTTAAGGCAAAAAATTGGAAACATTTATTTGTTGGATCATCTAATGAGGCAAAACATTATTAATATCTATTGTTGCATCATATGGTGACTTCCAAATCAAACTTTTCTTCCAAATTTTCAACCTCCAAATGGTCATTTGTTAATTATGGACTTTTCAAAAGTCTAGAATTAAGTGAATACATGATTTAGTTTTTAAAAAAAGTTACCAAATCCAAAGAATTTGCGGTTGGAAAAAAACGTAAAAAAAATGGTAATTAGTTAGAATGGAATGGTCAATCCCCTACCCATTATCATAATACCTCAAGATAACTTCGACATTAATTATATTATTTTTAGAATGTTGAAATTCTCAACAATAAAATCCCAAAAAGAAAACATTTAGTGAAAGAAAATATGAAATCTTCAAGAATATTTTATTTGTCAAAATGAAAATTTCAAAATAAATAAATTATTAGATAGACGCTTGTTGAAGTTGCTAAGGTATGTTGATAATTTGATTAAGTTTTATGCATCATATCATTACTATATAACACAAGTCATATGATATCAACCCATTTATACTTTTATAAACATGCTTTAAAGTGACATGAATATTCATCTTACGAAAGAGAAACAAAATCCATATATTTGTCAAATTACTTAATCAAGATGATTTTTTATTTTAAAGATGCAATAATATAAAAGTAATTGATCAAATAATGGCTGAAGAAGTACATTTTTCAATAATATTATCTTTGAAACTCACATTTGACATTTTGTTGTTTCATAAAATCAATCTTCAACAAAATTGAATAAGGATTTATGAATGTTTACAAGACATTGTACATTCATAATACCATTTGATCATCATTGTAAAATTATTTACATAATATTAATAAATAAACTAAAATGTCTTGTGCATGTCTTGTGACAAAATTAGTGGTTACTAGTACTTTATTGGGATAATGGCATGTTTAAGAATAAAAAAAATCCTATCATAAATATTAAAAAATATCTTTGCATGAATCTTGTATTGAATAAAAATGATCAATTAAGTTTGTGATATTTTCATTAGTTTTTTATGAAGATTCATTGATTAAAAGTTCAATTCGAAACATCATTATTTATATGGAAAAATAACCAACATATTCTCATTACAAATGTAATTGCTTGATGATAAATCCTAATAAAATCCTAATATAATAATTAATGATTTCTTATTATATGAATCTAAAATATTCTTACAACTTATGGAAACCTTTAGAATGATTATTGACATTGTAGAATAAAATAGAAGATGAAAATTTTGCCATAAAACAAACACATTTTGGTTAAATCAAATGGTTTGCATATTTTTAAAAACTCATTTAGTGATCCTTTCCCTTATGCAAATATGACCTATGAAAAGAAAACAATCCATCTTGTTTATTGCATAATTACTTGTACATGAATGTCTTTTTTATATTTTAATTTTATTTATTATTGTAAGAACTCAAGGTATTTTTGACACTAATTATATTATATGTAAAAAAAGTTAAAATTTAAAGTAATTTTTTTCAAAGATTTTCTTTTGCAAAAAAATAAAATTATTTTAAATATTTCCAAGAATGTTTTAGTTTTAGCATGAAAATTTCAAAATTCATTAATTATTTTACAAACATGTGTTAAAGTTGCCTTTGTATTACATTAGTCAAAAGCATTCAAGAAAATTTGAAAATATTATGAATATGCTAAATCATGTATGCTTTCTACATCCCATAAATATGTTATAGGGGTTACAATTTTCTTTCATTGTGTGTCATTAATTGAACTAAATGCATGAAAGGATAAATGACTTGTTGTCATAAAAGTTTTATAAAAAGGAAAAAGGAAAGCAAAGAAGGTGAAAAAGGGGGAAGAAAAAAAAGAAATGATATAGTTTGTGGGTAATACACCAATGCTTGCAAATTGGATGCAAATTGAAATGTGCAAAACTTTAAAAACCATAAAAGTTGAGGCAACAATTTTTAATTTTTGGATTAGATTTATTCTCATTTTCTATATAATTGAAACATTTTCAAAGTCTAGCTCTTGATTTCAAATTTTACATTACCCAAAGATTTCATATTTAAAAAAAATTAAGTTCACCATAAATCATATGTTTATCAACCTACTCAGTATGTATCTTGAAAACCTTAAAATTCCTTTCTACATGTTGTTATTTAATAGTGCATGATTCACATTCAAATTCATTTGTGTTTCACCTTTCATTCAATAACTACACTTTTAATCTTAATGACCTATTAAATAATATATTATTTATTTTTTGAAAGATGAATATTAAATTATAATTATAATTTTTGACCTACACATCATGATTGCAAATTGTTTTAAATCTTTTAAATTTCAAAATTTTGTTGCATATGAATAGAACAACATGTCTTTTAGACCATTAAACCACACTCTACATCCATACAGTCTTTAATAAATTTGAAATGGATTAATTTTCAAAATGTTCATAATTCCAACATGTGATAACATTGAATTAACACAATGGTAGCTTTTGGTTTGTATTGAAAATCAGAATTACAAATAAATAAATGTGAAATTACATTATAGTTATAATTTTAAAAAATGATTGAAAACTTGTAATAACTCATATTTTCGTAATTTCAACTTAATATTTATTTAAATCAAAATTAATAATAGTCTAATATTTTTTATTAACTAAATCAAATATGAAACATTAAACATTAAAATTCAATTTAAATATTTTAATGAATGCCTTTTAATCAAAATTAGAAACATATTCAAATCGACATTGAAAATGAAATACTTATAATAACCTTTTATCAAAGTGGACAAGTTTACATTATTCTTATTAGTGTTATGTTTATAATATTAGTTAGATTTTATAAATTTATTCTAAACATCAAATTCATTAATATTTAGTGGGAAGTGACATTTAACAATATTTTAATATCACCTCTACAGATGACTTAAGGGATGAATATTTTATTTTGTCCCTTTTAACCACCTTCTCCGTAGAATGAATAAACATTTTTTTCTCCTTGTAATTACTTTCTCTTTTCAAATCAATGGAATATATTTCCCTTTTCAATTTTGGATTTAAAAGAAGTTAGTGAAGGTTTTCAACATGTCTTTCCATAGTTTTTTTGAACCTTCAAACCACTATGATTGTTGCTAGGCCAAGTTTTTGAAAAAAGATCCCAATATGGGAAATCAACCTATCAAATGTTCCCAAATTTGAAGATCCTTAAGTCAAGATTTGAATCAATATGATATTTTGAATCTAGAATGACCTAAACTTGGTCGACAATAAAAACACATGCAAACAACACCAAAGATGATGAAAGATGAGAAACAACCCAAAATAAAATAAAATGATAAAATGTCAAGCAATAGCAAAGGTGTAAAAAAACACACTAGAAACACCAAATTGTTGAACATGAAAGATTTTCTTTTTTAGGCAATAAGGGCTACCAAAAGGTTGAGGGTGTTAGATACAATGTAAAAAACACAAAGAAATACATAAAGGGATGTTGTGCACACTAGGGTAAAAAATAAAATAATTTTTTTTTTTTTTTTTGAACCAAAGGTCATTGGAAAGCATGGTAGGAAAGAAATTGAAAGATGCGAGAAAGACCAAAATCAATTGCTTTTGAAACAACAAGGGATGCCCAAAAAGGACATCATGGGTGCTAGAAATATTATTTTAATAGCTAAAAATTTCATATTCTAAAATTATTGACATGGAAAAAAAATATTTATGGACAATCTATATGATCATGTATTACCAATGTCTGGTATAATTATTTAAAAATAATTTAAAAATATCAATATTTTGACCTTATGTCAATTTATTGTCATTCATGTGTGAAGCAACACAAAGCCCAAAACCCAAGTTAGTCATTAGACAGACACCAGCTGAAATTGCCATAGTACAACATGTAAAGGCAACCTTGCTAGGTGAACCTGTTAGGGTGAGCGCGGGCATTTGCACCAGCATGATGGTGCACCCAACATAATGGGCAAGGACAAGAGGATTCAATGACATTTACGGTCTGGGATGGCAGATTCAACAATTTAACAAACATATTTTCATTACTAGTAAAGAGTGTATGTATGATCATCATTGGAAGGTTGTGTCATACAATGTATTCAAGGAAATGACATAATCCACCACCCAACCTTAATGTGATTGGAAGTCATCCACGCCAATAGCCTAGCAACATGGTGAAACCAAAAAACGTAAGCCAATTTCACAGTATGAATGGAGAGTCACTTACAAATCCAAAGAATTTGGTGTTGAATCATTACAAGAAAAAGGGCAATGAATTTGGAAGTCATCAAGTGGATAAGCTATAAGCTTTGGCATTTTGCCAAATGAAGAACTGGGCAATTTCATACTATGATGGCTTCCTTGATTTTAGCACTTTTCTTATTAAATCTTGCATCCGAGTTTCGAAAGAAGACTTTTGAAAACATTCTCGTTGTCAAGGTCAAATTGTTTTCAACTTTTTGCTCACAAATGAATGGACAATGGATTCGTTAATCAAGCTTTGGAGTAATAATATTTGTAATCCACAAGGGAAAGGACTGCTCCCAGAGCAGGCTTTCCCCATGGAAAAGTACAAAAAGCCATTTTATTTGAATGCTGGAAGGTTTGCATGCAAACAGTGGAAGGGTCGACTGACTCGACTGCTCATCAACCAATCGAACTGACTGGCCACCCATCAACCGATGCTCTCAGGAAGCAATTCCAATTTCCACCCAACCCTTGTGTGGGGGGAGGTCTTGGAAGGCATACTATAAGAAGCTGCACAACATGCATGTTCACAGCACCTTTACAAAAATATATATAACTCAGACAACAAACAATCTTGCTCATCCCAAAATGACTGGATTGAAAGATGCAACATTTCTAGCAACTCTGTAGTAGTTCTAACCTTGGACATAGTGTTAAACTTACATGGAAAAGATTGATGCCGCTTGTGAGGACCGAAGACAACTTGAATTTCGTGAGAAGGAACACCTGCACCAGTACTGTGTTTCTGTAGCAAGAGCTGTGGCTTTGCTGGCTGTCACACTCCCAAATAGCCAGTTTCAGAGCTAATTCGTTGGTAATCTCTTCTTCAACTAATTCCTTTCCAGAGATCCTTCATTGAAGGTGCTGGCTGACATAACCATGGCCTTCTTTGTCACTTTGATCTGCACCTAATTTGCTAAAACACTCACAGAGACATAGAAATAATTCAGTTTGGATCAATCAAAAGAAAAGAACATGACCAGCTCACAAGGACATGTATGATTTTGCGTTCTAATTAAAAGCACAGAACAGATGATGGACTGATCATTACTTTGTACTCTTTGAAACAATCACTGCAGTGAATGGAATGTGACATCCTGCAGTTTCAAGCATAAACAGCACCTTTGTGCCACTGAGATGTCAGTAAAAGAGTGGAGATTTACTATATATAGAACCACTGGAGCTTCTGGGAACAGTGGCTTTTCACCACTGCACACTGAAATTCCACCCTTTTCCAAGCTACACTAGAAGTCAAGCAAGTAGTCTCATCCCCTGAACTTTCTTCTCTATCATCATCTCTTTGCAAACTCATGGTATTGACATTCAAAGTTCGCAGCCCCAAAACTTTTGAGACCCTTTTCTCAAAATTTCCTCCCTGCCTTGATTTGAAACCAACACTTCTTTCCCCATATTCTCATTTGGAAATACAATGACTTGAAAGCAAGCTTCCACATGCATCTGCCTCCAGCACCGTGTATTAGCCATGTAGTCCCCAATTCTCCACACCAATCTTTGCAAGCATGAACCCAAAATTCAAAATTTGTTGATGTCCAGAAAACAGCTCACTTGGACTTTGGTGCAATATCATATGCATTCCTCTCAGTTAATTGTTGTGGAATAGACTTGAAACCTTCAGGCAGTTCAATTTCTGTGGTTGAACATCAAGTTTCTTCTGTTGTGCTGATATGAAAACTTGCTTGAAGAATTGGAGCTAGAAACTAGTCACGCTTCTTTCGGAAAGAGCAGCCTTCTGTCAAGCGGGCCCGTCCACCTGTAGGTTGACACAATAAACTGGAACACTTGGTGCACAACACAACAGTCTGTGAATGACTGAAAACCATTGTTCTGCAAACAACCCATCATCACATAAGTCTTAATCAAATAGGCTCACTTCTCAACATCCCTGGACTGAAGCACTTGCAGAAATATTGACAACCAATTTTCCATAAAAACCATCAACTTTGAGACTACAGACAGGCTATGACAGTTGCTTAAATGCTTGGTCAAAACCTAAACCCTAGCAGTATTGGTACACCCTGGTCTAGTGAAATGACTGCATGATCCAAACCCAAAACACTCTCAGAAATGAACATTCACCCAACAAACTAATGATTACTATGTGGGTTTACCAATGGAACAGACACTGATAGATCCACAATGGCATTAGGTCTGTGCACACATACATGGTGGAACATACATAGCACTTCACATCCTGCCACATGACAGAAACACATAAGTCTGAGTATTGAGCATAGTTTTGAATTCTGACCCCTTAACATGCTCAGAAAATTCCATACAAGTTCAACAGGCTGAACAACAAGATGGTTGCAATTGGAGTGTTCAATCAGTCAATCTTGCTGAACATGGAGCCATGAGACTATGAACAAAAAAATGCCATCCCTTGATAATATGAACAAGATGCTTGTAGTTAAGAGCTGAATTGGTCAACCTTGCAGAACATAGAGCCATGCAATTTGAAAACAAAAAATCATGTCATTACTTGGTGATTTACCACTCAAGAAGATCTAATGTTTGATATGAAACGCCAGGAAAAAAACTAACCTCCAAAATACGTACCACTGAGAAAAGAGTAAACACATGCCCTAGTGCACAAGACCTCTTACCATAAAAAAGGAGTTTGGAGATGGCACAAGGCGCTTCAACTTGTGCTTCTTTTGCTCCAATTCTGGTGGTGGATTCAACAAATCTACGTCATTTGAGACACCCTTCATCCATAGAGATGTCCCACACAGAAACAACAATGTTAAAATTTTGTGACAAAAACTCCCTACGACTGTAAAGCCACAAACTTGACTTGAAGTATCAAGCAAACCACCCAACTTCAATTACAACCCACCCACATGAGATTTCCGTGTCAGAAGACGCAACCCACTTCTGGAAACCTCATGAAAAGAAAAGAAAAACACAACATTCATTCCCCCTCCTAACCTTCTGAAACCAAAATTACAAATTCCCACAAAAACCAACTGAAGAGAAGAACCTTAACACAATGGAAAATCAAACTACAAACAAAACCTCCATAGCTTCAAGCACCCCAAATCTTATCTTTTTGGGAGATCACAAAAAGAGGTAGGTGAAGAGAAAAACCCAAAATCTGCGAAACCCAACAGAAACGAAACAGGAAAAAAAAAAGAGAAGAAAAAACTCTATGCAGCAAGCAACCCTCCTCAAAACAAAATCATCATCAAAATTCCCACACACCACTCAGGTAAGGGGAAAGAATGCAACTGAATTCCAACAGCAACCAAAGCTTGATGATAAGTGCTTACCATGATAACATAAATCTTCGTATCAGAACCTCAAACCTTCAAAACCAAAAAAATGTTGACGACAAGTGCCAGCCTCAAAGTTCTTTCGTCTCACAAGACTTCAAAAACCCTGAAAACGTGAATCTGTTCACACTGAAAACCCTAGAACTTAAAACCCGTAAAAACCTGAATCTGTCCACACCAGAAACCCTGAAACTTCAAAACCCTAAACACGTGGTTCACAGTGAAAACTCTAAGACTTCAAACCCCTAAATAAAAACCCTAAAAAATGGATCTATTCACACTGAAAATCCTAAGACTCCAAAACCCTAAAAACCTGAATATGTTCACAGTGAAAACCCTAGTACTTCGAAACCCTACAAACCTGAATGTGTTCACACTGAAAACCCTAGTACTTCAAAACCCTACATACCTGAATATGTTCACACTGAAAACCCTAGACTACACAACAAGTGCTTTCTTTTACACGTTTGGTTTTGCAACGTAGACAGTAGTATCGCAGTTGGTTTGTTTGTTTTTTGTGTGGTTCTCTCTCTTTTCTTTTGTTGCAAAATCCATCCGCTCGACTACCGAATTCGGGTTGGTAGAATTGTGAGAGAGAGAGAGAGAGAAAGAGAGAGAGCGAGAGAGAATTCAGACACACAGACAGAAAGGAACGCAGGGAGGGAGGAATTGGGAGAAATGGCTATGGTGGAATGTGGCATCCTCACGAGAGGTAGTCTAGTATGGCGAAGAAACCCTAAGTCCTTAGATTTGAGGAAATTTTCGGCTTCTTCTTCTTCTTCTTCTTCTTCTAGGACTCCGGCGTTTTTGGCGTTGCGAGCAAAGCCTGCTGCTGCTCCTCGTGTGAGCATGGCGATGAAATCGGCCCATTCTCCAAATGATCCGTTTCTTGCTCAACTTGCAGCTGCAGCTAGCACTCCTCTAGGCCAAGCGCAGTTGGCCCATTCCAGCAGCGTCTCGAATGATGGACCTCCCTTGCTGGACATTGTGACTGATCCCTTGATGATGGCTGCTCCAGCACAGGTCAGTTGAAGATTTGGGTCTTTTGAAATGTGTGTGTGTGTGTGTGTGTGTGTCTCTCTCTCTCTCTCTCTCTCTCTCTTTCTCGGATTCTCAGCGGCCTTGTTGCTGTGAGAGAATTTACATACACCCATGTCTCTCTAGCTGCCACTCTGCAGTGAATTTGTCTCAGAGTATGTGAAGAACCCCAAAACCTGTTCAATTTCTTTCTTCTGTCTCTTTTGAGTCCATGGTCACCACTCTGCCCTAAACCCTAGAGCAGATTGTTTTTAGGGTTTCATGCAGAGATTGTAGTTTTTTACACACACAAATCAATCGCAACAACACAATGATTTATCCACATCTTTGGAAATGTAGAGAAACATTAAGTTTCAGATTTTGTGTGCACAGGATATCCCAATTGTCAGAATCCAATTGCAGTGCCACATTCTGTGTATTTGTTGCCTTGTTGCATTTTTTGTGCAAGTTTGCTCCTGTGTCTTAACTCTCTCAAGGGCATAAAGAATTCAAGGCAGGAAACAAGTGAGATATGAATGAGTCAAATCTCATCTATTGTGGCATCTGTTTGGATCAATGTGTTGTGGGATCAGGTGGAGCGATCGACATCTTATAATGAGCACAGACCTCGCCGACCACCTCCTGACCTTCCTTCCTTGTTACTGAATAGTCGCATCGTATACATTGGGATGCCAGTATGTTAAAACTTGTCCTTCAGAGTTTCAGGGGTGGGGCATAGTGTTTCAGAATCTGTGAATTTGTGGATACGTGGTAAACTGTAGCAGAATTGCAGCTTATGTCCATTGTCCTTCTTTTGGGTTCCATGAAAAGTCCATCCACTTCATAATTCCTCTTCAAAATGATATGTATTGTGGGGTTAACAGAGGACTAATATGAGTGGTGGTGTTGAACAGCTTGTACCAGCAGTGACAGAGCTAGTTATAGCAGAGCTACTTTACTTGCAGTGGCTGGACCCACGTCAGCCTACTTATGTATATATCAACTCCACAGGAACTTCACGTGCAGATGGGGAAACGGTACTCTCACATGATTTGCTTTTGAGCTTAACTTGTCTCATAGAGTTTGGACATTTCTTTTGTGCCCTGGAGCTGGTGAAAGCTCTGTTCATTGTATAGTGTGCAATCTGTAGTTCGTCATGCACAAGCTCAATATTATCATCGAGTTGTTTGCACATTATGGGGACTGACCCCTTGAGCAGCTCTAGAATAACACATATACCATGGAGATTGTGAATAACATGCTTATATAACTGATGCTTCGAAATGTGATGGATGGTAAATTATGCTCTTCAAGCTCTTTGCTTGTCCATTTTGTTGGAGTCTCGGGGGTGCTTAGTAGGCCCAGGGGACTTTAGGGAACTGTCTCATACCTCACCATTTTTTGTAGAGCAACTCATGGCTACATAGTGGTGGTTGGCCCTTATAATTACATCACCCTTTGTTGTGATAAGCATGCAGTTGTAATTTCTTGGTCCTCAACTGCTTGCATCAGGCAGTATTATTATCTCAGAAATGCATGCTCTGGCAACTGATTGGGGGACTGGCTCTGGCCTGTGCTTCTGCTTGCAGGTGGGTATGGAGACAGAAGGGTTTGCAATCTATGACACCATGATGAATGTCAAGAATGAGGTACCTGGGTATTTCTATCATTGACTGTCTGGTTTGTGGCTCGTCTGGCCCTAACTGCAGATGAACACAGCAACAGAGCTGGAATCAAGTGATGTAGATGCTCACTGTAAGCAACTGCATAGGCAATTGATCACTCTCTTGAACAGAAACTATGGAAATACACTGGAGACATGGTTCCAGTCTGTGGGGTTGGTTTCCTCCTTCATGGTTATTTGGATTTTGTTAATCAGTAAAGGTACTAAGTGCAGTATTTTTTTTTCCTACTGCAGATTCAAACAGTAGCAGTAGGTGCTGCAATTGGACAGGCATGTTTGCTGTTAGCTGCAGGCGAAAAAGGTCGGCGTTATATGATGCCCCATGCCACAGGTCTGCATCTCCTTCCCAAGGGCTTTCTACTGGGGGTTGTTGTTTTTCAGCACCATTGTGTCTGTGGTAGATTGCAAGAGTTTAGTTGTATATAAAAGCTCTTAAGATAAATAGGTCATGAGGAACATTGGGTTAAGGCATTCACATCACTCCAGATTATGAAATGTCACATTTGATAATTGTTAGAAAGATGGAACAAGTGCTCAGTATTGCCTACATTTGCTGACCTGTTTCTGCATGTCACTGATCCTGTTCTTGTCCTCCATTCAGCAAGTTTACCAAGCTAAGGATGAGAGGTATGTTGTGTTACTGCAGCTATGATTCAGCAGCCTCGGTTACCATCAACAGGCCAAATGTCTGCTATTGATGTTCACATTCGGGCCAAAGAGGTTCCTCCATCTTCCTACTTTAGACATTTTGCTCTATTGTTACTTATGTATTTTTCCTTCTAAAAAACAGCTGACACAACTGGTTTTATGTAACAAAGGAAGCTGTAAGATGTTTGGGCAAGGAATCTGAATTTCCTCATCTAATGGTATATACTTGGTGGCAGGTGATCAACAACAGGGACACTCTTGTAGAACTGCTTGCAAAGCATACCGGCAATGTACACATTTCTCTCCTTTCTACATTTCATAAACTCTAAAAGCCCATTTACTTGCTTTATTTGTCAAAACTTGCTGTGTGGGTAGCATAATGGGCTTGCAAAGAAGTTCTCTTTTCAAGTTTCCTCCATAAACAAGTCTTGCAAAGAATGTGGGAATACATAACAGATAAGTAGTTTTGGGTGGGGACTGGGTTTGGCAGCCATTTGAAAAGGTGGCCAAAGTCATGGAGAGGCCTTTCTACATGAATCCTCGCAAAGCTGTTGAGTTTGGGGTAGCTGACAAGGTAGTAAACTCTCTCTCAGCTTGTTGTAATTTGCCAGTTGCAACCCACTATAGTAAACTCCATCAACAGCTAAGTTGAGGCACACATTCATGACATTTAGTTTCTTTTTAAAGTCTTTGCTCATCTGCCTTCTGACAAGCTGATGAGCTTGGTTAGAATGGTTTTCATGTAGACTGTCTTGTAGTAATTTTTGACAGCATAAGTACCCTGGGTACCTAGAACTGCTCCTGGAAATTTCATCGCTGTTGGATCTATTTGTGGGAAGCAGATCTTGTGGCGAGGGCAAGAAGCGATGGCTGAGACATTGAAGACAGAAGAATGGGATCAGAGGGCAGGTATCCGTGTGGTTGAGCGGCCAGCAACATATGGTGCACCAACAGCCCCATCAATTTAGAGAACCTGAACTGTATAATGAATTCTAGCAGTTTACAGTTTTACTGAGGGCCTTCCTTTTCATCCTTCCTGTATAATGCTGTGAAGCAATGAATTTGTTCCAACTTGTAACTTCTAGTTCTCCTGCAACCTGACACCTCTGACAAGACTGGCAGTGGTGGGCTGTTAATATAAGGAGATGCTGTTGTGTGCTACTATGTCACTGCCCAACACTATCAAAACTAAGGAAGTCACACACGAAAACATGCAGATGGATGGGTTTTGAATCTATGTAAAATTTCACAAAAAACATGCACACAAATGGGTTTTGAATTTATGTAAAACATCACAAAAGTGCCGAACCTGTCTATCTTGCTATGCAATTTTGTGACACACATTACAGGTTTTTAACCCTGACCTGCAACAAGCTATTTAGATTTAATTTAGATTTTTCTGATTTTCATAGATGTGGCTCGGATAAATTCCAGTGCTGATGATTCATCAGAGCAAGTTTAAGTGTCCACTTTAGGTTTCATAAGTTGTCCTTTGGACACTTCCAAATTGGAATTTGTCACAGAACCTAAAACCTAAACCCGGTTGGTGTAAATGGACCCGAAACCAGCCAAGAGTCAGGCTTGATAGCACTGAATGGGCCTGAAATCGGCCAAGAGTTGGACTTGTTGAATTTACATGGACTTGGAACCATCCTTGGAATTGGACCTGATGGGTCTTAAGGTTTTTCACAAAATCAACTCATTTTTTCATCATTTGCTTGTCATTAGTAAATGTGTAGAAGCACAACCCCACGCTAATATTGAATTTGATTCTATTTATTTTGAAAGATGAATCATATATCTAGACAAGAAAAAAAAAGAAAAAAATCAATTTTCATATTAATTTGTATTCTAAATAATCACCATTAGATTTGGATGCATAATTATAAAACGTGTTGATATTTAATGTTTTATTTGGAAAATAGTCTAAAATTTATAGCTAAATAAATGTTTGATCACAATAATTTAGAATATTTGGATGTGTTGTTTATACCATCAATAATGGAATATATTTCATTTGGATGTAAACATGTTAAATTGCTTAGATACTTACTTATAATAACTAATGTTAAACATCTGATTAAAATTAAATAATAATATTGGAATGAAAAAATAATATCATTTTATCAAAATGAAAGGAAGTTATTAATATTTATGACTTGGATCATACATGCAAGGTTGAGAACCATATGTGTTAAAAAGTTAGATTTTATTTTTAAATAAAATAAAATGTGGTTGCGTGGAAGTAACATTTACATATTCTAAAAAAATTTAATTAGATTATTCAAAATTTTCTTAAATAAAAGCATCAAATTATAATTCCATTCATCATTTTCAATAGAAATATTATTGAACCTATTTGTCTTGTTTATGCCTACCTTTTCCAAGCCTAACTATCTCATTCCTTTCTCCTACCCACCTACATGGATATGAAAAGACAAATTAGCATGTGCCTTTTCATGTCCATGTTATGTATATTAAAACAATTTAAAAGAATACTTCTTTCAACCCTATTTACTTAACACCTTCCCCCTTGCAAATCTACATGGACATGAAGATTTAACATAATAATTATGAACTATTAGGAACCCAATGGGAAGATAAAAAGGGAGGGAAAAAAAAAGAAATAAGGGGTTTTTTTGCTTGGTTTGGAATCTTGCCTTTACCCATAGGGCATTACACTCATTAATTTAGTTTTAGTAGTTGGGAGGCTCATGGTTCTCACAAATATTACAATTAAGAAAGAGAGAAAAACATCATTTTGTGTAGGCATGACGATTATAAATGCTCAATCAAGTTTATACACTAATTTTTTTTTTGTTGTTTCACTTTTTTTCATCACCATATTCATTTGTTTCAATTTCTCATGATCATATTGAATTGTTATTTCAATTCTTGCATTAAAAACACAAACACAATTCAAAGATCTCCTAACATAAATACCATCAACATGACAAGGTAGATTAACACATGCCTTTCATGTTCATATTGGTGAGTAGGTATTAGTTTGTTAGGCTTGGAATAGGTAGGTATGAATGGCACAAACAAACAAACAAACAAACAAACAACATTTTTTATTGCATAGATGTATGATTATGGTTTAAACCACATGGGCCCAAAATTGCTATGCACTACCAATGATGATAAATTGATGAAAATAATGAATTGGAAATGTGAAAATTAAGTTCCATTCAAATGAAAACATTCGATGACATTGCACGTAACTTGAATTGAATTGAATTGAAAAAAAGTCAAATTTGAATGAATTGAAATTCAATTAGATTTAAATTCAATTGAAGAAAAATGGGATGCAAATTGTCACATAATGTATTGAACATCTATTCATGTTATAATGTTGAAAAAAAACTCTAAAATACACATATCCAAAAAAACCTTTTCATTCCTTTTTATTTGAACATTAGTTAAGCATATTCTAATTTGGAATCATCCAAAAGATGACTTACAAAACCTAAAGTTACCCTACCTTATAAATGAGTTCTAATGAATTGTTGTCACTTGAATAAGTATATTTATATAATAAAAATGATTGTGTCTATTTATGTCATCTAAATCTATCTCTTCCAAGTGTAACTACCTCATTCCTTTCCCCCATCCACATACATGGACATAAAAAACCACATGTCAATGTTAACATGTGCCTTTGCATGCCCATGTTATATGAATTAATAAAACTTAATAACCTATTTATTTAACCCATTCTCCGACACATCTACATGGACATGAAAAGGCACAATTTTTAGATCTAGCATAAATAATACATGATTATAAAATAAAAAAAAAGAGAACATAAGAGGAAAGAATGAATAGGTGAGAAGGGGGATTTTATCAAGTTCAAATCTTGCCCTTTGAGCAAGGGGGTTATACGTAAATAGTATGACTATAATCAAATTTTTAATGTCACAATCCCTATATTCCTCAAAATTTTAAACAAATAAGTAAGAGAGTTGAAAAATTAATGTGCCTTAATTTTCTTTCATCCCTTGTATGTCAATTATGTTTAATTCAGCTATTGATATGGCCATCTACATTAATCAAATTAAATCCCACAACACCTAGACAAGTGTTTGAGCCCTTCATAACCATGACATGTTCAACAATACAAATTACCGAAAAATATTGATTCCATGGCAACTAAATTAACCTAGTAGGTTAGTGTAAACATGATAATTGCATAGAAAAACAAAAAAATTATGGAAGTTCCAGTTTCTTCAAATAGGAGCA